>Ga0210085_1000138_pt1 | contig 32677 bp, 31 predicted proteins | sample China_Galinas_PW_5_FD_184866 | JGI IMG/M metagenome (GOLD analysis project Ga0210085, IMG submission 184866) | Wetland microbial communities from San Francisco Bay, California, USA, that impact long-term carbon sequestration - China_Galinas_PWC_D1... | ecosystem: Environmental > Aquatic > Marine...
GAAAAAGTTGAAAAATTCAGAAAGCCGGGATCACTTATAACTTCAAACACTTCCGGAATTCCGATTCATTCCATGCTTGAGGGAAGAAGCGATGATTTCCAGCAGAATTTTTGCGGAGTGCATTTCTTTAATCCTCCCAGGTATTTGCCCTTAATGGAAGTAATTCCAACAGAAAAGACAAACAAGGATTTAATCGATTTCTTAATGCACTACGGTGATATTTACCTCGGCAAAACTCCTGTCCTTTGCAAAGATACTCCGGCGTTTATTGCTAACCGCATAGGCGTATTCAGCATTATGGCGGTTTTTAAATTGATGAAAGAAATGGGCCTAAAAATTAAAGAGATCGATACCTTAACAGGTCCGCTTACAGGGAAACCAAAATCAGCAACATTCCGTACAGCAGATGTAGTCGGAATAGATACGCTGGTAAAAGTTTCGAACAATGTTTATAAAGATTGCCCGAACGATGAAGCGCGCGAATTATTTAAGATACCGGATTACGTAAATAAACTGGTTGAAAATAACTGGCTAGGAGACAAGACTGGACATGGATTCTATAAGAAGGTAAAAGACAAAGACGGCAAAAAGGAAATTCTTGAACTTAACATAGAAACTTTTGAATACGAATCTTCGGCAAAAGTTAAATTTGCTTCAGTTGCCGCCGCCAGGCAGATGGACAGTTTGAAAGAAAAACTTAAAACTTTAACATTTGCCAAAGACAAAGCAGGCGAGTTCCTGAAAAAACTTTCCTTCATGCTCTTCCAGTATTCTTCAAACCGTATTCCCGAGATCGCTGAAGAGGTATACAAAATTGATGATGCTCTGCGTGCAGGTTTCGGATGGGAACTTGGTCCTTTTGAAACATGGGACGTACTTGGACTTGATAAATCAGTCAAAGCTATGGAAGAAGAAAATCTGAAACCGGCAAAATGGGTTTACGATATGCTGGCAAAGGGGGTTAAATCTTTCTATAAAATTGAAAACGGTACAAGGCAATATTATGATATAAATACTGGTGCCTATAAAAATATTCCTGGTAAAGGCGAATTTATTATTCTTGAAAATTACCGCGGAAACAAACCGGTATGGAAGAATGTCGGTGCAACCCTGCACGACATTGGAGACGGCGTTTTAAATCTGGAATTTCAGACGAAGATGAATTCTATCGGTTCTGAAATTCTCGAGGCAATAAATAAATCAATAGAGATAGCAGAAAAAGAATATAAAGGACTCGTAATAGGAAATGACGGCGCAAACTTCTCTGCAGGCGCAAACCTTGCGATGATGTTTATGCTTGCTACAGAACAGGAATACGATGAAATAGATATGGCGGTAAGAGCATTTCAGAATGCAACAATGCGAATCCGGTATTCGGCTGTTCCTGTAGTTTCCGCGCCTCACGGGATGACTCTCGGTGGCGGGTGCGAAGTCTGTCTGCACTCCGATAAAGTTGTAGCGGGAGCCGAAACGTATATCGGACTAGTTGAAGTCGGGGTCGGTATTATTCCTGCTGGTGGCGGCACAAAGGAAATGACACTGCGCGCTTCAGACGCCTACCAGAAAGATCTTGTTGAGTTGCCGATACTTCAGGAGAAATTTCTAAATATAGCTATGGCAAAAGTTGCTACTTCAGCTCAAAAGGCATTTGGCCTTGGAATTTTTAAAAATGGAAGAGACAAATATATAATCAATCAAAACAGAGTTATACTTGAGGCAAAAAAATCGGTACTTGAATTAAGCGCACAGGGTTACACTCAGCCGGCACAGAGAGAAGATATTAAAGTGCTTGGAAGATCGGGTCTCTCAACTCTGCTGCTAGGTGCTTATTCATTTTATAACGCTAAATATATAAGCGAGCACGATAAAAAGATCGCTGAGAAACTAGCTTATATTATGTGCGGTGGTGATCTTACTGCACCGTCACTGGTTTCCGAACAGTATTTACTCGATCTGGAAAGAGAAGCATTCCTGAGTTTGATTGGTGAAAAAAAATCAATGGAAAGAATTCAAAGTATTCTTACTACAGGAAAACCTTTAAGGAATTAATTGCCATTTCGTATTCCGCGGAAGCGGGATGAGAAATCGTTTTGCTAAATGTAAAAAAGATTTCTCCCTCCGGTCGAAATGACAGTAAGAAATAATAAATGGAAATTTTTTTAATTATAAAACCAGAAGTGAAATTATGAAAGAAGCATATATAGTAGCCGGATATCGTTCCGCAGTTGGCAAAGCAAAAAAAGGCGGGTTTAAAAATTATCGCCCGGATGATTTAGCCGCAGATGTGATTACGTATTTATTAAGCAAGGTTCCACAACTTGATCCGAATAAGGTTGACGACGTTATAGTCGGCAACGCAGTTCCGGAAGCCGAGCAAGGACTTCAGATCGGCAGAATGATTGCTCTGCAGTGTCTTCCGATGAGGACACCCGGAATGACAGTAAACCGTTACTGCGCATCGGGCGCGGAATCTATTGCAATCGCTTTTTCAAAAATCCGCTCCGGACTGGCCGATTGCATAATTGCTGGAGGAACCGAATCAATGTCGCTGGTTCCAACTACCGGGTGGAAACTTTCACCGAATTATAAATTCGCAAAAGATCACCCGGAATATTATCTGGCTATGGGCCTTACTGCTGAGGAAGTTGCGAGAGATTATAAAATCTCCCGTGAAGACCAGGATAAATTTGCATACGATTCCCATATGAAAGCGATTAATGCAATTAAAAACGGGTATTTCAAAGATGAAATTGCGCCGGTTGAAATTGAAGAAATTTTTGTTGAGAAAGGAAAAAAGAAAAGTAAAAAATACGTTGTGGATACAGACGAAGGTCCAAGGGCAGATACAACGCTTGAAGCGCTTGCAAAATTAAAACCCGTCTTTGCTGCAGGCGGAACAGTAACCGCGGGTAATGCGTCACAGACATCCGACGGTGCTGCTTTTGTTATGGTAATGTCGGGTGAAATGATGAAGGAACTCAAACTCGAACCGATTGCCGTTTTAAAATCATATGCTATGGAAGGTGTTGACCCTAGAGTTATGGGAATTGGTCCGATAGCCGCAATTCCAAAAGCTCTGGAACAGGCAAATCTAAAATTGGAAGATATAGACCTGATTGAATTGAATGAAGCTTTTGCCTCACAATCTCTGGCAGTGATCAGAACAGTAGGGCTGGACACTGAGAAAGTTAATGTGAACGGCGGAGCTATCGCACTAGGTCACCCGCTTGGTTGTACAGGTGCTAAGCTAACCATCCAGGTTTTAAATGAATTAAGAAGAAGAAAGAAAAAATACGGAATGGTAACTGCTTGTGTAGGAGGCGGACAGGGTGTAGCGGCAATTTATGAATTGCTGAAATAATATTCATAATCAGCAACTATGTCATGCTGAACTTGGTACAGCATCTCGAGAATATATCAAATGAGATTCCGAAAAGAGTTAGGAATGACAACTTAGAATTGAAAATCAAAATATTTATTAACAAAATATCAGAAGTAAAATGGAAGACACAACAACAAAATCAAAAGTATTGAAGGGCGGAGAATTTCTAATTAAAGAAGCCGACCCAGAATCAATTTTTATTCCGGAAGATTTATCGGAAGAACAAAGAATGATGGCCGATGCAGCGAAAGAATTTGTAACAAAGGAAATCTGGCCGAAGCTGGACGCTATCGATAAACAAGAAGCCGGTCTGACTGTAAGTTTAATGGAAAAAGCGGGAGAACTTGGATTACTCGGAGCCGCAATTCCCGAAGAGTACGGTGGCCTTGGAGAAGATTTTAATACTAACACATCAATTGCAATGGAGATGGGCAAAAGCCATTCTTTTGGAGTTTCATTTGCAGCCCATACTGGAATTGGAACCTTGCCTATTCTGTATTATGGAACAGAAGAGCAGAAGAAAAAATATCTTCCAAAGCTGGGAAGCGGCGAATTAAAATCAGCCTACTGTTTAACTGAACCGACTTCAGGCTCGGATGCACTTTCAGCAAAGACTACCGCAAAACTGACAGATGATAAAAAATATTACGTCCTTAACGGACAAAAAATGTGGATCACGAACGGTGGGTTCGCGGATATCCTTATCACATTTGCGCAGGTTGACGGAGATAAGTTTACATGCTTTATTATAGACGCAACCTCGGAAGGTTTTAACCGCGGTGAAGAAGAGAACAAAATGGGAATCAAAGGATCTTCAACCCGGGCATTATTTCTCGATAATGTAAAAGTTCCCGTCGAGAATGTACTCGGTGAAATTGGCAAAGGGCATTATATAGCTTTCAATATTCTGAATGTTGGAAGATTCAAACTTTGTGCTATGACCACCGGCAGCGCGAAAAAGGTTTCAACAATTGGAATAGAGTACGCTACCGGCAGAAAACAGTTTAATCAGCCGATCTCAAACTTCGGTGCAATAAAACATAAAATTGCTGAGCAGGCTACTAAGATTTACGTATCAGAATCGGCAACCTACCGTGTAAGTGATTTAATAAACAGAAATATTAAAGAACTTCTGGCAAAAGGCGGCAAATACGAAGAGGCTGCTTTGGTAGCTGCTGAAGAATATGCAATTGAATGTGCAATGCTCAAAGTTTACGGTTCAGAAGTTCTGGATTATGTGGTCGATGAAGCGGTTCAGATACACGGAGGTTACGGCTATTCGGAAGAATATCCTGCAGCACGTGCTTACAGGGATTCCAGGATCAACAGGATATTTGAAGGTACCAATGAAATCAATCGCCTTCTTACTGTTGATATGCTTCTAAAGAGATCTATGAAAGGGAGAATCGATTTGATGAGCCCGGCTATGGCAATTCAAAAAGAATTAATGTCAGTTCCATCATTTGAAAGCGGGGATGATGAATTACTTTCCGCGGAAAAGAAGGCGATTGCTAATGCCAAGAAAGCAATTCTTATGATTGCAGGCAGCGCAGTTCAAAAACTTATGCAGAAACTGAAAGACGAGCAGGAAATCATTATGAATGTTACAGACATGATGATTGAACTGTTTGCTTGTGAATCTGCTTATCTCAGAACGATGAAATTGTCTAAGACAAAGAAAGGGGAAGAGCTTCAGCCCTATATAGATATGACTCAGATTTATATCAATGAAGCAGTAGAAAAAATTAATCTTTACGGTAAGCACGCAATCGCAGCGTTTGCGGAAGGTGATGAGTTAAAAATGCTTCTCCTTGGATTAAAACGTTTCACAAAACTTGAGACCGTTAACACAGTAAAATTAAGAAGAAGTGTTGCGGATAAATTAATTGAAGCAAATAAATTTTGCTTCTGATTTTTACCGCTTGTAGTACAAAACAAAACCCAATCCGTTAAATTAATGGATTGGGTTTCTTATATTTAATAATTAAATATTGAGAAACTTATTATGAAAAATTATTCACAGCCGATGTTAAAAGAAGATGCACTGAAAGGAAAGGTAATTGTAGTAACGGGTGGAGGCACTGGACTCGGGAAAGCGATGAGCAAATATTTCCTGGAGCTCGGTGCGGATGTTGTAATTACAAGCAGGAAAATTGATGTATTGAATGAAACTGCTAAAGAGCTGGAAGAAGAAACAAAAGGAAACGTTCTTCCGGTTCAATGTGACGTAAGCGATTATAAACAGGTTGAAAATCTGCTTACTGTGTCAGTGGAAAAATTTGGGAAAGTTGATATATTGTTGAACAACGCGGCGGGAAATTTTATTAGTCCAACCGAAAGACTTTCAAACAGGGCCTTCGACATTATAATAAACATAGTTCTGAAAGGGACATATAATTGCACACTGGCTTTCGGTAAACACTGGATCGATAAAAAGCAGGATGCCACTGTGTTAAACATAGTCACAACCTATGCATGGACCGGTTCCGCCTACGTTGTGCCCTCAGCGTGCGCTAAAGCGGGTGTGCTGGCCCTTACGCGCTCTCTTGCGGTAGAATGGGCGAAATACGGAATTCGATCAAATGCAATCGCTCCGGGGCCATTTCCTACAAAAGGTGCATGGGAAAGACTACTTCCCGGAGATTTGAAAGATAAATTTGATTTCAAAAATAAAGTTCCGTTAAAACGAGTCGGTGAACATCAGGAACTGGCAAATCTGGCTGCTTATCTTGTCTCAGACTTTTCTTCTTACGTAAACGGGGAAGTTATTACAATCGATGGCGGCGAATGGTTGAAGGGCGCAGGACAATTTAATATGCTTGAAGCTATTCCCGAAGATATGTGGGATTTTATAGAATCCATGGTGAGATCGACGAAGGGGAGTAAGTAACATAAACTTTTGCATATTATTATTTCTGGATTGCTCATTTAATAAATTATTGTAATTGTTAATTCGACCGCAGGGAGAAATCTTTTAGACAAAAAAGTTTTTTCAATCGATGACTCATTCGAAATTACAGCCAACAATATTGTTATTAAAAATAAACTTAATATTGCTTTTCCTTAAGAATAAAATTTTAGATATTTAAAACAATGAAACCTCAATTCAAAAAAGAAAATTTTAAACATATTTATAAAGTTAAAGTAAGATTTAATGAAGTAGATATGCTGAGTATTTTAAACAATGCCGTCTACTTCAATTTTTTTGAACAGGCAAGGATCCATTACATTAAAGACGCCGGGCTTTTACCTGGAAAAGGAATTTTCTCGGATAACAGGCTTTACTATATGGCTAGAAACGAAATAAATTATATGAAGCCCGCATTTTTTGACGATGAACTTAATATTTATACAAGAATATCTTATATTAAAAAATCAAGCTTCGGGTACGAACATATAGTTGAAAGAGAAAAAAGCGGAGATTTGCTTGCAGAAGGCAAGGGCGTTCTGGTGCACGTTGATCCGGTTACAAAGAGATCAACTAAATTATCCGATGAATTTTACGCCAAAGTTTTACAATTCGATCCGGGGGTTGAAATAATTAAGAAATAATTAAAGGAGCTAATTATTTTGAGAACAATTATTTTTGATATTGAAACCTCTGCCTACCCATTTGACTCACTTTCAGAAAGTCAGCAGGAATATCTATTACGGTATGCTGAGAAAACAAAAGACGAGGAAATTAAAAAAGAAAAAATTGGTGATGCAATAAGGTACATGAGCTTGTATCCTTTTACGGCAAAAGTTGTGGCAATTGGTATTTACGATGTAGACAAGGAAAAATCTTTCGTTTATTATGAAAGTGAAAAAGAAGAAGAATGGTATTCCGAAGAAAAAAATACACACTACAAAGGATTGAGTGAAAAAGAAATCCTTGAATCCTTTTGGCGCATTGTTGAAGTTGCTGACAGGGTGGTTACATTTAACGGAAGAATGTTTGATGCTCCATTCTTAATGCTTCGGTCAGCAATCTTAAAGACAAAGCCGTCCAGAAATTTAATTACCAACCGATATGATAAATCCTTTCACATTGACTTGCTTGATCAGTTTACATTTTATGGGTTAACAAGAAAATTTAACCTGGATTTCTATTGTAATGCTTTTGGTATTGAGTCTCCAAAATCGAAAGGTATTTCCGGAATGGAAGTAAAAACACTTTATGAAGCAGGAAAAGTAAAAGAAATTGCCGTCTATTGCGGGGACGATATTTATGCTAGTTACCAGCTTTTCAAAATTTGGGCTGATTTTTTACATTTTTAAACTATTTTTTAGTAAAAAAGTGCAGTATTTTGTTTGTAAATAAATTTTATCTAATATATTTGTACTCAATAAATTCTAGTTTGTAGATTATAAAAAATTAAAAAAATATTTACCGGAGGAGTTTGTGAAAAAACTAACACACATAATATTCTTGTTTAGTTTTATCATTTTTACTACTACTTCATTTTCACAAAATGATAACAAGGATTTTAATCAAACAATTAAGAACCTCTCAACATCAGCTGCTACTGGATACGTCGGACCAGCTATCAGTAGTTTTGGATCAAACCTTAATACAGGCTGGGTAACTAAAGCTCCCTCTGCTGCAAAAAATTCATTTAACCTTGAAATAAAAATTATTGCAATGGGTTCTATAATTGATGACGCTCAAAAAGTTTTTTCAACTGTAGGCTCATTTAATTTTACTGATGCACAGGCTACAGATATTGCAAATAGTGTTAACACAACTCAAAATGTACGGGATAATATTAAAAACGAACTATTAAGCAAATCTTGGACCTTAAAGATTTCGGGTCCTACAATTATGGGATCAGATAATCAAAATGTTGTGCTGGATTTCCAGGGACAGCAGGTTCAGGGATATACGCTTCAAAATTATAGTTTGACTGACGTAAAAGGATTTTTAAATGATTTATCAATATTCCCAACCGCAGCAATTCAACTTGGGATTGGAACTCTTTACGGCACCAGTGTAGCGTTCAGGTGGTTCCCGTCAGTAAATATAAAAGACCTTGGCGATTTTACTTTCTGGGGATTCGGTGGTATGCACAACCCTGCGGTCTGGTTTAATCAGGAATTTCCAATTGATGTAGCTGTCGGTTATTTTTACCAGGATCTGAAAATTGGATCAATATTCGAGACCAAAGCATCTATGTTTGGTCTCTATGCAAGCAAAACATTTGGAAGCGTTATTGCTTTTACACCATACGTTGCATTAACTTCAGAAACATCGAAAACAACTGTGCAGTACGATTATACATATGATGTGAATAATGGGGGAACGATAACCCAAAAAACTGAAAATATATCTTTTGAAATGGATGGTGCTAATTCTGCAGGATTTACTGTAGGTGCAGCTTTCAAGCTTGCAATTTTAAATCTAAATATCGATTATAAATTTGCAAATGTTAAGACTGCCAGCGCTGGCTTAACCTTTGGGTTTTAGTTCTGACTATTAAAGGAATAAAAAAGCCGCTCTATTGAGCGGCTTTTTTATTAAACGCACGTAAAAATTTGTTCAATATTTTTATATATTCAGAAACTACTAAAAAATTACATAGAAAATCGGAAATAATAAGCTTTTGAAATTTGAAATCACTCTTAGAAGGTATTTTATATGATATCACGTGTAATTATTAGAAATTTAATGCATTCAGATTTCGAATCTGTCAGGGCTTTGCAGCAAAAAGTTTATCCCCATCTTAAACCATGGTCAATTGAACAGCTGGAAAATCATATTAAAATATTTCCTGAAGGACAATTAGTAGCCGAGTATGAGGGAAAAATAGTAGGTACCTCGAGTTCTCTAATAATTTTCTGGGAAGAATATGGTCCACTTAATAATTTTGCTGAAATAACGGGAAAGGGGACGTTTAATACACACACCCCCGAGGGCAAAACTCTCTATGGGGCCGAAGTTTGTGTTGATCCCGATCTCAGGAAAAGAGGTATTGGGAAGAAAATTTATTCAGCAAGAAGAAAGCTTTGTAAACAATTAAATCTTAAAAGAATTATAGCCGCCGGAAGAATTCCAAATTACCATAAATACGCGGACAAATATGATCCGCACACATATGCAATGCACGTAATTTGGGGTGATATTTATGATCCGGTGCTAAGGTTTCAGATGAAAGAAGGATTTCAGTTTTGTGATATAATTGATAATTATTTAACCGGGGATACTCACTCACTGGAAAATGCAACATTAATAGTTTGGCTTAATCAGGAATATAAACCCGGAAAAGGAGAAAAGGATGAGAGTAAGAATAGCAGCGATACAGTATAACTTAAAAAAAATAAATTCGTTTGATGAATTTGAGCAGCAAATCAATTTTGTTATGGAATCAGCCGCGGAATATAATCCACATTACGTTTTGTTGCCTGAACTTTTTACAACTCAGCTATTATCTTTTGTTCAATCAAAGGAAGCATATTCTGCTGTAAGGAGGCTGGGTGAATATACGGATCAATATATTGCACTGATGAAATCTTACGCGATGCAGCATAAATTTTATTTAATAGGTGGGACTCATCCAACCAGTTTAAATGGGGGAGTAGTGAACAGGGCCTATTTATTTACTCCATCCGGTAAAGTTTTTACACAGGATAAAGTTCACAGAACCAGGTGGGAAAAAGAATTGTGGAAAACGGAAGCTGGAAATGAATTTAAAGTATTTAATACCGAGTACGCACCAATTTCTATTATGGTTTGTTATGATATTGAATTTCCTGAAGCTTCAAGAATCGTTTCTGAAGCGGGCGCCGAAATAATTTTTGTTCCATCCTGTACTGATGACAGGCAGGGATTTTTGAGAGTAAGATATTGCTGTCATGCCAGATCTATTGAAAACCAGGTTTATGTAGCAATGACAAGCACTGTTGGAAATCTTCCGGTTGAAAATTTGAATCTTCATTATGGGCAGGCTGCGATCATCACGCCTTCAGATTTCCCGTTTTCACGGGATGGAATAGCAGCAGAAGGTGTAATTAACCAGGAACAAATTGTAATTGCTGATCTAAATCTTGATTTATTGGATGAAAGCAGGTTAAAAGGGTCAACAATTCCTTTGATGGATAAGCGTAGAGATATTTATAATAATAAAGCCGTTATTGAAGAAGCCAAATAATTAAACCGCAAGAGCAGTTAATTGTTCTTTTATTTCGTTTACTTTAGGCTGTGCTTTTAATTTCCTGTAATATTTAAGAGCGTCATCAAATTTTGTCTTGCTATCGCTTACGTTTCCAAGATCTTTATAAAGTATACCAAGTTCGTATGCTGTTTCTGCTTCATTGAGCTTATTACCAAGTTCCTTGTTTATTCTCATACTTGTGCGCAAGTAATTTTCAGATTTTTCAAAATTCTTTTTATTGCGCTGAATAATCCCCATGACCTTGTATATATCAGCTATTGAAAGTTTATCATCAATCCTATGGCATATCAGCATCGCTTTATCGGCAAATGCTTCAGCAAGCTTATAGTCGTTCTGCTTAGTAAATGTAAATGACTTCCCGAGATAGGAAATTCCAAGAATTGGCAGATAGCCAATTTTTATGCAGGTGTCTATGGCTTTATCAAAATCTTTTAAGGCTATGCCTGGGTTATTTTTGTTTATATGCATCATACCTATATTGTGCTGAATTTCAGCAATTCTCTTATAGTTTGTTACTTTCTGATAAGTAACAAGAGCCCTGTTGAAATAGGAAAGAGCTTTGTCATAATTCCCTAATACATTATTTATTATTCCAAGGTTTACTTCAATTTTCCCTTTAAATTCAGAATCTTTGGACCTCCGGGTTAGGCTCAGACTCTCTTCAAAATATTTTTGTGATTCATTTAGATCCCCAAGTTCGCCATAAATTGTACCAATAAGATTATAGCAGTGTGCTTGTCCTTTCCTGTTGTTATTTTTCTTAAAAATATTCAGAGCTTGTTTGGCAAGTTTAAAGCTGTCTTGCCACTCAGCTTTTCGTCTGTGAATTTCTGACAAAGAAGCAACAGCTTCAGCTCTTATTTCCAACAGGTCTTTGTCTTTTTTAGTGCTCCTTATAATATTATCATAAACAGAAATAGCAGAATTTAATTCACCTACGGTTATGCAATATTGACCCAGGTTTTGGAGCAGACTTAGAAATTTGTCTGAGGCTAATTTTTCCGATGCGAAAGTTATAAGTAAGTCAATCTGAACCTGAACACTTGTATTGCTATTAAAATTAAATTCCATCTGTTGTCCATCTTTATTTTTTGATTTAATTTTCTTTTGCTTATTTTCTTCACCAGAAACCAGATTGTTAAATCGAGCTATTTCTTTCTTGCTAAAAAAGATTTTCAGGATTCCTTGAAACAGACGCTCATAATTTAACCCGTTCTTTTTCACTTTGGACCTCTTAAATTCATATCTTTATGCAGAATATATCTTTACAAAAACGTGCCAGCTTTTGATCGGTAATAATTTCTAACTGCTTATCCGGTATGAGTAAAAGTGGAAATTTTTACTATTGAAAAGAGGAAATTTTTACTGATTAATTCTGAGAAAGTGTCTCATTAAAATTCATATTGAGGCAGCTAGTAGAAGATTAGGTCAATGAAGTTAAATTATAGGAAAGTGAATGTTAGTTATGTTCTGAAATATCGAAAATACCAGCAATTAACAACCCGCCGCCTGCAAGGCCGGTATCCTTCAAGACGTTTATCATAGATATTTTCATTATTTCAATATTTAATAGTCCTGGGAGATGAACCATGAATACAACAACGAGCAAAAATATTGATAGAGAAATACAAATCGGTTTTACATATTTATTGAATAAAATTGAAACTGATGCAGCAATTAGTACAAATCCTATTAAATAGACTAACTCTACGCTACCGGGTATGTAAGAAGGAAAATATTTGGCGAATGCAGAAGCATTAATAAAATGGTTAATCCCGATTACGCTAAAAATAACGGCATAAATAATTCTAAAAATATTTCCGGTTAGCATTTTCATTAATAATTCCTTGCAGTTTTTACTAGGAGCCAAAAAATACCATCACTGACGGGTAGTCCGGCAGAGAAAGGGAAATGAATTTAGGATTTAAAAATTAAATAGGCAAGTATAATCGCAGATGTAAGTAAATATTCTTTTTTACGGGAAGCTAAATAATTAAAAAGTAATTACTTAATAATTTTTGAAATAGCTTTAAATTCCTCGGTCCCGCTTATATTGAGCATCTCAAAAAGTATAGATTCAACAGTGGTAATCTCGGCTCCGTGAGTTCTCATTCTGTTTATTGCGGTTTCATAGTCCACCTGGTTTCTGGAAGATACCGCATTTGTGGCAAGATTTACCTGAAAATCGTTAGCTAATAAATCAAGGACAGTCTGCTGAACACAAACGTGAGCTTCGATTCCTGTCACAACTATCTGTTTTAGATTTTTTTGTTTTAATTCTGAAAAGAGGTTTTCTGCGCCAAAACAACTAAAACTCATTTTCTGAATTGGTGTAAGATCTCCAAGCTCAATCTTAATTTCTTGAAAAGTTTGTCCCAGTCCTTTGGGATATTGTTCAGTGTAAATTATGGGTGAGTTTAAAACTTTGAAACCTTTTATGAGTTTTATGGTATTTGCAACTACCGCATCCGGGTTTTGCATTACACCGAGAATTCTTTGTTGAATGTCTATAATTAATAAAGCAGTTTTATTTCTGTCCAGTATTTTAGGATTTCTGTTCATAATTATATAAAGATTTATTTATTACTAATAAAGTGGGTCCATGCCGTATTTTCCACAAGCATACATCATTAATAAAGAAGAAAGATCCACAAGAGCTTTTTTCTGATCCTCGGTATGAATTACGAGGTCATAAACTTCGGCCATAAATTGCATGTCTTTAAGTAATTTGTCGAGTTCACTGTAAGATGGTTCGCCATGCCAATATGCAATTTGCTCAACCAGCATTTTTTCGTGTCTTCTTAAAAATTCTGTAAATGAAATGGCACTTTTTGCGTTGGGATTATTTGGTCTGCAAATAGATATTAAATCATTAAAATAAGTATCCCATTTTTCAGCCAGGTTTTTATTCCTGTCCCTCATTACATAACGTGCTTTTTCAAGTGTAAACCTGGCTTTAGTTGAATGCTTTACATTTGAAATAATGGCGTAGCCATCGTAACTAATGTCACCGGTTTCATAATCATAAAATTTCCAGCGTTTAGCCAGCTGCCTTGCCCCGTATATTACAATAACTTTATCAAGTGCGCTATCAACAACTATAAACTTACCTTTCTGAACATTAACAACAGTAATCCAGTGTTCCCAGTTATCAACGCTTAAAATGCAGGGCATTCCTCTTTTCAGATGACGTGCTAAAACTTTTACTGCTTCATCAGGAGTTTCTCTCCGGAAATATTTCATCTTACAATTAAACTTTTTTGCAGCCTGTGCAAGTCCTATTTCGTCTGTGCCATTCCACCATGTACTGCCAGCGAGTTTTCCAATCTCTCTTTCATTTTTAAAAACTCCGAGCATTACAAGACTATATTTCAGGGCAAATGGTCCGCATTGGTATTTATAAGGTTGAGGATAAAAACTCATTGTATTAATTAATTTTATTTTATGAAATTAGCAAAAGTAAATTACCAGACTAATTTTACTTATAGAACTTATTTACGTATTTTTATTTTCAATATGAAGAAAAAATTAAAAGTTGCTGTAATATTTAACGAAGCTAATCCGGAACTTTATGTAAAAGATCCGGATAAAAATCTGGCCGATGCAGATTTTGTGCCCTACTTCGAAGTTGAAGAACTCACGCCAATTGAAGAATATCAGGTGATGGCTAAACGACTCCGTAGCAAAGGAGTTGACGCATATACATTAAATATAAAAGACGATATTGATATACTACTAAAGAATATAAAAAAACACAAACCTGATGTAGTATTTAATTTTGTCGAAATATTCAAGGATGACTCTCGGTTGGAGATGAATATGGTCGGTCTGCTTGAGCTGCTTGGAATTCCATATACCGGAGCTCCTCCGATGGCGCTCGCAAATTGCCAGAGTAAGGTACTAGCAAAGCGCCTGCTAAATGCCGTTGGAGTTAAAACTCCCCAATTTATGGTGATTAGGGAAGAAAAGAAGCAATACAGGCATAAGTTAAATTTCCCTTTGATAATTAAACCGGCCTTTGAGGATGCTAGCGTAGGTATTGAGAATGAGTCGATTGTTAAGAATAACAGAGAGTTGAAGGAGAGAATAAATTATATCCTTAAATATTTTGCACAGCCAGCGCTGGTTGAGGAGTTTATAGAGGGCAGAGAACTTAACCTTGCAATTATGGGAGATAAGGAGCCGGTCGCACTGCCAATCAGTGAAATAGATTTTACCGAAATGCCCGGACATTTACACAATATTGTAAGCTACCAGGCTAAATGGGATCCACACCATGAATCGTATCATAAAACCATCCCGATTTGTCCGGCTGAATTACCAAAAAGAATTGAAAAGAAAGCGAAAGATATTGCTATCAAGGCATTCAGAACGATGAATTGCCGGGATTATGCAAGAGTGGATATGAGATTATCGGCAGATAATAAGCTATATGTTCTCGAAGTAAATCCCAATCCCGATTTAACAGAAGGTGCCGGATTTATGCGTTCCGCGGAAACGTCGGGACTAAAGTATACTACTGCCCTGAAAAAAATTATTTACCTGGCCTGGAAAAGAAGGAAGAAAAAATAAGGTCAGCTAAAAAGTTTGGTGACTTCCGTAAGATTTCTTGTTTCAAAATCTGGTTTTATTTCAGAAGCTGGATTTAGGGGGTATTCTGTTTTGCCTGTGTAAATTAAGATTCCTTTCCCACCCAGTCTTTGTGCTCCCTCAATATCAGTTTCAAGATCATCGCCAATCATATTAAATTCTGAATTATCAGGAAAGCCCAGAGCCTTTAGTCCTGAGTGATAAAAAATTGCTGAGGGTTTACCAACCAGTTTCGCTTCTTTACCCGTTGCATATTCAATAGCAGCAATAAAAGCACCGGCATCAAGAAACAGATTTTCATCATCCGGGCTCCAGAATTTATTTTTCTGCATTGAGATAAAATCAGCACCGTTATGAATAAATCTGAATATCCGGTTCATAATCTCATAAGTCCACTTATCTGCCATATCGCCAACAATAACTGCTTCCGGATTCTCATCGGTTAGAAATTCGTTAAACATTTCTTTTGTACTATCAGAGGCAAACACTGCTACTTTTTTATATCTTTCTTTTACATAATTCAGAGATGCATCTGCACAGGTTAAAGCGGGGAAATCTAACCTGATATTGTGATCAGATAAAAACTTTTTAATATCATTTCCATTTCTCAAAGTTGAATTACTAAGAATGCAGGCCGGTATTTTATTATCAGAGATAAACTGGAAAAATCCCTTTGTGTCATCAGCAGGTTTTTTCCCTAAGCGAATAACACCGTCAAAATCAATTAAAAACGGTATGTCAGTTTTCAGTTTCATTTAAATAAACAGAGATGACCGGGGATTGAAAGGAAACCTTCAAGGTCGCAAAAAATTGACCTTGAAGGTTACTAATAACTTGTATACTAAATTTCAGCTTTTGCGAGAACAGGGAATTTTGTCTTTGCTATTTCAAATGCGCCAAACATAATTCCTACGAAGAATAAGTCGCCTAATAATGTGTAACTAAAAAATGGAATAGCAGCTAGGTAGCTTTCAAAAATCCCGGCTAAATTTTGCGGGTAAATTATATTTGGAGGAAACAATGCAAAATTCGTAATAAGGAAGAAACTTACAGATGCTGTAACAGAAGCGAGTAAAACTCTTCCGGGTTTTTTAGTTTGACCAATCTGCATCCCTATTACGACTATTAATAGAAAGCTTAAGTAGACTACCCACATTCCCGAATAAAATCCAAGGAATAGATCAGATATTAACATGGCAGCCATCGGTACAATAAATGCCAGATATTTTTTTGAAAAATATGCTCCTCCGAATAAAGCCATTGCTCCAACTGCTGTAAAATTCGGATAGTGTGGAATTAATCTTGTAAAGGCAGCGGCCAGTATCATCAAAGTTAGTGCCCAGAATTTAGGGTTAACCAGATTTTTGTTCATTCTAATCTCCTTGTGTTGAAAGGTTTTTTCGTTTTTTAATTAATTAAATATATAAAGAATATTCATTCTATTCAAAACTAATCTTCACGCCCGCATATCCGGACCTTTTTGCAGTACCGTAACCGTATACTTCTTCGTAATCAGAATTCAGCAAATTTACGAGCCTGCCGTATATTTGTATCGCCCCGGTCACTTTATAAGTTGCTGATGCGTTAATTAGTGTATAGCTACCAAGAGTTACCCTTGTTGCAGGGTAGGTGGAAAAATCTTTGTCTTCCTGTTTACCCACAATTATTGCATCGACTCCGGCATTTAGGGCAGGGGTAAAATTGTAATTTGCGCTAAAAACTGCTTTATGTCTTGGCCTCCTTAAAAGAGATAAATTGTTATCGGCGCTGCCGGCACTTTGGTCTTTGCTCTCAGTAAAGGTGTAATTGGCGTTTAATGTAAAACCCGGTGCCGGTTTTGAATCAATATAGACTTCAACTCCTTTAGTCTCTGATTTATTAATGTTTATTGTTTTGAAATTACTATCAAAACCGAATAGATCTGTGAAAGAGTTATGAAAATAAGTTACTCCGGCTGTAAGTTTATAACCGAATAAATATTGCTCTATCCCGGCGTCCCATCCTTTACTCTTTTCTGGAGAAAGGTCCGGATTGCCGTAAGCCGGGTCGTATAAATAAAAAAGTGAAGGAGCTTTAAAACCGGTTCCGTAAGTTGCTTTTATTTTTGTCCCTGTGCTCCAGAAAACATAAGCCGGTGCTATTCTAAAAGTCACAACAGACCCGAATTTTTCGTGATGATCATACCTGGCACCAATCGATGCAAAGAAACTTTTATCAATATTAAGTTGATCTTCCAGGTAAACGCCGGTAGTTCTCGCGCTTTTTTCGGGGAATACACTTTCGAATGTATTGGGCAGTGGGCTTGAAGTTGTAACGTGGCTGCTGTAATAATAGGAAGAATTTGCTAACTCATTTTCAGATTCAATTCCGAATGTTAGAATGTTGCTTTTATATAAAGTCAAATTATTCTGCCAGTCAAATTTTATTCTCTTGCCGTCGTAGTTACTTCTGGATTCCGCGGGATTATTCGGACTGACATCAAATTTATATTTCCTCAAATTTCTGGAAAAAGAAGCGCCGAATTTCTGAATCCATTTCCCATCGAGCAGTTTCAGATTTCCTTCAAGCCTGTATACGCCTTCTTCAAGATTATATTTGTAAGTAGGGTCATCTCCAAACTTTCCGCCGGTCTGGTCAAAATCTGTGTTGGCTTTTGTAAATCTCCCGAAAAAACTCAGGTTAAAACTATTGCTTAACTCATATCCGATTCTTGTGGATGTATTATAATTCTCGGTGCCGTCCTTTTCTGTATTCCCGAACTTTTCATCGGCTGAAGAGAAACCGTCCGTCTTAAATTTGCTGAGACTTAGTGAGTAATTAAATTTTTCAAGACATCCACTAAGTCCAAGTGCTCCTTTGTAGGTGTTATAGGAGCCTCCCTCGGTGGAAAGAGAGAACTTAGGTTTCCCGCGGCCTTTCTTTGTGATAATGTTAATTACGCCTGCCAGAGCGTTCGAACCGTAAAGTGTACTCTGTGGTCCGCGGATGATTTCAATTCTTTCTATGTTATCCGTTGAAAGATCTGCGAAATCGTAAGTATTGGACGGGTCGTTTGCCATATTCATACTGGCTCCATCAATCAGAACCTGTGTCTGAGAAGGATCAGCGCCACGAAGATAAACCTGTGTAAATGCCCCCGGCGCACCTTGTTGTGAAATACTTAAACCGGTTTGTGTTTGAAGTAATTGATAAATATTGTTGCTGTGAGAATTCTTTATTTGTGCAGAATCTATTACCGAAAAAGAACTTGCAAGCTCATATGCAGGGGTAGATGTTTTTGTCGCAGTTACCACAACATCGGACAATTCATAAGTACTCAGGGAATCTGATTTATCCTGAGCCAGAACAGAGATTGGTATAAAATAAATAAGAAAAACTAACGAAATGAAAAATGTTTTAGCCATAGAAGTTACTCCTGTAAAACTGGCCGGCAATTCCGGCAAAGTGAATGTTTAGGTTGTAACTTCGGGGTAAGTGATGTTTGAAAAAACGGAGTGAAATTCCCGTTAATTTAACCTCGCCCGCGAAGGTTGATTATTTATTGAATCTATGGCAGGTCTCCTGACTTTAGACGCTAACAGCACCTTCCCGGAATATTATTTCTCCAGTGGTTTAATGCTGTTAGACTGGTTATGTCTATTACAGTTGCGCGACAGTACCGGACTTTCACCGGTTTCCCTATTCTTCCCGATTTTTATTCGGGACACCATAAATCATTATGTAAAGAACTACGCGAAGATATGTTTTAAAATTTCTATTTCAAAATCATTGATAAAAAAACTTAAAAATATTAACCACCAAAAGGTTGTTTTGGTGCAAAGATAAGGGCCAAAACTAAACCAAGGCCCAAAATAGAACCGATTACAAGGTAGAAAGTCTTGTCAGGATCAAATTTGTCTGCGTAAATTTTATTGATCTCTGAAAGATTAATTTTTTCTTTTAAATTGTACCGGTCGGTCCTGATAATAGAGCTGTCCGAAATAATTGCATAACCCTTAGGGTCAACTGTAAAATCAATAATTTGTCCGTCTGATTTTTCAACTTTCAGTACTTCAATTGACTCATAATCATTATCAGTAATTTCTTTTACTGAATAACATCCTGCGAAGATTAAATTACAAAAAACTATAAGAAGGAAATTTAATAAATATTTGTTTTTAATAAGACCGTGCATTGCTCCCCCAAAAAGACTTTAGAATGCAAATTTAAAGGACATGCTTAATTTAGCTATGAAACCTTAGAAATCAATATTACCATTAAAAGCCTTTTAAGCAATCAAATTGATTTTCTTCGGCTAAATCGATAATTTTACCAGACGAAAATAAGTGTGTCTCTACATGATAGTGCCAATCATTTGCAATATCTGCGAGTTAAAAAAACACTTGAAAAGGGGAGCTCATTTCGTTCTTTCATTACTTCTGATCGATAAAATTTATCAGAATTTCTGATTACACATAGGAGAAATTCAATGGGTTGGTTTACGAAAACTTTTACCTCATCAATAGGTAAAAAATTTATTATGGCCCTGACCGGCATTTCATTAATTCTTTTCTTACTTATGCATCTCGCGGGAAATCTTTCACTCTACGGCGGAGAAAACGCTTTCAACTCTTACGCAGGAGCACTCGAATCTCTTAAACCGATTGTAAGGGTGGTTGAGGTTATTCTTGCTGCGATATTTCTTTTCCACATTATCTACGGAACCAGATTGTGGATTGAAAATAAGATTGCAAAACCAATTAAATATAAAATCAATGCTTCTTCTGAAAATAGTTCGCTTTACTCAAGATTTATGTTTCAGACCGGTATTATTATTTTCATATTCCTGGTTCTCCACCTGGTTACATTCTGGGCGCCATACAATTTTGGCGGAGAGGAACACAATTTATACCTCCTTGTTACCAGCTGGTTCAGGGAAACATGGTATTCAATATTTTATATTATTTCGATGATCTTGATAGGTTTCCATCTTAATCATGCATTTCAAAGTGCATTTCAGACTTTCGGATGGAACCATAATAAATACACACCATTTATTAAAAAGTTTGGAACTTTTTACGCTATAGTGATAGCTGCGGGATTTGCCTCAATTCCAATTTACTTTTTATTTTTCTTTGGAGGTAAGTAATGATAAAATTAGACTCAAAAGTTCCGGAAGGTAAAATTGATGAGAAGTGGACGAACCACAAATTCAAAATGAAACTTGTTAATCCGGCAAACAAAAGAAAATATGATATTATAATAGTTGGGACAGGCCTGGCTGGCGCTTCTGCAGCAGCTACTCTCGGTGAATTAGGCTATAAAGTAAAAGCGTTTACGTATCACGATTCCGCACGCAGGGCACATTCGATTGCTGCCCAAGGTGGAATAAACGCAGCAAAAAATTATCAAAACGATGCCGATTCAGTTTTCCGTTTATTTTATGATACTGTAAAAGGCGGAGATTTTCGTTCACGCGAAGCCAACGTTTATCGTCTCGCTGAAGTAAGCAATAACATAATTGATCAATGTGTGGCGCAGGGCGTTCCTTTTGCGAGAGAGTACGGCGGAACACTTGCTAACCGTTCATTCGGTGGTGCGCAGGTATCGAGAACTTTTTATGCACGCGGAGAAACCGGACAGCAATTACTTCTCGGAGCATATAGTTCAATGAATCGCCAGGTAAAGCTTGGTAACGTTGAAATTTTCCCGCGCCAGGAATTTCTTGATCTTGTTCTGGTAGACGGACGTGCACAGGGAATTGTAACAAGAAATCTTACCACAGGTGAGCTGGAATCACATTCTGCCCAGGCAGTAATTCTGGCAACAGGTGGTTATTCAAACGTATTTTTTCTCTCAACCAACGCGATGAACTCGAACGCTACAGCAGCCTGGAGAGCTCACAAAAAAGGCGCAACTTTTGCAAATCCGTGCTACACTCAGATTCACCCGACCTGTCTTCCCGTTCACGGCGAAGGTCAGTCGAAATTAGTTTTGATGAGTGAGAGTTTGAGAAACGACGGAAGAATATGGGTTCCTAAAAAAGCTGGAGATCATCGCCCTCCAAATGAAATTCCTGAAGATGAAAGAGATTATTATCTTGAAAGAAAATATCCCGCGTTTGGTAACCTTGTTCCCCGCGATGTTGCCTCCAGAAACGCAAAATATGTTTGTGATGAAGGACGTGGCGTAGGTGGCGGAAGAGCTGTTTACCTGGATTTCGCAGATGCCTTTAAACGTATCGGTAAAGACGGAGTGAAAGATAAATACGGTAACCTCTTCGATATTTACGCAAACATTACAGGTGAAGATCCTTATGAAGTGCCAATGAGAATATATCCTGCACCTCATTACACAATGGGTGGTCTATGGGTTGATTATAATCTTATGAGCAACGTTCCAGGATTGTTTGTACTTGGAGAAGCAAACTTCTCAGATCACGGTGCAAACAGGCTTGGTGCAAGCGCACTGATGCAGGGATTATCGGACGGTTATTTCGTTATTCCTTATACAATAGGAAATTATTTGACTACTGAGAAACCTGAAAAAGTTGATCCAAAAGGACCTGAATTTAAAGAAGCTGAAAAGAATGTAAACGACATGGTTAAGAAGTTACTTTCATTAAATGGCAAACAAACCGTTGATGAAATTCACAAACGACTGGGTCACATCTTAATCGATAAAGTGGGAATGTCCAGGAGCGAGGAAGGACTTAAGGAAGCTATAAAACAAATCAGAGAATTACGAGAAGAATTCTGGACTGATGTAAAATTAGTCGGTAAAGCAGAAGAATTGAACCAGACGCTTGAAAGAGCAGGTAGAGTTGCAGATTTTCTTGAACTCGGTGAACTGATGGCACTGGACGCGTTAGACCGAAACGAATCCTGCGGTGGACATTTCAGGGAAGAATACCAGACACCGGAAGGAGAAGCTCTCAGAAGAGATGATGAATATACTTATGTAGCTGCCTGGGAATTTAAAAAGGCTGGTGAATGGGAACTGCATAAAGAAGAGCTTAATTTTGAAAATGTAAAACTAGCTACAAGGAGTTATAAATAATGAGTAGCGATAATATAAATCTTACATTAAATGTTTGGAGACAAAAGTCCCCCGAAGCTGCAGGAAATTTTGAGGAATTCAAAGTAACGGTTTCGCCCCACGCATCAGTTCTTGAATTACTTGATGAACTTAATAATACGCTGGAAAAAGAAGGTAAAGATCCGATAGCCTTTGAAAGCGATTGCCGCGAAGGAATCTGCGGAACCTGCGGGTTGGTAATTAACGGACATCCGCACGGGCCACTACCTAAAACTGCTACCTGCCAGCTTCATATGCGTAATTTTAAGAGTGGAGAAACTCTTTATATTGAACCAATGAGAGCAAAGCCTTTTAAGATTATTAAAGACTTAATTGTTGATCGTTCTCCTTTTGATAAAATTCAGCAGTCAGGAGCGTTTGTTTCATTTAATACCGGAAGTGCGCCGGATGCAAATGCGATTCTAATTTCCAAGGATGCTGCGGATGCTTCACTTGATGCCGCTGAATGTATCGGCTGCGGAGCTTGTGTCGCAGCTTGCAAAAATTCATCAGCTATGCTTTTTGTTGGTGCGAAAGTTTCTCAATTTGCGCTGCTTCCACAGGGACAGCCTGAAAGATACGATCGCGTTCAGGAAATGGTAGCGGTTATGGATGAAATGGGCTTTGGTAGTTGTACAAATACTTACGCCTGCGAAGCTGAATGCCCGAAAGGAATTTCAGTTGCAAACATTGCTAGATTGAACAGGGAGTTTATCTCGGCCAGGTTTAAAACGAACAAGGACGCAGATTAAATTCTGACTATTAGCTTATTTAAGAAACCCACCCCAAACCTCTCATAAGAGAGGACATTGAGGTGGGTTTTTCTTTTATGGAGAATTATTTTTTTCTATTTAATCAAGTCTGGTTCATATTTATTCTTTTGCAGCACAATCTATACAAACATTTTTACCATTCTTAATTCTCCCATAGGATTCTACAGTCATCTCGCCGCATTCCTCACAAACAAAACCGTTGAAATTATCGTGATGCGGAGCTAGCTCAAAGTCAAAAATATCAGAAATACTTATCAGCTTTTCATCCGGTGCATTCATCACGTTGTTAACTAAGGGAACAATAACTTCGGCAGGCACGGTACTGGCAGGAATTCCTTTTTCCCTGTAATCTTTGAAGAATGCCGACTGCTTATTTGCAAGCATTGCTTCTGCCTTTGGAGTAACCCGTACGGCTTTACCAGTACTTTTATTGACCAGTGTGACCGCCCATTTCCCTTTGTGAGTCTTTTTGATATTTCCTTTTCCGAAAGTTGTTCCCATTATTACCTGAAGACCATCAGCAAAACACGTGGCACAATGATCTTCCCCGAGGTCAACAAAAGCTACGATTTGTCCATCTTTGGCTCTTTCAACACCGAGTTTATTCATTGCTGCTGCACCGACCCTGAGGCCCATAGGCATTGCCGGGCATTTGTGTCCGTGAAATTTTTGTCCAAACTCCAGCCAGTCTTGTGGATTTACCATTTTATTATCTCCTTTATTACTTAAAAAAATATTGAATTTGTATTGTCGTTAAAGAATTAGTTTTATCTGTTGTGAGCTGAAAACTATTGTCAAGTGAAAATTTTATCTTGTTTTCTTTTAACAGGTACGAATAGCCTACTGTGTACCAGGGATCGTCAATTGTAGAAGGATCTAAATTTTTTAATTGTTCAACTGAAAAAGTTACCAGATGTTTTGCGGCGAATAAGTAATCAGCCAGCGCATAGTATCCGTAGGCTTTATGATTGCCGAGATGTGCTGTTATATATTCCGATTGTAATTCGAAATCGCCAAGATTTATTCTTCCTTCAAAGCCGAATCGAAAATCTTTTCCTGTAAATGTATAATTGCTGCCGAATATTTTGGAAAACTGGTAGTTATGTGCGTAGCGGTATGAAAGATTATACCCTAACTCTACTGTCGAAGCATGAGTGTTCAGAAGAAATAATTTCCCATGGTTCACAAATAAGAAGTTTCTGTTATTGGAAACATTGTTCGCCCCGTTTCCGTTGAAGAAACCAAGGCTGAAAGAACCGGTTTCATTTTCATATAGCTTTAACTCGATACCTATATCTCTTGCCATGGTTTCGGCACCCGGCACAAGCGCATTCACAACCTGTGCTCTTTCTAAGAGCGGTATCTGGTAATCGGGCTGCTTTCTTTGAAGACTGAAATCGGGAACAAATTGTCCGGCTGTTACCTCAAAGTTGTTTAACTTGTAGCTGACTAAGGCATCCTGCAATAATAACTGATATTTGTCTTGCTTAAGAAAATTGGCCTGCAGCTTGTAGCTCCAGTTTCCGTTATCAGCTGGTAAAATTCCCTTCAACCAGAATTTTGCTCTTCTGACAGAAAAATTTGTCTGGTTCAAATAATTATCGGTAAAACGATATTGCAGGTATCCATTCCATTCAATTTTTTGCTGAGCTTTTGCCAGAAAATTAAAGGCTAAGATTAAGGCAATTGTTGCTAAGATAATCTTTATAATTTTTAACATTTATCTTGTTCTCCATAAATCATATTACACCTGCAATTATCTTAATTGCAATTACAAACAGAACGACTGCGAATATTTGCTTTACCCTTTTTGTCTTCGCTTTATTTACCAGGAAGTTGCTACCCGACAACGCTCCTACGATTACCGCAAGCGTGAGTATTATTGTTAGTGTCCAGTTAAAGTGTCCCTGGGCTGCGTGACCTAAAAAACCCGAGAATGATGAGAAGGTTACCGCAAATGCCGACGTAGCTGCCGCTTTTTTTGTTTCGTATCCCATCCACATCAGCAGGGGAGCCATTATAAAGCCGCCCCCAACCCCGAGGAGTCCGGCCATAAAACCTGCGAACCCGCCAATTATAGCGCCGATAATCGCGCGTTTTTTAAAAGACATGATTTCCTTTGGTTCGGGTCTTTTTGACATGAATAACATTCTTCCGGCTGCGACCAATACAGCGCCGGAGAAAAGTATTAGTAGTATGTTGATGGGTAATTTATCAGAAACCAGCGCGCCGACGGGGGCGAACAGGAAAGCGGCTATTGTCATTGCTAGCCCGCCTTTAACATCGACCAGCTTATTTTTAAAATAGGCGATCAGGGCAATTAGTGTTGTCAGTCCGTTCAGCAGAAGAGCTAAAGGTATGGCGACTTCCTTAACTGGAAAACCTGCCCATTTAAGGACAGGGACGTAAATTAAAGCACCTCCGAGTCCTAACATAGAAAACAGGAAAGAAGCTCCGAGGATTATAATTGAGATAATTATGTATAACATTTTATTTCCAATAATTTGCATACAATACTAAGTAATCATTTACTTACATTTCCATGCAAATTTTTTTATTTATTTAAGATTTTCAAAATAACTGAATACATTCTCTTACAGAAGGTATCCAGGTTTACTTCACTTTTATTTAACACTAATTCAATATTAAATGTTATGGGAATTCCCATATATACGGCGGCCACATCTTCCGCGTGGACATTCTTATTCCATGTACCTTCGGCTATGCCGTCTTTTATAATTTTAATGATAAACTGTTTTTGCTCGGTAAGTATTTGGCTTAATTTCTGTTTCAATTCCTGATCCCCGAGATGAGCAGCCTCCGAGAAAAGGAGGATTGTAATACCCCTATTTTCCTTCAAATACTGCATATTCTTGCATAAATAACTATATAGTTTTTTTTCTGCCTTCTCTGGCTTTAGCACAATGTTTCTGAGTGATCCAATTAAATCAACTGTAACATCATCCATTATACCTACAATTATATCACGCTTTGTGGCAAAGTGCCGGAAAATTGCACCTTCAGTAAGTCCAATACATTTTGCAAGGTTTCTTGTAGTGATATTATGCAGGCCTTCATCAGCAATTATATCCAGCACTGCTTTTTTGATCTGCCCCTGGCGTATATCGGTTGTTTCTCTTGACATCATTTTATGTGTTGGATAATAGTAATCACTTACTTACAAAGCTAAGGTATTAATCCGATCTTGTCAAGCTAAAAATTTGGACAGCTTTTCATCTGATATTTTTACGGGAGTGCAATAAAAGCAAAGAACGGTGATATTTATGATTTTTACAATTAACCTAGGTTGACTGAAAGTGAAAATTAGCCCCAATTATCACATTTTGATTATAATTTTAACGCGGATTTTTATATTTTGTATTCAATAAACCGGTAGATTAAGCAATGTTCGAAAAAGAAATAAAATTCATAACAGATTTTTCACTAAACAAGATAAAAAAGCTCGGAGCTTTTTTTACGTTCGAACAACTACGTTCTTTAGATCTGCACCCTGCAATCATCAGGTATATTAATGCTGAACTTGAATACCTGATTTTTCAGGATCGCAAAAAGCTTTTGAAAAAATCAGCATTTGATTATTCTAATCAGAAAATTCAACAATATTTTGATGCAATTAGTGAAGAGATTAAGAAAAACAAAAGCATTTCTTTTGAAGATGCTAAAAGCCTTGTAATGCAGGCTGCATCATTTACTGCAAATTATATTGTCAGGCCCAAATGGTCGCTAACAAAATTTATTTACAACGAAGATCAACTTAAATCGACTGATGAAATAAAATTATCGCTGAATTATCTCTATTATTATGAATATTTAAGAAATGTTCTGCTTTCTTTTTTAGAGAAGAAAAAAATTGTAAATCTGACTCTTATAGATTTTGAAATAGTGTTAAATAAAATAAATAAGGAATTGTTCGGTGAGCATAGTCAGCAATTGATTGACAACTCTATGGTCTCGATGGCTGATTTTTTCAATATAGGAGGAACTGATAAAAAAATATCTCCTAATTATGTTGAGCTTTTCCTGAAAGAAAAAGACCTGATTGACTATCTTTTCAGAGTGAGGAGGTCTCTGCCAATTGACGCACGTCAGAAATTTGAAATTGCAGAAATTCAAAAAATATTGTACACACCTACAAAAGTTGACGAATCTGAAATAGCCGCCGTAAAAGATGAAATTGAAGAAGAAAAAGAGCCGGTACAAACTGAGCTAAAAGTCTCTGAACCTATAGTTGAGCAGGTGAAAGATGAGACTGAGGATAAAAAAGAAGAAACTGAATTAGGAAGCACTGAAGAGGAACCGATTGAAATTCCATTAAGGCACAGGGACGAAGAAAAAACAGTGATGGATAAAGTTTCAGATGAGGAATATTTTAATTTACACGACAATGAACCGGAAGAAACTGAGGAAATAACAAGTTATTCGGAAACAGAAATGGAAGAGAAAGCAAAAATAGATGAAGAAGACATATTAAGTGAACTTTCTGCTGATGATGAATTGCTTGAGGCCTTCGATTCACAATTAAAAGCACTCGAAGAAGAATCTAATTTATTTATTGGTGAAGAAGCATCCTTAGGTGAGAAAAACCAAATTGAGGAAGATGAATTAATCCAGGAAGATAGTACAGAAAAATCTGAAGAAATTCCGGATTTATTAGTTGAAGAATCAGAAAATATTGAGGAAAAATCCGAAGATAATTCAGAAAATAATATTACTGAAGAAGAGGAAAAGCCAGTTGAAGAGACTAAACCGGAAATTCCCTTTAGAGAAAAAGATGTATTCAGTTATTTAAGCGATAAGGATATTGATAAAATTGTAGCCTGTGTTTTTAATGATGACAGGGAAGACTTTGCAAATACAATGGAAAAAATCTCTGAATGTATCACGTATGATGAAGCAACGGAAATATTAAAATCAGTTTTCTTTTCCTACCGTGTTAATCCTTACACAAGAGATGCAGTAACACTAACAAACTCTGTATCGAATTATTTTAACCAGGCCTGATAATGTTTATAGACTATGCAGAAATTGAAACTTCCGCCGGTAAAGGCGGAGACGGAGCAGTTGCGTTCAGGAGAGAGAAATACGTGCCGAAAGGTGGTCCTTCTGGAGGAAATGGCGGTAATGGAGGAAATGTAATCCTAAAAACTGATCCGAATTTATATACTCTTTTGGATTTCAGGTATAAGAGGCATTATAGGGCAGAAAATGGTGAAGCCGGAGCCAAATCGCGTAAAGATGGAAGGTTTGGGCAGGACATTATTATTAAAGTTCCTGTAGGGACACTGGTGAAAGATAAGCAAACAGGAAAATTATTATTTGATCTGAAAGAAGATGATGAAGAAGTAGTTCTTGCTAAAGGTGGAAGAGGGGGAAAGGGAAATAGTAATTTTGCCACTTCAACAAACCAGACACCGCGATATGCAGAGCCGGGAAAAGAAGGAGACTCAAAAAAAATAATCCTGGAATTAAAACTTATTGCTGATGTTGGCCTGGTAGGATTTCCGAACGCAGGAAAATCTACTTTGATTTCAACTATATCTGCGGCAAAACCCAAAATTGCAGATTATCCATTTACTACTTTAACTCCTAATCTTGGAATAGTTAAATATAAAGATTACAAAAGTTTTACAGTTGCCGATATTCCGGGAATTATTGAAGGTGCGCACGAAGGAAAAGGCCTCGGGATAAAATTTCTTAAGCACATAGAAAGGACTAAAATACTTCTTTTCATCGTGGATGTAACTTCAGAAAATTATCAAAAAGATTATGATATCCTTTTCAATGAATTAAAAAGCTACAGTAAGAAATTAGCAGATAAGAAAAAAATTATATCCGTTTCAAAAGCTGATATTGCAGGTGACATAGACCTGGTTAAACTGTCAAAAAAGAAAATAAAAAATGCAGATTCAAAATTGTTAATTTTCTCTTCTGCTACCGGACAGGGAATTCCGGAACTTCTTGATTTCCTATGGGCTGAATTAGGTAGGGAATAATCAGCTCAGGTGTAAAGATTATAAGCTGCCAAATACCCGATATTACACTATACAATGGAGGCTACAGATATTCAACATAAGAATATCTAAAAAACGTAAAAAATAAGCTTAAATAGGTTTTGAGAATTATACAGCTGTTTCAGGATTTATTGCAAATCATTAAAATATTAGCTTAATATTCTTTGAAATTGAACTCTATAGTAAGTATATTTACAAGCTAAAATAAATCCCGGCGGGGTAGCTCAGTAGGTTAGAGCAGTGGAATCATAATCCACGTGTCGGGGGTTCGAATCCCTCCCCCGCTACGAATTTAAGGAGTTAATTATGTACGGATTACTTATAATATTATCATCAATCATTGCGATTTTATTAATTATTATCGTGCTGCTTCAATCAAGCAAAGGCGGAGGCCTTTCCGGAACTTTTGGAGGCGGTGCTCAAATGGGATCTATGTTTGGTTCAAGAAGAACAGCTGACTTTTTAAGCAAAGCAACATGGTGGTTTGGCGGTGCAATGGCTGTGCTGGCTATTGTGATAAACCTGTTTTTTCTACCGGGTCAAACAACTAAAGCTCAGCGTGAAAGCATAATTCAGGGTTCTCAACAGAATATTCCAAGTCAGCCGACTCTGCCGCAAAGTCCTCCACAAACACAGCCTCAGGATAACGGCGGTCAAAACTAATAAATAGTTATATTTTTGATAAGAATTTTATATCCCCGGGAAGATTTCCGGGGATTTTTTTTAATCAAGGTCAGTTAAAGCTTCGATAATTTTGTCTTCAATTCTTCTGTGGAAATTTGTTCCGCCCCTGCTAAATTCAAAAATCATACTAACAATCACTTCCTCACCATTTGGGGTTTTTAAATAACCTGAAAGGGAAGAGACTCCATTTAGTGTGCCTGTTTTACCATGAAAATTATTCTCAGCCTTTGTTTTGTGCATTCTTTTTTCCAGCGTACCATCAATACCAGCGATGCTGAGAGAATTATAAAAGTCCTTATAGCTTTTCAAACTGAAATACATCTTTTCAAGAATTCCAACTATAGCCCCCACTGTAATCTGATCAAAACGAGAAATTCCTGAGCCATCGACAACTGAAGTTCCATCAGAATAAATTCCATTGTCTTCAATAAAACCGAGAACTGCCTGGGTAGAATAAAATGAATTACCTTGTTTTCCAGACGTTACTGCACCAAGAGTTTTAAACAGGCATTCTGCCAGAAAATTATCACTGTGTTTATTTATTTCTTTAACAAGATGTCTTAGTGTTATGTCCGATTCTGCAAGAGATTTAACATCGTCTGGAGTAATTCCTTTAAGGGCTTTTCCACTAACTGAAATTTGGGCCTTTTTAAGTTTCCTTTTAAGAATTTCCGCAGCAAAGAGGGGAGGATTTGAAATATTGTGGTAATATCTGCGAACACGGCCTCTTCTTTTTCTATATGTAAATCTTCTGTTTCTGTCCACTACAAGGCCTGAAATTGCAGGAAGCCTGACGTTTGCATGTTCATCATCAATCCAGTCCTTCCTGCTATAAATTTCATCAAAAAATGAATCATCGCCTATAACATTGCCTGTTATTTTTTTTATTCCCATATCCTTAATGACATTAACGAGCGAATCCATATCTGACGAAGTAAAAAGAGAGTTACCGTAACCTTTGATATAAATATTACCATTTATAGTACTATCACTTAAATCATTGTCATCGCTTAAAATTTTTGTTGATAAAACGAAATCACCGCCAAGTATCGAAAGAGAAGCAGCCGTTGTAAAAAGCTTAGTATTAGAAGCGGGAATCATTGAGCGGGTATGATTTAACTGAAAAATAGTATCCTGTGTTAATGGTTTAACAATTAGTAATGCTACTTTTGTAGTTGATGGTAATTTTTTGAGAATCGACTCGATTTCTTTTTTTACAGCATCATCTGACTGGGGAAATAGCTGAAAAGTAAATAACAATATTAAGATGAATAGTTTTTTGATCATTAATTTTTAACTTCGAAAAAGTTGGTAAAAAACTGTTATGAATATTAAATTAAAATAGGTTTTTTTTAGGATGTAATAAACACAGGAATTTATACTCTAAATTTAAGTTTTCGAACAACAAATTATGTAACTTTGTTGCCTGCCTGGTGAAATTATTCCTTAATAAAATTCATAAAAAGGGAAATTATGGGAAAGAAAAAAGAAACATTAAAAGCATATGAGGATCTTGATTTTTTAAATTCCTCCGATGCAAGAATTATCAGAATTTTAAGTGAATTCCTGCAACCGCAGACAAGATTTAAAAAGCACAAAATTGTAGACACTATAGTCTTTTTTGGTTCTGCCAGGTTAAAATCAAGGAGAGATGCCCTGGCTGAGTATAATAAATTTAAGACTATGAATCCTAAATCTACTCAGGATTTCGCGGAAAGACTAAGGCAGGCCCAGCATGCAGTTGAGATGTCAAAATATTATGAAGATGCTGTAGAGCTTTCCCGTCGGTTAACTGATTGGTCCCTGGGATTAAAAACAAAGGCTAACAGGTTCATTATTTGTACAGGCGGCGGCCCCGGGATTATGGAAGCAGCGAACAAGGGTGCTAAAAAGGCCGGAGGTAAATCAATCGGTTTGAATATCAGCATACCCTTTGAACAATTTGTAAATAAATATGTGCCGAAAGATTTAAGTTTTGAATTTCATTATTTCTTTATGAGAAAATTCTGGTTTGCATACCTGGCAAAATCCTTAATAGTTTTTCCAGGTGGGTTTGGAACCATAGACGAATTTTTTGAAATCCTGACTTTGATGCAGACACAGAAAATAAAAAAGAAATTGTTATTACTTGTATATGATGAAAAATACTGGAGCAACGTAATCAATTTTAAAGCACTGGCTGATCACGGAACGATTGGGAGAAATGATCCCAAAATATTTACTTTTTGTAACAACGTGGATGATGCTTTTGAAATGATTACTAATTTCTTTGAGATAAATTATTTAAAGAAGAAAGAAGAGACTGAACTGGAAGAGCCAAAATTGCATTTGTCATAGAAACAAAAAAGCCCCGAAAAATCGGGGCCTTTTTTTTAAGTGTTATAACCAGATCGGTGGGCTCTTCTGGCTGCTTTCATTTTTTCCATCCTTTTTTTGATGGATGGCTTTACGAAAAACGTTCTCTTTTTATACTCTTTTAGTACTCCGGATCTTTCGTATTTTTTCTTGAACCGCCTGAGAGCTTTATCGATGGATTCGTTGTCTCCAACTGTTATCCCTACCAAATTATTCACCTCACTTTTAGGTAATTAAGTGTTAATTGATTCTATTAATTTTTTTAGTCCTGATTTCTGAAATTCAACAGAAATTGAACTTCTTCCATTAGACATAATTTCTTTTGATACTACTTTACCAAAATCATCCCAATTCTGATGGTATATTGATTCACCAACAGTAAAACTTTTTGTTGGTGCGTAAGTAGTACACTCATTGTTTTCAATTCCTTCTAAAGAAGGTTTTGTCTCTTTTACATCTGAATCAAGATCAATCATCATAGTTTGCTTGCATTTTTTGCATTTAGCCCATCTCTTGTTGCTCTGTTCTTCTTCTTCAGATGCTGCAACTTCCCCCGTTAATTCCATCTTTCGCATTGTGTTACAAACGCTGCAAAACGCTTCTACGTTTTTTACTCTAGCCATTTAAATTTCCTTCCTTTAGAATAGTCGGACT
>Ga0210085_1000139_pt1 | contig 32490 bp, 23 predicted proteins | sample China_Galinas_PW_5_FD_184866 | JGI IMG/M metagenome (GOLD analysis project Ga0210085, IMG submission 184866) | Wetland microbial communities from San Francisco Bay, California, USA, that impact long-term carbon sequestration - China_Galinas_PWC_D1... | ecosystem: Environmental > Aquatic > Marine...
CCTCGGTTGTCCAGGTTGCTCCCGCCGTAGACATCGGAGTCGGAATTGATGGCCTCGCGATAACAGCCGGGTAGGGGTACTCCGATGCGGTAACCGGTACGGGGAAGGGGCGTGAAGTTGAAGACGGCCACCACGATCTTTCCCCCGCTGCGATCCTTGCGGATGTGACTGAGGACGGATTGTGAGCTGTCGTGGCAATCGATCCACTCGAAGCCCTCGCTGGAAAAATCCAGATCGTGCAGTGCCGGCTGAGACCTGTAGAGGCAGTTGAGATCGGCGACGAGCCGGCTGACACCCTGGTGCTGAGGATGCTCCAGCAGATACCAATCCAGCTCCCCGGCGAAGTCCCATTCCCGGCCCTGCCCAAATTCGCACCCCATGAACAGCAGCTTTTTCCCCGGATAGGTGAACATCAGGGTGTAGAGAAGCCGCAGGGTGGCGAGCTTCTGCCAGGAGTCCCCCGGCATGCGGTCGAGGATGGAGCCCTTACCGTGCACCACCTCGTCGTGGGAGAAGGGCAGGACGAAGTTCTCGCTGAAGGCGTAGAGCAGTCCGAAGGTGAGCAGATCGTGGTGGAAATGGCGATAGACCGGATCCTTGGACATGTAGGAAAGGGTGTCGTGCATCCAGCCCATGTTCCACTTCATGCTGAAGCCCAGGCCGCCGACGTAGGTCGGGCGTGACACCGCGGGCCAGGCAGTGGACTCCTCTGCGATCATGAGGGTGCCCGGATGCCGCTCGTGGGTGACGACATTGAGCCGGCGCAGAAAGTCCACCGCCTCCAGGTTCTCGTTGCCGCCGTATTTGTTGGGGACCCACTCCCCGGCGTTGCGCGAGTAATCCAGGTAGAGCATGGAGGCGACGGCATCCACCCGCAGTCCGTCCAGGTGAAACTCTTCGAGCCAGTAGAGGGCGCTGGAAATGAGAAAATTCTGCACCTCGTTGCGCCCGAAGTTGAAGATCAGCGTCCCCCAGTCCTTGTGCTCGCCCAGGCGGGAGTCGGCATGCTCGTAGAGGGCGGAGCCGTCGTAGTGCGCTAGGGCAAAGGTGTCACGGGGGAAATGGGCGGGTACCCAGTCCAGGATGACGCCGATTCCCTTGCGGTGCAGGTGGTCGACTAACCAGCGAAAATCGTCCGGCGTGCCGAAACGGCTGGTGGGTGCGAAGTAGCCGGTGGCCTGGTAGCCCCAGGAGTCGTCGAGGGGATGCTCTGTGATGGGAAGCAATTCGACGTGGGTGAAGCCCATCTGCAGCACATAGTCGGCGAGCTGCGCGGCAAGCTCCCGGTAATTCAGGAACCGCCCCTCTGCGTCCCTGCGCCAGGAGCCCAGGTGCACCTCGTACACCGACATGGGCCGGTGCTGCCAGTCCGCCTCGGTGCGGGCTGCCAGCCAAGCATCGTCTCCCCACTGGAAACCGCTCTCACCGCAGATGTAGGAGGCCGTGTCCGGACGCACCTGAAAGGATCTGGCATAGGGGTCGAACTTGACCTGGATATTGCCGTTACGATCCCGGATCTCGAGCTTGTAGAGCTCGCCGACGCCCATGTCCGGGAGGAAGATCTCCCATAGGCCGGAACCGCCCCGCACCCGCATCGGATGCACCCGCCCATCCCAGTCGTTGAAGTCCCCCACCACGCTGACGCGCTCTGCATTGGGTGCCCAGACGGCAAAGAGCACGCCGTCCACCCCATCGACGCTGCGTCGATGGGCCCCGAGAAATCGGTAGGCATGCCAGTGAATGCCTTCGCCGAACAGGTACAGGTCGAAGTCCCCGAGCTGGGGCGGAAAGCAATAGGGATCGTGCCGTTCATGCAGGTTTCCTGACTCTTCCTGCCATTCCAGGCGGTAGCGGTCCGGGATCACTCTTGCACTTCCCTCCCACTCGAACAGGTCGGTACCCTCGATCCGGCTCAGCTCGATATCGGCCTCCGCGATGCGGACCCATTCCGCACGCGGTAGAAAAGCGCGGACGACGCAAAGGTCGTTCTCGACATGTCTTCCGAGGACCTCGAAGGGGTCGTGGTGGCGCGCCTCTAGGATGCGCACGAGGGGGTCCGGGAGCTCGGATCGGCTGCGCGAGCGGACGGGCATAGGGCCGTACATCCTGTGGTAGCACGACGAATGCGGCTGTGAAAACCGCATGAGAGGATGGGGGAAGATGTTACCATAAGCAACCGCGGATCTAGGTCGGCAGGCACTTGGAGCCTCGCCGATTCGGATTCGTACAGGCTTCGCCGACCCAAGGACCCGGCTTCCAAGGGCTCACCGGTATGGCGCGGGCGTCGTTACGAGAAGGGGGAGGAGGTGATACATGGCGGATAAGAGTCCGCGTTTCGTCAGCCGTCTGACCCGAAATACCTTGGCCCTCATCCTGGCCGGTGGCCGCGGCACCCGTCTCAAGCACCTGACCAGATGGCGTTCCAAACCGGCCGTTCCCTTCGGTGGCAAGTTCCGCATCGTCGATTTCGCCCTGTCCAACTGTGTCAACTCGGGCATTCGCCGTATCGGTGTCCTGACCCAGTACAAGGCCCATTCCCTCATCCAGCATATCCAGAAGGGTTGGGGCATCCTGAGTGGGGAGCTCGGGGAATTCGTGGAGCTGTGGCCGGCCCAGCAGCGCATCGCCGAGGAGGCCTGGTACGCCGGGACCGCCGACGCCGTCTATCAGAATCTGGACATCATCCGCAACCACGACCCGGACCATGTGCTGGTGCTGGCGGGAGACCACATCTACAAGATGGACTACGGCACCATGGTGGCCCACCATGTGGAGACGGCCGCCGATATGACTGTCGGCTGCATCGAAGTGACGCTGGAGCAGGCCAAGCAGTTGGGCGTCATCTCGGTGGATGCCGAGAATCGGGTTCGCAGCTTCCAGGAAAAGCCCGAAAATCCGCAACCGCTTCCCGGTCGAGAGGATTCGGTCCTGGCCTCCATGGGTATCTATATCTTCAACAGCGGCTTCCTGTACGAGCAACTGATCAAGGACGCGGACAGGACCAGCTCGACCCACGACTTCGGCAAGGACATCATCCCAGACATCATCGGCAAGTACCGGGTGATGTCCTACCCCTTTCGCGATGTGCTCGGCGGAGGCCAGGCCTACTGGCGGGACGTGGGAACCGTCGACGCCTATTGGGAGGCCAACCAGGAGCTCATCGGCGTAACCCCTCCGCTCAATCTCTACGACGCCAACTGGCCCATCTGGAGCTACCAGGAGCAGCTTCCCCCGGCCAAATTCGTGTTCGACGATGAGAAGCGGCGCGGCATGGCGGTGGACTCCATGGTCGCCGGCGGCTGCGTCATTTCCGGTGCCCTGGTGCGCCATTCGTTACTCTTCCCCAATGTTCGGGTGAACTCCTACGCCTATGTCAAGGACTCGGTGATCCTGCCGAACGTCGACATAGGCCGGAACTGCGAGATACGCCGCAGCATCGTGGACCGCGGTTGTCACCTCCCGGAGAGGCTGACGCTGGGCCTGGATCCGGAAGCGGACATGGAGAAGGGCTTCTATGTCAGCGAAAGCGGAGTGACGCTCGTAACACCCGAGATGTTGGGCCAGGAGGTCAACCATGTCAGATAATCCACGATGCTGAACGAAGAAAAGGCCCCCGCCGATTGCCTCGATCATCGGCGTGCCGGTGCTCTCCTGCACCTGACGTCCTTGCCGGGAACGGGGCCATGCGGCTCACTCGGTTCCGAGGCCCACAACTTTTTGCGTTTTCTCGCTGACTGCGGCATGTCCGTCTGGCAGATGCTGCCGGTGGGACCCACCCAGTCCGATCGCTCGCCCTATCAGACCAGCTCGGTCCATGCGGGAAACCCACGGCTCATCGCCCTGGAGCCCCTGGTCGAGCGCGGCTGGCTGCTGAAGGCGCCGGTGGACGATACCGACGAGGCCAAGGACGCCGCGCTGCGGCGCTCCTGGGACGGGTTTCAGGAACGTGCGGCGGCATCGGCCCGGCAGGCGCTCGCAGACTTCGAGAAGGAAAACGCATATTGGCTCGACGACTATGCCCTGTTCCGGGCATTGCGCGAAGATGAGCAGACCCACTGGTGGGAATGGCCTCGCCCCCTGCGCCATCGCGAGCCCGATGCCTTGGAGCGGGCGAAGCGACGCCTCTCCGATGACCTCGCGTACATCCGTTACGAGCAGTTCCTGTTCTTCAGCCAGTGGCAGGTCCTGAAGGGGCATGCCAACTCCCTGGGCATCAAGCTCTTCGGAGACATGCCGATCTTCGTTGCCCACGACAGCGCCGAGGTCTGGGCATGGCCCCGGGATTTCGATCTGCGCGAGGACGGCAGCCTGCGGGTGGTGGCGGGGGTGCCGCCGGATTACTTCTCGGCTACCGGCCAACGCTGGGGCAATCCCCTCTACCGCTGGGAGCAGATGCAGGCGAACGGCTTTCGCTTCTGGCTGGATCGGATCCGTACCCAGATGCAGCTGTTCGACATGGTGCGCATCGACCACTTCCGGGGATTCGAGTCCTACTGGGAGATTCCGGCGGAAGAGGAATCCGCGATCAACGGTCACTGGGTCAAGGCGTTGGGAGACGAGCTCTTCGAACGTCTGCATCAGCGTTTCGGGCAGCTGCCCCTGATCGCGGAAGATCTGGGCATCATTACCGAGGCCGTGGACGCTTTACGCAGAAAGTATCGGCTGCCGGGCATGAAGGTGCTGCAGTTCGCCTTCTCCGGAGAGGCATCCAACCCCTACCTGCCCTTTCACCACGACCGCGATTCCCTGGTCTATACCGGGACCCACGACAACGACACTACTCTCGGTTGGTATCTGTCATTGGATGACAAGACCCGCAGTTATGTCGACGGGTACCTGGGGCATCCGAAGGAGGAAATGCCCTGGCCCCTGGTCCGCTGCGCCCTGGGCTCGCGCTCCCATTTGGCCATCGTGCCGATGCAGGATCTGCTGGGTCTCGACGGGGATCATCGTATGAACCTGCCCGGCACGGCAGAGGGGAACTGGAGCTGGCGCTTCTCCTGGAGCTTGGTTCGTCCCGAGCTTCCCGGCAAGCTCCGCGAGCTGATCAAGCTCTACGGGAGAAACGAGATCGCTACCGGGTGATGGTCTGAAGGCGGCGGTGTGCCGCCCTCGTAGCCCAGGACTCGGTAGCTCCCGGCAACGATCCTTCGGGCGATCGCCGAGTCGAAGACGATGTGGTCGATGGCGTAGGGATAGCGTGGATTGAAGGGATAGGGAAAGGGTTTTCCGGCGTTGGCCAGCACCAGATCGGCGTCCGCATCGGGGTGACCGGTTCCGGGTCGGCACCTGCGCCCCAGAACGGGGTCCGGCGTCCATGCACACAGGACGCCGTCGTCTATGTCGGCCCAGAAGTCGTCCCGGGGCTGGTCGAGCTGGCGATTGAAGTCGCCGAGCAGGACGAACGGCTCGTCGACACCGGCCCTTGCGTCGATCCACTCCTCCAGGACCCCCCGTTGCCGCCGCAGAAGTCGGCACTGGTCCCGGCGGATCTTGCCATCCAATCGGCCGTAGCTGCAGCCGGATTTGAGGTGGAGCGACATCAGCTGTATCGGTTCTCCTCCGCCAGCAGTGGGCTCGACCAGGATCCTGGTCGCCCAGCGTAGAGAGCCCAGGTCGATGGCCTCGAAGTCCGGCAAGCGTCGGTAGGTCAATCCCAGCCTTGCGAGCCGCTCTTTGTTGATCGCGAAGCCGGTACGCTGCATGGTCCGCTTCCGGCTCCGATGCCGGCGGCAGGTGCCCAGATCCCGATCCGGCTGTTGCGAGATCTCGATCGCGTAGGTGTCGGGATCGAATACGCGGGCTACCGCCGCCCGATTCTCCACTTCCTGCAGTGCGATCACATCCGCGCTCAGCCGCGCTGCCTCATGTCGCAAACGCTCGTAGTCCGTCTCATCCCTGGGCCGGCAGCCGTAGCCGGCGGCTGCCGACAAGTGCTCCAGGTTCCAGGTCGCCAAACGCAGCCCCGGTGCCTGGGCGTAGGCACAGGCGTAACAGGCCAGGATGAGCAACAGGACCAGGATTGGGCGCAGCATGGGCAAGAGGATAATCAACCGAGTCCAATCAGCGCAAATATTACCTCGAAATTCAAGGAAATATGCTTTCGGATCAATTGGGCTCGCCGACTTCGCACCTTCGCGTAAAATACCTCGTCAAGGACCTCTGCCGGCGCTTACACCTCCTGCCCAACGAAGCTCCAAGAATGAAACAACTCGGTGAACATGGAGAGATCGACAGAGCCGTCCGTTGCGAAGACTGTGGCGTGCGCAAGCTCGCGCTCTTTCAGCCTTTGAGCCAGGAGGAGATCGCGTCGGCGCAGTCTTTCCGACGAGCGTTCCGTGAGCTGAAGGCGGGAAGCTCGATCTTTCGGCAAGGCAGCCCCAATACGGAGGTCTATACCCTGCATAGCGGCTGGGCTTACCTGTATCAGAATCTCGCGGACGGCGGACGACAGATTCTGCGTTTCGTGCTGCCTGGAGACTTCTTCGGCTTTCAGGCCGATGTGGGGGATGGAAAGCGGCTTCACTCCGCGAGGGCCCTCACGCCCGTCGCCCTGTGCGTCTTCAATCGCTCCGATCTCCTTGCGATGTTCAAAGAGCACCTCGAGATGGGTATGCGATTGACTTGGCTGACGGCATATGACGAGGTCGTCGCCTATGAGCATCTGGCCAGTCTCGGCAGGCGCAGCGCGGAGGAGCGCATTGCCTATCTCATGCTGGAGCTGTTCAACCGTGTTCGGCTGCGGGAGCAGGACCCACTGCATGTTCAGACCGTCCGCATACCCTTGACCCAGGAGCTCATCGCGGACGCATGCGGCCTCACGCAAGTCCACGTGAACCGCACGATGAAGTCCTTGCAAGGCAAGAACATTTTGACCTTCCATAGCAAGAAGCTGCATGTCCCGGATCCTGATCGCTTAGCGGTCATGGCGAATCACAACCACAACTTCTTTGTTATGAAGCCGATGCTGTAACCATTGAGTGGGAGGGCCAGTCGAGGAAGAAGTGAGGGCCTTCTACTGCATGAATGACGTCGGACGCCACGTCGCACTGCGCAGACGCTTATCCCTGCGGTTCCCAACCCGCGTCAGGATCCTGTGGAACCGAATCTACCACCTGCTGAGGATGGCGCTGTGGTTTCCGCACGTGCCGCTGGCACTGGCTGTCGGTTTGGTCGGTTTGGCCGAGCTGCTGCCTTCGCTCGGCTCGTTGCATCATTTGATCTCGTTCGCGTCGCTCCCCGCCCAGGAAATCGCCGGGCTGTCGCAAGGCTTCGATGCCTTGGCGATACGCGGTGTCTCGCAAGGACTGATCGGCGCCTTGTTGGTGCTGCTCTCGCTGGGCTTGCTGTGGCGCTCGCGGCTTGCATGGGTGCTCACGTTGCTGATGACGGCGGTCACGGTGGGGCTCCAGTTTACGCCCCATGCCGAGATTCATCCGCCGATTCTGGGGTACAGTGGCGCACTGCTACTGTTCCTTTTCATGGCGCGACGCAATTTTCATCGTGCCAGTCTCGCCACTGGAACTCTGTTTGCGCTGGTCGGCATCCTGCTGACGATGGGCTATGGCGTCCTGGGCAGCTATGCACTGGGCAAGGAATTTTCCCCTCCCATCGGCGATTTCGTTTCTGCGCTCTATTTCACCGTGGTCACCATGTCCACAGTCGGCTACGGTGACGTTATCCCCCATTCCGCCAATGCTCGCCTGTTCACGATTTCGCTGATCGTGCTCGGCCTGGTCGTGTTCGCCACGTCGCTGACCGCGATCATGGGGCCACTGATCCACCGGCGCATGATGAGCTTGTTGCAACCCGGGGAAAAGGTCATGAAACGCAAGGATCATATCATCGTGGTGGGCGACACCCCCTTGGCGCGCAACGCGATCAAGGCGTTCCGCCAGCGCGGTATTCAGGTTGCCGTGATCTGGAGCACGCGCCCGCCGGAGGGCGTCGAGACGCCCGAGGATCTGGTCATCGGCGATGGCGGCGATGTAGATGTGCTCGGCAAAGCCGATATTCAGGATGCGCGCGCGGTCCTGGCTCTCGGAGGGGACGACTCGGACAATGCCTTCGTGGTGCTCGCCGCCAAGGATACCAACGAACGGGTACGCACCCTGGTGGCTGTCAGCGATGCGGACAACATGGGTCGTATGCGCCATGTGCGTCCGGACGTGGTACTGGCGCTGCCGGTCATCGGTGGAGAGCTGTTGGCGATGGCGCTCAGCGGTGAAGAGATCAAGGTCGATGCCCTGTTGGACCAGCTGTTCCAGTTGAGCTGACGCTATATTCTCCATGACAGCAACAATAAAGGGAGATCACCCGTGAAACCGATCAAACCCCTCTTCGCAGCAGCGGCACTTGCTGCGGCCCCGCTCGTCCAGGGCTTCGAGCTCAACAGCAGAGACATCCAGCCGGGCAAGCTCATCCCCAAGGCCCAGGTATACAAGGGGTACGGCTGCGACGGCGGCAACAGATCACCGCAGCTCGCCTGGAGCGACGTACCAGCCGGCACCGAGAGCTTCGCCGTCACGGTCTTCGATCCGGATGCACCCACCGGCCACGGCTGGTGGCACTGGATCCTCCTGGACATCCCGTCCGGCGTCCGGGAGCTACCGAGCGGTGCCGGCAATCCGGCCTCCGGACTGGCCCCCGCAGGCAGCATCGAGCACCGCAACGACTTCGGCACGGCAGCCTATGGTGGTCCCTGCCCACCGGTAGGCGACAAGGCACACCGCTACCAGTTCAAGGTCTTCGCCCTGGATGTGGCACACCTCGACATCGATCCGCACAGCCCCCCAGCCTCGGTGGGCCACATGCTCAAAGCCCATGAGCTCGACGTCGCGGAGCTGCAGGCCCTGTACCGGCGCTGATCCAGCCGGTTCGCTACAGACCCCGGGGTTAAAGCGCGCGCTCTACCCGGTGGAGTCCGATCGGGACATGGCACGGAGAATGTCCATGGAGATCGCCTTCGCAACAACCGACAAAGAGATCGCGAATTGCTTTCGGGTCATGCATGAGCTGCGTCCCCACATCCCAGAGGAGACATTCCTTGCCCGGGTGCGGGCTCTGCAGGCCGATGGCTATCGCCTGGTCGCCCTACGAGACGAAGGAACAACGGTCGCCGTGGGCGGCTTCCGGATCGGCGCGAGCCTGGCCTGGGGGAGCTACCTCTACGTCGACGACCTGGTAACCCTGCCCAGGAAGCGCTCCATGGGCTGCGGATCAATCCTCCTGGCTTGGTTACGCTGCCATGCGAGGGAGCAGGGGTGTGGCCAACTGCATCTCGATTCCGGGATCCAGCGGCAGGACGCGCATCGATTCTACGGGCGCGAAGGGATGGCGAAGGCCGGGTATCATTTCGTCGAGCACCTTGAACGCCTTTAGCCTGAATTCGGCAGTTTGAACCGCCAAGGCACACGCCCTCTCGCTGCGCTGCACGGCAATCGCATAACCACAAGCATCCTGTCAACGAGCATGACCAATCTGCACCCGATCCTCACCGGCGCCCTCGCCAGCCTGACCGCCGGCCTCGGCACCGGCGTAGGGGCCGTGCTCATCTATGGCATCCGGGAACTGAAGCCGCGCACGGAAGACGCACTGCTCTCGGGCGCTGCGGGCATCATGCTGGCTGCCTCCTTCTACTCCCTGCTACAGCCCGGGCTGGAGTACGGCGAGCAGAGATACGGCAGCCCGGGTATCGCCGTGACGCTCGTCGTCGCCGGCATGCTGCTGGGCGGCGCGGTGATCTGGACCATCCATCGCTACGCGCCCCACGAGCATTTCCACGCGGGCCGCGAAGGTCCGGACGCCGGCAAGCTCGCCCGTCTGTGGCTGTTCGTCATCGCCATCACCCTGCACAACTTTCCGGAGGGAATGGCTGTCGGCGTCGGCGCCGCGAGCGGCGACTTCGCCGCAGGTGCCGCCCTGACGGTCGGCATCGGCATTCAGAATGTGCCAGAGGGCCTGGCGGTGGCCGCCGCCCTCATGGCCGCGGGTTACAGTCGCCACCTGAGCGCGGGAATCGCCTTCCTCACCGGCCTGGTGGAGCCCCTCGGCGGACTGATCGGTGCCGGCGCCGCCTGGGTCGCGGCCGCCCTTCTGCCCCTGATCCTGGGCTTTGCCGGCGGTGCCATGCTTTACATCATCAGCGCCGAGATCATTCCCGAGACCCATCCCAAGGGCCACAAGACCGTCGCCACGGGATCGCTGATGGTCGGCGTGGCGCTGATGCTCGTTCTCGGAATGCTGCTGGACGCCGGCTGATCTGTACCCGGAAGCAGGCGGTTCGCAGGGACGCGCCCCCGGCTTCCGTCAACCGAGGACCAGACGGAGCGCCCAGGGGATGTAAAGCGAGATCAGCAAGACGGCGAGAATGTTCAGCCGGAAGCCGACGCGCATCATCTTGGGCACGGTGACTTGGCCGTTACCGGAGACGATGGCCCCGACGATGACTCCGATGGCGAGCAAGATCAGACTCGAGAAGTGTGTATAAATGCAGACTGCGTCAAGCCGGCCTCGGCCCCAGCAGCCGCTCCAGCTCGTCGAACTCCACGGTCTCCCGCTCCAGAAGCGCCTCCGCCAGCCGGTCCAGACGCTCGCGGGCCTCTGCCAGCATCCGGCGCACCGTGCCGTGCCGTTCCTCGAGGAGAAGGCTCACCGCCTGGTCGATACGCCTTGCGGTATCCTCGCTGTAGATACGGCCCTGGCCGAGCTCGTAGCCGAGAAAGCGGTCCTCGCCGGATGAGTCGTAAGAAGCGAGCCCCAGCTCGCTCATGCCCCAGGAGCTGACCATGCGCCGGGCCAGCTGGGTTGCCTGGAGCAGGTCGTTCTCGGCGCCGGTGGTGATCTCGCCGATGGCGATCTCCTCGCCGCTGCGACCACCCAGCATCACGGCCAGGCGCGCCATAAGGTAGGGGCGTGAGAGGTTGTAGCGGTCCTCGTCGGGGCGTTGCGCGGTGACCCCCAGCGCCATGCCGTGGGGCACGATGCTGACCTTGTGCACCGGGTCGGCCTCGGGGGTGAGCCAAGCCACCAGGGCGTGCCCGCCTTCGTGGTAGGCGATGACCCGCCGTGTGGCCTCGTCCAAAGCCAGAGAGCGCACGTCGCCCAGGACGATGCGGTCCAGGGCGGCATCGAAATCGGCGCGGGAGACGCGCTGGTGGTCCTCTCCTGCGGCCACCAGGGCCGCCTCGTTGCACAGGTTGGCGAGCTGGGCGCCACTCATACCCATGGTGATGCCCGCCACCCGGTCCAGGTCGACGTCCTGATCCAGTACCAATGCGCTTGTGTGGATGCCCAGGATGCCGCGCCGTCCCTGCAGGTCGGGAAGGCTCACGCCGACTTCCCGGTCGAAGCGCCCGGGCCGGCGTAGGGCCGGGTCCAGCACGTCGGGACGGTTGGTGGCGGCGAGCACGATGACGCTGGTGCGCTCATCGAAGCCGTCCATCTCCACCAGCAGCTGGTTGAGTGTCTGCTCGCGCTCGTCGTTCACCATGCCCAGGCCGGCCCCGCGGCGCCGGCCCACGGCGTCGAGCTCGTCCACGAAGAGGATCGCCGGCGACGCCTCCTTGACCTCCTTGAAGAGGTTGCGGACCCGGCTAGCACCCACTCCCACGAACATCTCCACGAACTCCGATCCGCTGATGGTGAAGAAGGGCACCCCGGCCTCTCCAGCCACGGCCCTGGCCAGCAGGGTCTTGCCGGTTCCCGGCGGGCCGGCCAGGAGCACGCCGCGGGGGGTGCGTGCACCGAGAGAATGGTAGCGGTCCGGGGCCTTCAGGATGGAGACGATCTCCTGTAGCTGGCCCTTGGCCCCATCGGCCCCGGCAACGTCGGCGAAGGTCACCGAGGGGTTGTCTTCCTTGACGAAGCGGCGCGCCTGGGACTTGCCGGCACCGAAGATGCTCTGCTGCTGGTTCATGGCGCGCCGGCCCATCCACCAGAAGAAGCCCACCAGAAGCAAGGTCGGCAGGAGTGCGCTCAGGAAGCTGCTCATCCAGCGGGGCGCCTTCGAGGCGGCGATGATCTCCACGTGATGGTCCTCCAGGAGCGGCAGCAGGTCCGGATCCCCTACCGAGCTCGGGAAAACAGTCTCGAACAGGGTCACGGAAACCGGCTTGGATTCCGGTTTGCTCGGGGCCTTGGCCTTTCCGGGCGCTGGATGCCCTTTGGAGGATGTGCCGGAAGACGTGGTTTTGGCCTCGGGTGGCTTTGACGCCTCCGGTGCAGGCTTTGGAAGCTTGGCTCCGGGCATGGGCTCGGTCACGGGTGCCGTCGACAAGAGTCCGGTGTGGGGGTTCCAATCCCGGGCCTTCACGAGCTTGCCTGTGATCTGGCTGCCTTGGATTGCCACTTGACTCACATTCCCGGCCCCGACCTGTTCGACGAAGGCGCTGTAAGGGATCTTGGCTACTGGAGGGGTATGGCGGTCGTAGAAGAAGGACGAGACATCCCACAGCAGCAGGAGCATAAGCAGCACCCACCAGAAGGCAGCCTGCCGCGGTTGGGGTGAGCCGCGGCCGGCATCGGCGGGGCTCCCCCCCGTTGGCGCTCGAGCCGGCGTGGATGGTGACTCTGCGTTCGGGCGGGGCCGCATCAGGAAATAGGCGCCGACCACCAGCAAAGGCAGCAACAGCCAGCCGTAATTGGAGATCCAGTGGACGGATGAATTCATTCGGCTTGCTCCTGGAGAATATCGCGTTCGTGGAAAAGGGAGGACGCCCCTCGGGACGATGCACCCCGACCGGCCTACGCGAGAAACGTGCCTGATCCTGCCGGTGGCTTTCGAGTCTCGACCCGCAACAGGGACACGACGGGACAAGGAGAGACACCGGGGATTTGCGGCGCTATTATCTCGCTCATCTGGAGCGAGCGGGTGATTCTGGCCGAAAATCCGTTTCGCGTCAGTACGACCTCGCTACGGCGCCCGAATTATTCACAGGCACAGAGGCGACATTTCATTGCCTCTGGAGCGGCTCGACTGGTCCCATGGGCATGATCCCAAGTGCCAATGGCATCCGGCACGAGAATTGCCCAGATCTTTGGCAGCTCTTCCATTGCACTTTTCCCCCGAACAATATGAACAGAAGCCCGAGGGCTTTGCTGGCGAGCTCGGCCTGGATGCGCCGGTGACAGAGTTAGCCGCCCTGCCCACCCCCTTTGGCCTGCGGATGCGGCGTCTGTTCTGGTTGCCGCTCGGCTTGGCCTCGCTGCTGGTGCTGGCGGTGCTGGCCGGACTGGTGGCGGTGTCCTGGCGCGATCTGGAGCGCATTCGCCCGATCGAGGCCCACCTTACCCACATCGCCCGTATCCAGGACCTGGGGCTGAGCATGGAGCAGACCTTGGTCGAAGGTCTGCGCGGTGCCCGTATCGAGCCGGCACAACTGGAGCGGCTGCGCAAGGATGTAAGGGAGGTCGCCGCCCTGGAGGGTCAGATGCATCCCCTGACGCGGGAGCGGCTGCACCACGTCGCTCGCCTCCTCGACCAGCTCCCGGCCAAGCCGGTGGATGTCCTGTTCGAGACCCTGTCCGAGCTGCGTACCGTCCTGTACGCGGAGCGTGAGCACCACGAGCTGCTGTGGGCTCAGGTCGCCCGGAGCACGGAGACGGAGCTGCACTTGGCCGTGGCCCTGCTCATCGTGCTGCCCCTGGCGGGGAGCGCTCTCCTGTTGCTGCTGTGGGTACGCGTCAAGCGCCCCCTGGACAACCTCGGCGACCTGCTCGAACGGCTGGCGGCGCGGGATTATCGTCCGGTGGCCGACAGCGCCCTGAACGATGCGTCCGCTTTGGTACAGCCGGTGTTTCGCAGTTACAACGAGCTGGTCTCACGGCTGCGGGCCCTGGAATCGGGGCACCGCGCTCGGGAGCACACCTTGGAGCAGGAGGTGCGCCAGGCAACCGAGGCCCTCTTGTCCCAGAGCCGGGAGCTGGCAAGGGCAGAGCGCCTGGCGGCGGTCGGAGCGGTCTCGGCGGGGCTGGCCCACGAGCTGCGCAATCCCCTGGCGGGCATCCAGATGGCCTGCAGCAAGCTGCGCCGCAACCTTCAGGACAAGAGCCAGGCGGCACGCGCGGAGGCGGTGATCGCCGAGCTCAAGCGCCTCAACGGTCTGCTCACCGAGCAGGTCGAAGCGGCCAGCTATCGGCCCGAAGCGCCGGCAAAGGTGCATCTTGCCGCCCTGGTAGGCGATCTGCTGGCCCTGGTCCGCTATCAGGCGCCGCAGGGGACTCGGTTGGTAGCCGACATTCCCCAGGGCATGGAGTGCGTCCTGCCTCAGGCAGGGCTGCGGCAAGCGCTGCTGAACCTTCTGCTGAATGCCATCCAGGTCCAGGAGGGTGACGGACAGGTCACCGTGGTCGCTCGGCCCGGGCCGGGGCAGCTGCTGCTGTGGGTGGAGGACGAGGGCCCCGGCTTTCCCGAAGAGATGCTCCGCACCGGCGTGCGACCCTTTGCCACGGGACGGGCCGGGGGCACCGGACTGGGTCTGGCCATGGTGCGTCGCTTCACGCGCGATCATGGCGGCGAGCTGGAGCTGTCCAACCGCGAGGGACGCGGGGCGCGTGTCACGCTGCACCTGCCTTGTGCGGTCGCTGGCGAAGGAGACGGTGAAGGGCATGGCTGACACCCTGCTGGTCATCGAGGACGAGGTGCTGCTCGGCTCGGAGCTGCGCGAGGAATTCGCCGAGGCCGGCTGGGACGCGGTATTGGCGCCGGATCTGGCGCGCGCAGAACAGCTGCTGGTGGTGCGCAACCTCGAGCCCCTGGTGGTGCTCTCGGACATGAGCCTGCCGGACGGCAACGCCATGGACCTGCTCCAGAAGGTTCGGGCAAAGGGGGTGGCGGGGGAATGGATCTTCCTGACCGCTTACGGAGGGGTGCCCGAATCGGTGCGGGCGCTCAAGCTCGGTGCGTTCGACTTCCTGGAAAAGCCCTGTGATCCGGAGCGGCTGCAGTTGATCGTGGCCGGAGCGGCGCGCAGCGCCCGTGCACAGCGCCGGCTGCAGGACGAAGAGCGCGCCCGCGGTAACCGTTATGGCCCCGATGCCTTCGTCGGCAGGAGCGTGGCGGCACGCCAAGTGCGCGAGATGCTCCAGCGGCTCGCCCAGGTACCCTTCTCGGCGCTCGTGATCACCGGCGAGACCGGCACCGGCAAGGGTCTGGTCGCTCGCATCCTGCATCACGGCGGGCCGCGGGCCGGAGGGCCCCTGGTGGAGGTCAACTGCGCGGCCCTGCCGCGCGAGCTGATGGAAGACGAGCTGTTCGGACACGAGGCCGGGGCCTTTACGGGTGCCAAGGGTCGGCGGCGCGGGCTGATCGAGCAGGCCAGCGGCGGCACCCTGTTTCTGGACGAGATCGGCGAGCTCGAGACGGACCTGCAGGCCAAGCTGCTCAACACCATCGAAGATAGGCGGGTGCGTCGGGTCGGGGGCGAGCACGAGCTGGAAGTCGACCTGCAGGTGATCGCTGCCACCAACCGGGACCTGGAGGCGCAGCTGCGCGAGGGCAGCTTCCGTGCCGACCTGTTCCATCGCTTGGCGGTCTTTCGCCTGGAGCTGCCGCCGCTGCGCGAGCGCAAGGAAGACCTCGAAGACCTGCTGCCGCTGTTCATCGGCGAGCTCAACGCCCGCTCCGGGCAGCGGGTAGAGCGGGTGCCCGCCGGCGTGTGGCGGCGCTTGGCGGCCTACGACTGGCCCGGCAACGTGCGCGAGTTGCGCAACCTGGTGGAGCGTTGCGTGTTGCTGGCGGACGGGCCGGTCTTTCCCGAGCGCTGGCTGTACCTGGGGGAGGCGGGGAGCACAGAGGCGCCCGCCACGGCCCGCTGCGACGGCGAGCTCCTGTGTCTGCCGCTGGACGGCAGCCTGGGACTGGACGAAATGGAGCGGCGCATCCTGGCCGAGGCGCTGGCACGCAACGGCGACAACGTCAGCCTCACCGCGCGGGTGCTGGGCACCACCCGCGAGAAGCTGCGATACCGGGTGCAGAAGTACGGGCTCAAGACCAGCGATTGAGGCGTCTGCCCGCCGCGGACCAGTGTACACCTCAGCCGGGCCTTATACCCCATCGGCTCACTTCCCCCGGCTCAAATCGGCCAGCTCGCTGAGCAAGATCATGGACGATCATTCGAGTCAGGGTCTTGGCGAGACGGCATGGCTGTTGCTCGACATATCGATGCGGCAGGCTTCCCACCCTCCGTGCCTCGTCGGCAAGGTCTTTCGCAGCCGTAGGCGAGCCGATCCTCGATTGCTGCCTGGGAGAAGCCGGCCCACCGAGGTCAGATCCCCATAGTGAATGACCGCAGATCGATTTTCTTTATCATGCCGGCATCCCGACCGAGCCAGCCTGCAGCTGCCCTGAGTCCGGTCTTCGTGCGTCCGGCCCCGGACCATCTGCCGCGGCGTCTGATCCTGGCCGGCGTCCTTATCCTGATGGTCGCCCTCGTAGTCTTGGGCCTGTTGAGCCTGGGCAGCCTGCGGCGTATGCAGGCGGTGGAGTCACACCTTGCCCTGGTGAACCGTGTGCAGCAGGCCGTGCAGACCCTCGGCCACGAGCGGGCCCGGAAACTGAGCGGTGAGACATTGGATCTCGGAAGGGTGCGTTCCGAGCTGGACGGCATCACCATCGACCCGCACTTCTTGGCCGAGGGCAGCGCCGACCGGCTGGCGCGTGCCCGAGCGCTGGTGGCGCACATGTCCCGCGAGCCGGACCAATCCCTGACCCGGGTGCTGGACCTGCTGAACGGCGTGCGGCAACGCGAAATGAGGGCCCATACCGCCCTGTGGGCAGCCGCCGAGGCGAGTGCCCTGTGGGAGATGCGGGTGGCCATGGGAGTGATCCTGGCGGTAGGTCTGTCAGGCACCGGCCTGTCGATCCTGTTGCGCGGGCGGCTGCTGCGCCCCTTGCAGGACCTGGATCGGCTGCTCGCCCGTTTCGACCCGGGTGGTGATGCACGGCTGGTGCCGGGGGACGCGGCAGACTCGCCGATCCGCCCCTCACCGAGCAGCTCCGATAGCCCTGCCCACCGCCTCGCAGGCTCGGAGGAAACAGGCAACGGCGAGGAGGCGCGCAACGCCGCCCGCACGCTGTTTCAGCAGACCCGGTCGCTCGACCGGGCAATGTGCATGGCCGTCCTGGGCGATCTCTCCGCGGAGCTGGCCCACGAGCTGCGCAATCCGCTGGCGGGCATCCAATTGGCGATCAAGCGCCTGCAAGCAGAGCTGACCGACGGGGACCGAGTCCGCCGGTTGGACCTGGTGATGAACGAGCTCAAGCGCATCGGTCGCCTCTCCGACCAACTGTTGGAGCAGGCCGAGGGCATCCCCGAGCCGCCGGTGGATCTGGACCTTGCGCTGGTCGTGGACCAGGTGCTGACCCTAGCGCGCTACCAGGCGGACACCGGTGTGCGATTGGAGGCACGGGTTCCGCCGGACCTGCAATGCCGGCTTCCGGAAGACTCCCTGCGCCAGGCGCTGCTCAACCTGACGCTCAACGCCGTCCGCGCAATGCAGGGCAGGACCGGGAGGATCCGGGTGGAAGCAGGGATCCGAGGCGGTCGACTTCAAATCCGGGTGGTGGATCAGGGCCCGGGCTTTCCGCCCCGCCTCGTCGAGCTGGCTCCGGTGGCGGGCAGCCGGCAAACGGGCGTTAAGGGCTTGGGTCTGGCCGCGGCACGGGGCTTTGCCCGACGCCTTCTCGGGGAGCTTCAGCTCGCCAATCTGGATTCCGGCGGCGCATCGGCGACCATCGACCTTCCCGACAGCCTGGTGGTGGAGGCGCAGCCCGCCCGTCCCGGGACGTGACCTTCACCGAAAGACTCGATTTCCCATTCGAGGAAAGCGCAAGCGCCGCCCTGGGATGGGACACCCGCCTGGGATAGACTTCCCCAACCCGCGAGAGGGCCGACGAGACGTCGCGTCTTGCACGACTCCCCTGTCCGCCTTTCCATCCAGAGGCGGCGTGACGCGAGCTGGGGCCCTCCCCATGGGAGGCCGATCGAGAAACCGCGACATGAGCAAACGCATCCTGATCCCCGTCGCCATCCTGCTCGCCGCGGCTATCGGGGGGGCTTACTGGTGGCACCATTGGCGCATGGCGGAGACGCCGTCGGACGTCCTGACTCTGTACGGCAACATCGACGTGCGCCTGGTGAACCTCGCCTTCAACGCCGATGGCCGCATCGCCACGATGAACGTGGACGAGGGGGCGCAGGTGAAGGCTGGGGACGTGCTGGCCACCCTCGACACCCGACCCCTCGAGCTCGCGCACGCTGCGGCCGTGGCCAACGCGGCGGCGCAGCGCGAGCGGGTGCAGGAGCTGGAGGCGGGCACCCGCCCGGAGGAGATCCGCAAGCTGGAGGCACAGGTGAAGGCGGCCCGCACCCAGTCGGCCAACCTGGAGCGAAGCTACCGGCGCATCCACGACCTGGAGCAAAAGGACCTGGCGTCGCCGCAGCAGTCGGAGGACGCCCGCACCGCCGCGGACGCCGCCGCCGAGGACGCCCAAGCGCTGGAGGCGGCCCTGGACCTTGCCCTGGCCGGCGCGCGCAAGGAAGAGATCGCCGCGGCCAAGGCGACCCGGGCGGCCCTGGAGGCGGACGCGGCCCTGGCCGAGCACAACCTGAAAGAGGGGGTGCTGCACGCCCCGAGCGAGGGCATCGTGCAGAGCCGCATCCTAGAGCCCGGCGACATGGCCTCGCCGCAGCGTCCGGTCTACACGCTCGCACGCACCCAGCCCCTGTGGGCCCGGGTCTACCTGGCCGAGACGGAGCTCGGGCGGGTGCGCCCGGGCATGCCGGCCCGGGTGCTCAGCGACAGCTTTCCGGGCAAGAGCTATGCGGGCTGGCTGGGGTCTGTCTCGCCCAGCGCCGAGTTCACTCCGAAATCGGTGCAGACCGAGCAGACGCGCACCGATCTCGTCTACCAGGCGCGGGTCTACGTGTGCAATCCCGACGGCGAGCTCCGGCTGGGCATGCCGGTCACCGTGCGCCTGGACCTGGCGGCGCAGCCCCCGACGCAACCTCGAAAGCAGCCGGGCTGCCCCGGGGACCCGGCACCGTGACCGCCGCAGAGCCGGTCGTCTCCGTCAAGGATCTGACCAAGAGCTTCGATGCAGGCGGGCGCCGAGTTACCGCCCTGGATGCAGTTAGCCTGGATGTCGATGGTGGGGCCGTGACCGGCCTCATCGGCCCCGACGGGGCAGGCAAGACCAGCCTCATGCGCCTTGCCGTCGGTTTGCTCTTGCCGGACGCGGGCAGCGTGCGGGTGCTCGGCCTGGACGCCGTGCGGGAGCCGCAGCGGATCCAGTCCGCGGTGGGCTACATGCCGCAGCGCTTCGGCCTGTACGAGGATCTGTCAGTACAGGAGAACCTCGACCTCTATGCCGACCTGCGCGGGGTGGCGCCCGCTGCCCGCCCGGGGCGCTACGGCGATCTGCTGGAGATGACCGGACTGGCCCCCTTCACCCGCCGTCTCGCCGGGCGCCTTTCCGGGGGTATGAAGCAGAAGCTGGGCCTTGCCTGCACCCTGGTCCAGCCGCCTCGCCTGCTGCTGCTGGACGAGCCGACCGTCGGGGTGGACCCGGTCTCGCGACGCGAGCTCTGGGCCATCGTCTACCGCCTGGTGCGGGAGCAGGACATGAGCGTGCTTCTGTCCACCGCCTACCTGGACGAGGCGGAGCGCTGCGCGCAGGTGATCCTGCTGCACCAGGGGCGGGTCATCGGCCAGGGCGCCCCCGAGAATTTCTCGCGCCCGCTGCAAGGCCGCGTCTTCCGGGTGCCCGTCCCCGAAGCAGGGCGGCGGCGAGCGCAGGCACGGATCGCCGCCCTGCCCGAGGTGGTCGATGCCACCCTGCAGGGGGATGGGATTCGCGTGGTGTGCCGTACCACCGAGCCGCCGGATCTGACCGCCGCCGACCTGCACGGGAAGGGCTCGGAATCCGGTGGCCCGCAGCCGCTGCCGCCGCGTTTCGAGGACGGCTTCGTCGCCCGCCTGCGCGGGGACAGCCCGTCGCCTGTCATCGATCCGCCGGCGCGGCACGGGACAAACGGCACCGATCCCATCCAGGTTGAGGACCTGACGCGCCGTTTCGGCGACTTTCTGGCGGTCAAGGGACTGAGCTTTCGCGTGGGAGCGGGGGAGGTGTTCGGCCTCCTGGGGGCCAACGGGGCGGGGAAGACCACGACGTTCCGCATGCTTTGCGGGCTGCTTCCTCCGAGCGAGGGGCGTCTGCGGGTGGCCGGCGTGGACCTGCGCAGCGCCCCCGCCGCGGCCCGGGCCCGAATCGGTTATATGTCGCAGAAGTTCTCCCTGTACGCGAACCTCAGCGTGCGCCAGAACCTGGACTTCTTCGCCGGCGTCTACGGGCTCACCGGCCGACGGCGGCGTCTGCGCATGGATTGGGCGCTGCAGCAGCTCGATCTGGAGGTCTACGCGGGCGCCGAGAGCGGGGGGCTTTCCCTCGGCTACAAGCAACGCCTGGCCCTCGCCTGCGCCCTGATGCACGAGCCGGACATCCTCTTCCTGGACGAGCCGACCTCGGGCGTGGATCCCCTGGCGCGGCGGGAGTTCTGGGCGCGCATCGGCGCCCTGGCCGAGGCCGGCGTCACCGTGCTGGTCACCACCCACTTCATGGAGGAGGCCGAGTACTGCGACCGGCTCGCCATCATGGCCGCGGGGGAGATCCTCGCCTTGGGCACGCCGCGGGAGATCAAGGACCACAGCAGCCGGGGAGGGGTACCCGCCGAGAGCCTCGAGGATGCCTTCCTGGCGCTGGTGGAAGGGAAGGCGGCGGCATGAGCCGGCGGCTGGCCGCCCTGGTACGCAAGGAATTCCTGCAGGTGCTGCGCGATCCCAGCAGCATCGCCATCGCCTTTCTGCTGCCGGCGGCCCTGCTGCTGTTGTTCGGGTACGGGGTATCCATGGACGCCAAGGACCTTCGGCTCGGCATCGTCATCGAGCAGCCCTCCGCCGAGGCGGCAAGTCTCGCCGGCGCCTTCCAGGGCTCGCGCTACTTCGCCCCCCGGCTCTATTGCACCCGCCACAGGGCCGAAGCGGATCTACAGGCGCAGCTCCTGGACGGGGTGCTGGTCCTGCGCAGCGACTTCGCCGCCCGGCTAAAGGGTGAGGGCGATGCCCAGGTTCAGCTGATCGTCAACGGGGTGGACGCCAACAACGCGCGCCTCATGGAGGGCTACGTGCGCGGCAGCTGGCAGACCTGGCTCCAGCGGGAGCTCTCCGCCCGGGCCCTGGATCTGCCGCAGCCGGTGGAGCTGCAGCCACGGATTTGGTTCAATCCGGACCTGCGCAGTCGCGACTACCTGGTACCCGGTCTGGTGGCCATCAACATGACCCTGGTGGGCGCCCTGCTCACCGCCCTGGTGATGGCCCGCGAGTGGGAGCGGGGCACCCTGGAGGCCCTCATGGTGACACCCGTCACCCTGCGCGAGCTGCTGATCGGCAAGACCCTCCCCTACTTCGTGCTGGGCATGGGTGGCATGGGGGTGTCCGTGGCCATGGCGGTGTGGCAATTCGGCGTCCCCCTGCGCGGCTCGTTCTGGGTGCTGCTCGCCTGCTCCGCCCTCTTTCTGCTGGTGGCGCTGGGCATGGGGCTGCTGATCTCGGTGGTGGCACGCAACCAGTTCGTCGCCGGGATGGTGGCGATCGTGACCACCTTTCTGCCGGCCTTCCTGCTGTCCGGTTTCCTGTTCGATATCGATTCCATGCCGGCCCTGGTGCGGCTCGTCACCCACCTGGTGGCGGCGCGCTACTTCATCGCCATCCTCCAGTCCCTCTTCCTGGCCGGCGACCTGTGGGGTGTGATCTTGCCCAATGCCCTGGCCCTGGCGGCGATGGCAGTGATCTTCTTCGCCCTGGCGCGGCGACGGCTGCACAAGCGGCTGGAGTAACGATCCCAAAAGGACATGCTGCAACGCATCCTGGCCCTGATCCTCAAGGAGTTTCTCGCGCTGCTGCGAGATCCCCGCAGCCGGGTGGTCACCTTCGTGCCGCCCCTGATCCAGCTGGTGATCTTCGGCTACGCGGCCTCCTATGACCTGAGCCAGGTCCCCTATGCCCTGTACGACCGCGACCACGGCGGGGCGGCCCGGGAGCTGGCTGCCGCCTTCTCCGGCTCCCCCAACTTCCGGTTGGCTCGCACCCTGACCCGCCAAGCCGAGGCGACAACCCTGATCGAAAATCGCCAAGTCATACTGGTATTGGAGATCGAGCCCCGCTTCACCGCAAAGCTGCTCAGCGGCGAGCCCGCTCAGGTGCAGCTGCTGCTGGACGGGCGCAACTCCAACACGGCTCAGATCGCCCTGAATTATGCGCAGGACATCGTCTCCGGCTTCAATCAACGCTGGAGCGCCGAGCATGGCCTCGCGGAGCCGCCGGCTCGGCTGATCATGCGTGCCTGGTACAACCCGAACCTGGAGAGCCGCTGGTTCTTCATCCCGGGCGTAGTGGGCATCCTCACCCTGTTGGTGACCCTGGTGATTACTGCCTTGTCGGTCGCCAGGGAGCGCGAGCACGGCACCTTCGACCAGCTGCTGGTGACGCCCCTGCGTCCCTGGGAGATCCTCATCGGCAAGGCCGCCCCGGCCTTCGTCATCGGCGTCACGGAGGCGAGCCTGGTGATCCTGATCGGCCGTTTCTGGTTCGGGGTGCCCTTCATCGGGGCCGTGACGACGCTGTACCTGGGGATCGTGCTCTTCGTGCTCGCGGCCATCGGCATCGGGCTCATGATCTCCTCGCTCGTTGTCACCCTGCAGCAGGCCGTGCTGGGCGCCTTCCTGTTCATGGTACCGGCGGTCATCCTCTCCGGCTTCGCCACGCCCATCGCAAACATGCCACGAGCAGTGCAGATCCTGACCCTTGCCGATCCGCTGCGCTACTTCCTGGTCCTGCTGCGAAGCCTGTTCCTGGAAGGCACGCCCCTGGCGCTCCTGGCAGGCCAGCTTTGGCCCATGGCGGTCATTGCATTGGTTACCCTGAGTGCGGCGACCTGGCTGTTTCGGCACCGGCTGTATTGAGGATGTTTTCTGTGCGCCCCTGAATTGCGGCGCAGATCTGATCATGTCAGCCGCGTAGGCTGTCGATCCGACCAGAGTTGGCCACAGAACGAAGCATTTTGGCATTCTGCTCGGGTGGGTGGGCGTATCGATCGATAGAGAAGCAATGATAGGATACGAAAATTGATCTTGGCCGCCGGGAAGACAGATCAGCAAGCGCATGGAGGGATGACGTGGAACATCACTTCGGTGGGATATGGACGCTCGAAAAGACGCCTTTTACGACCGAGATGCCCCCGGTCACACCCCGGATCTGTTCGATACCGATCGCAGCCAGCGATCCGCCGACTGGCGCGACATCGCCAAGTACATCCGCATACGGCTTTCAGGAGTATTCCTCGGCGGCGTCTCAGAGCCGGCCATCCTGAAGAAAGACAGCACCCCCTGTTCGCGCTCTACTTCGCCCTGGCCAACCCGAGCAAAACGGCGCAGGATCTTGCGCACCGCGTTGCGAAGCAGATCATGCGGTTACCTTAGGCATCCCGTCCCACAGACGCCCGTTCAGCATCCGCCCGTTTGCCTTCTTGTTGCGCTTCACCCCGTCCGCGCCCCAGCCACCCCATTGCTTGAAGAAAAAGGAAGCGCCGACCCTATCCGCTTGCCGGCGGATATTCTCCGCCCACTCCTGGCGCATTGGCCGTGCCTTCGGGCCGGATTCCCCGCCTACGACCACCCAATGAATCCCCGCCAGATCCATCTCCCCCAGATCCTCCAGCAACGGCTCGCACGACAGAAATCGAACCGTCGCATCCACCTGCCTTAAGGCATCGACTCGCGGAAGACCCTGAGCCCGGTTCTCTACCGACACCCCGAGCCAAACGTTGTCCGGGACATTGTTGCGCCCGAAATACAGGGGCAACCGGTCGGCTCTCTTGGTAAGGATCTGGTAGGTATGGCGAGGGGTTTGCCGGATGGTCTCGAAGACCCGGTCCAGGAAAGCATCGTTCAAGCCTTCGTGGAACAGATCCGACATCGAGTTTACGAAGTACAGGGTCGGCTTTTTACGGCATAGCGGTTGCTCTAGGCGCTCCTGGTGGGCGGTCAGTGAGAACCCTGCCTCGTAACCATGTGCTCCCATCGCTCGCAGGCGCCGCGCCATCGTCTCCGCGTAACAGTGCTTGCAGCCTGCAGAGACCTTCGTGCATCCAGTCGTGGGATTCCAGGTCTGCTCCGTCCACTCGATGTCGGAATAGGCACTCATCGGATCCACCTGTACTGTATGTATGGACAGCATTCGGAAGCGCTATTGTGCCCCACCTTCATATGCGTGTCAGCATGGCAAGGACCGTAGCACGGGAAAGCGTAGCGCATCCCGCCGATCATAGCTCGCCGACAAGGCTTATGACTCCCTAGCCTTCGTCGACACTATCCACGACCGTAAGGGATTGCATGGATAGTATATTTATCCTCCGCTCTTCTCGAAGCAGCGGTTCAGCGGCAATTCGCGCCTTTGTCCTCAACGTGATCGTCACCCATCCCCTGGCGCCCGCCGACAATCTCGTGCTGTATCGACTGCTCGGGGCCGTCTTCCATCGACAGGCACAGGCCGAGAGGTTGTGCGCCGCCTTCGAGACGGAGCTGCGCAAGACCCTTGTTGAATCGAAAGAATTTCACTCGTCCGGGGACTGTTCCGGTAAGCGCGTTGCCTTCGTGGATGGCACCATGACCGGCTGGTATGGCAGCCGCGCCATCGAGGGTCTCCGTTATCTGCGGGAGCTGGCACGGAAGCTCTCTCGTGAGAGCTGATGTCACCGTATGGGGACGCACCCTTTTGGTCGCCGCCGAGGCACGAAACGAGTAGGTGGGTATTGACAATTCGCAATATCCAATCCCTATGTCCTTGATGAGAAACGGTGATTGGATAAAAACATACTAAAATACTTATATTTATACAAGGTCAGATCTGCAAGGCCGGACCGTAAAACCCATCCGAAATCAGAGGAAACAACCTATGGACACCACGACACAAGCTCCCCCTTCCATGCCCCGTCTCAACGAGCCCGCCCCGGTCTTCGAGGCCCCGACGACGCATGGCGTAAAGAAGCTGGAGGACTACCGCGGCAAGTGGCTGGTGCTCTTCTCGCACCCGGCGAACTTCACGCCGGTCTGCACCACCGAGTTCATCGCCTTCGCCAAGCGCCACGCCGATTTCCAGGCCATAAACTGCGAGCTGCTCGGCCTGTCCATCGACAGCAACTTCTCGCATATCGCCTGGGAGCGCAACATCAAGGAGAAGTTCGGCGTCGAGATCGGCTTTCCGATCATTGCCGACCTGTCGATTCAGGTGGCCAAGGCCTACGGCATGATCCAGCCGGGTGCCAGCGACACTTCGGCGGTGCGTGCCACCTTCATCATCGACCCCGAGGGCATCCTGCGGGCGATGGTGTACTACCCGATGAGCAACGGCCGCTCGATCGACGAGTTTGTCCGCCTGGTGAATGCCATGCAGACCTCCGACGAGCACAAGGTCGCCACGCCGGAGAACTGGCAGCCGGGTGACAAGGTGATCGTCCCTCCGCCGGCCACCGCCGAAGAGGCCGCCGCGAGGATGAGCCAAGGCTACGAGTGCACCGACTGGTACTTCTGCAAGAAAGCGGCCTGAAGCCCACGAGGCTGATGCCGCCAGCCAAGGCCGGGTGATCCCCGGCCTTTTACTGTTCAGCGACCGGCCCCGACCACCCCGCAGAGCCCCTTCCCTCCCCTCTGACAACAACGAGCTGCAGGACTTGCTGGGATTTCCCTGGAGCGCATCCTTCCGATCAGCACTATGACAAGCTCGATTGCCGTTGCGAGGCATTCGTTGCCGTCGCTTCAATCCTGATCCGGCTCGGGTCGATGTCAACGGAACCTAGCCTAGAAGTGCCAGACCCTGGGGGCGATGGTGACGGTCAGGACCGCGAGCAGGAGGTTGAGCGGTATCCCGACCTTGAAGTAGTCCGAAAAGCGGTAGCCGCCGGGGCCGTAGACCATGAGATTGGTCTGGTAGCCGATCGGCGTCGAGAAGCTGGCCGAGGCAGCCATCATGATACCAACGGCGAAGGGCATGAAGCTCACGCCGAGCGCCTGGCTGGTCGACAGGGCGATGGGGAACACCAGAACGGCGGCGGCATTGTTGGTGATGAGCTCGGTGAACAGCATGGTCACCAGGTAGACGACGGCAAGCGTGAGCCATGGGTCTCCCTGCGCAAGCCCGATCATGCTCTCGGCGATGAGGTGGGCGGCACCCGTCTTCTCCAGGGCGTGTCCGAGGCCGAGTGAGGCGGCAATGGCGATCAGCACCTTCCAATCCACTGCGGAACGTGCCGCCCCTCCCGTGACGCAACCGGTGAGGAGCATGGCCCCGGCGGCGAGCATCGCCGCCAGCAGCATCGGCAGCCACTCCAGAGTCACCACGAGGACCATGACGGCCAGAATCGCGATCGCCGCGAGGGCCCGATCATGGCGCAGCGGACGCGAGTCGGGTAGCTGGTTCACCAGAAAGAAGTCCCGGGAGTTGTGCTGACGATCCGCGAACCCCGGGTCGGCCTCCAGCAGGAGCGTGTCGCCGGGACGCAGCACGATGTCGCCGATCTTTGCGTGGATGCGCTCGCCGTTGCGCGCAACCGCGATCACGGCGGCGTTGTAGACATTGCGGAATCTGCCTTCGCGGATGCTCTTCCCCACCAACGGGCAGCTGTCGGACACGACCGCCTCCGTCAGGCTGCGCTCCGGGCGAGGAGACCCGAGCTTGAAGACTTGGTCGCTGGCCGGGACCAACCCGCGAAAGCGCTGAAGGTCGACGACGGACTCCACCACGCCCACGAAGACCAGCCGGTCGTTCGCCAGCAGCCTCTGGTGGGGGGCCACCGCGGGAAGCACCACTCCGGCACGTTCCACCTCCATCAGGTACATGCCGGGCAAATGACGCAGGCCGACGGCCTCGACCGTCCTGCCGACCAGCGGACTGCCCGGCTGCACCAACATCTCCACCGTGTACTTTCTGGGATCATCCAGGTCGCTCATCACCGGCTTGCGGTCCGGCAGCAGCCAGCGACCAACGAAGATCAGGTACGCAATACCGAGGACCGCCGCCGGCAGACCCACCCAGGCGATCTCGAACATGCCCAAGCTCGGGAGCCCTTCTTCCCTGTTCATCAGGCCGTTCACCACCAGGTTCGTGCTCGTGCCGATGAGGGTGCAGGTGCCGCCCAGGATGGACGCGTAGCTGAGCGGGATCAGCAGCTTGGAGAGGGGCAACCGATTTTGCCGTGCCCAGTCGTTGACCGCCGGGAGAAACATGGCTACGACCGGCGTGTTGTTGAGGAAGGCGCTCATGCCCGTCACAGGCGCCATCAGCCTCAGCTGGGCGCGGCCAAGGTCCTTCGGCCTTCCCAAGACCCCCTGCACCAACCAGGCGATCGCCCCGGTCTCCCGCAACCCGGCGGCCACCACGTAAAGGACCCCAACGGTGACCATCCCCTCGTTGGAAAGTCCGGCCAAGGCCTCGGCAGGGGTCAGAACGCCCGGCAGCAGGAGGAGGGTGACACCCGCGACGAGCACCAGGTCGGCGGCATACCTCGTCAGCGCCAGCAGGCCGATCACCAGACCGACCAAGGTAATGGCGAGCCACCCCTCCCACGTCATGACCAACTCCGAACAAGGGACCGTCGCAGCATCGATAACCGAAGGGCGCAAGGGCGTACGGCGGGAAAGCGCAGCGCATTCCGCCGATCAGCGTTCATTCCACAAATTTGATGCGCCAGAATCCTCCCGCCCTTCCGTGAGGCACCACGTATCAACCCCAGGGGTTGGTCTTGCGACATCGAAATCAATCGCTCGGTGTTCTGCACACTTTGTCCAGAGTCGCGGTGTCCGAATTTATCACACTGAGTCGGTGGACAATGGGGGGGCGACAGCCGGACCTTTGCAGCTTGTAGACCATCTGTATTGAGCCGGTTTCCTGATTCGCCCCTGAACTGTGGCGCAGAAAGGTCTCCAGCTATGGGGATCAATCAGGCAACCAGGTGAGTGGTTGGTCTCGAAACGCCACATCGGGTAAGAACGGCCACCTCATATTCTGGGCAGTATGAGATCTCCGGACGAATGCAACACGCCAACCCGCGGTAACAGCATCGGCATTCCGGCACACCGTGGTTTCTATCGGATCGAGACGAAAACTTGCGTGGGCTGCTGAGAGCCCTCGATTTCGACGTTCATGAGCGCCAAAGCTTCTGCTTGTAATTGGGTATCCGCGGGGAAGTCGAACCAGCCCGCGGGCCGATTGCCGGATCGGTCCAGGCGCCAATAGAAGACGCCTTGATCGAAACGCAGCAATAGGGTCTTTCCCGAGTCGAATTTGGCGATCAGAAAGCGGCCGTGCGATGTCTGATGCTTCTGGGGCGTTGCTAACCGGCCGCTAACTCCAATGCGGGCCAAGCCACCGGTCAAGGCGGCGTCTCTCGAAGCCAAGTCTTCCCAATCATGCCAGACGAGGCGGGGATTCATCCGAGCATTTCGTTGTCGGCTGCCCAGGGTCGTCACAATCACCTCGGGCTGCGGCCAGCGTTTGCGTCCGATCCGCTCAGCGAGGGCGCGAACAACGCGAATCAGGATGGCGTTGGAGAGGGGATTGAATAGATAGCGGTCCTGATACTCGACACGAGATACGCCTGCTTCTGCGCTCTTCAGCAATGCATTGAGCACCTGGTGTCGGTCGGTGAGAAATTCCAAAAATCGCTCGCCGAAGTCGGCGATCGGTCCGTCGAGCTCATGGTGGATCGCGATCTCGAGGTCAGTCGCTTCAACGGGCGTAGGCCGAAGCTGGTCGGCGGTGAGCCGTTCGCCGTCTTGCGAAGTGGGTGCAATCGAGTCGCACCGGGTTCTCGGCTCGGCATCGCCCCAGGCGGCATTTGGTGTCAAAGCGCATTCGTCGGCGACAGCCCAGCTGACTGTGCGTGCTGGCCCAATACATTCGGCAATCAACCAACCCTTACCTGCACGGCTGGGCTTGGAAGAGGCGATGACGCCGATGGTCGGAAGGTCCACCAAGCTTGCCAAGAGATTGCGATCGACCTCGACCAGATCGCGTAGGCTGGAGTTGTCGATGACGAGCTCGACCTTCGTCTCCATGGCGGCGATTCGATACGCCAGGTGACGCCATGGCGATGGGCCGAGGTCGGCATCTCGGGCGGGACCGCGCGTATAGAGCCGTACCAGATCGACGTCGGGTCGTCTGGCCTCGCGCAGCACGGCGTCGGTAAGCGGCATCAGCTCGGCCTGTGAGGCGGAGCCGAAGAAGGCATGCTCTGCGGGGAGCTTGTAGGCGTTCAGCCAATCCTCGTCGAGAAATTTCACCGCCTTCTTGCGATCGAGCTTGTCGGCATCAAAGCGCTGGTCATAATCCAGCACGCAGTGCGGACAGGCGCTGTCGCATTTGGCAGGACACTCCAGGCGCTTTTTTGCACTGTAGAACAAGCCCGCAATGAAACGATCGGCGCTGGAGGCGTAGCCGGCGGCGAAGTAATCGAAGATCAGGATGGACTCACAGATGCTGTCCTGATTCGAATCCGGACGGGCCTGCTTCGTGGTGCAGCCGAGCTCCTGGGACTGCACGCCCAGGGATTCGGCGAGGGCGTCCCGGAGGGCTACGGCCAAGGTCTTGGCGACAACCTGATCCTGCAACCAGAGACCAGCCGTGGACTTCAGCTGAATCTCCAGGACGTCTGTATTGCGTGCATTTCCGAGGCTGAGGTTGTGCTTGATGGCCCAAGGCTCATCGCTCCCGGGACAGGGCTGCTGCCTCTCAGCACCCCGCTTCTTGCCTCCACGGAGCGGAAAATGCGGCTTGCCGGGCTCAAAGATCGAGGGTGCCTCGTTTCCAGGCTCCATGGGAGCGGCCCGTCCGCAATATAGGCAGAGGGCATAGCCCTCAGTGAAGGCCGTTGGATTGGTGGAAGATGGTCCCGCTTGCCGTAGCGCGGAACCGGCCCAAATTGGGATTGAGCAGGGGCAGCCAATTACCGCCAGCGCTCACCCATGCCTCTTCCACCGGGATGAAATCCTGAGTGGTGACGTCGTTGGTGGGCTCCCCATAGAAGTCTACCGAGAATCCGGCGGGCTCGATGAAGGCGCGCACCGTCTCCGATTTGAACGGAATCTCGGCACCGCAGTCCGGACAATGGAAGGGATTGTGCCATGCACGCTCCCAACCGCTGGTGCCACACTTCGGACAGCGCCAGGCGTGGTGAATCGCCTGGGGCTCGCGGGCTTCCTGCTCACTGGCGGGTGCCTTCCAGTTCAAGGTGATGCCGGCGGAGCGGTAGACCAGCCCGTCCATGACCACTTGGGCGCCCGGTGCGTATTCGCGCAGCGCCGAGGTGCTGTCGCGGTTGGCCAGCTCGCGGCGCTGGTAGCGATTGTCGTCGCGGCCCTCGTTCTCCTCGCGTGCCTGCCTGATGTGCTTGAAGCGGGACAGGGTCAGGTTGTCGAAGGCAGCGATGTGGGTTGGAAAGCCATAGGCGGGCAGAAACCCTTGTCCGGCGAGCTCGCGCAGCAGATACTCTTCGCCCATGCGTCTCTTCTGGTAGCCGATGGCCTTATAGGCGAGGTCATTCCTGCCACCGATCTGCATTACCTCCTGCTCCTGGTCGACAAGCGCATCCCATTCGCTCAGCCAGGCGGCGGATATGACTTGCATCGCCTCGCCCGCATTGCGCAGCAAGCGATCCGTACCGATCCCATCAAGGTTGCTGCGGCGGACGAGATGGGAGAGCCCCCGAGTGAATGTGGACGATTTGACACCCAGGTTGTCGCACCAAGCCGTGAAGCGCTCGGCAGGCGATGGCAGATCCGAGGCGACGAAGAACCAACCACACGGGAGCTTGCTCGGGTCCTGCCCGCTGCCGACGATCTCCTCGGCCAGGAAGTGGCTGAGCACCAAGGCATTCACATGGCGCTGTACCAGCACCGAGCTGTCCAGCGACACCTTGGGCGTCGGCGGGGCGGTCTCGAAGGCCCAGCGGCTGTCGGCGAACACGGATTGGTCGTGGGGGTTGGATTTGCACAGGGTCAAAGCCGAGGAGTGGGCCTCGCGGCGACGCCCGGCGCGCCCGGCCCGTTGCAGGTAGTTGGCGGGATGGGGCGGGACGTTGTTCATCGCTACCATGCTGAGGCCGCCGATATCGATGCCCATCTCCATGGTGGTGGAGCAGGACAACAGGTTCAGATCACCCCGCTTGAATGCCTCCGTGTATTGCTCCAGTCGCCGCGAGGTCTGTTGCGCGGAGTGCTCGCCTGCCACGAAGTAGGGGGCGAGCTCGATGGCGCGGTCATTGACTACCGTCCACAGGCCACGCCGGCGCAGGGTGCGAATGTCCTCCCGCTCCCGCAGCCAATGGCGAGCCTTGGCAGAGTGCTCCAGGCTGCCAGCATCGCCGCCGAAGGGGGTGTCGTACAGGGGCATATCAACCTTCTCGCAGCTGGTCGGGAGATTCGACAACGGCAACAAATATGGCGTGGCCCCGCGCAAGGTAGTGTCCAGAAAACGGCGGGTTACAGGGCAGATCCAGGCCGTGGTGATCGGAGCGAAGGCCATGTCTCGGGGAGAGAGGGTGCGGCGACCTCCTTCCGATACCTTCAATAGCCCAGTATCCAAGGTCAAGAGCTTCCACATTTCGGCAAGGACGGCATCTACGCGATCCTCCCCGAAGGCAGTGTCGATATCTGCCTTGAGAATGTACTCGAGCAGCCGCACCAGGTGATTACGTCGACCGTTTCTCTTGGCTTTTGGCCAACGGCGTTCTTTTGGCGTCTTGTCCTCTTGGTCCTGTTTGACCAGCCAGGTCTGCGGAAAGGGCATTCCCAACCAGCTCCGACACTCGCGCGTGATCTCCAGTGAGCCGCCGGCACGCACGAAAAAATCCAGCGCGATCTTGAGCAGGTCGCGCGACTCCTCGGTCGTGAACCCCTCGATCGACTTATCGAGTTCATCCAATACCGGATAACGCACTGCGACCAAGCCCATGGTTTCGAGGTTGTTGAGGCGTTTCGGACGGCGACCGAATTCGCGGATCAAGAACATGCGCGCGAGTTCGTGCTCGCCTTGAGGACCACCGAAACTCTCCCGTGAAACATCATCCTGGTAGTGCCGGAGCATCCGGTAGAAGTCTTCCTGCTTTGCCAGCTCTTGTGCCATCTCGTCGAAGGGGATTGGCGTGGGCGTGGTCACGGCGACAAGCTGAGTCCGTAATTCCTCTATCTGTCTGTCGATGAAGGAGCGTCCGGACTTGGAAGCGCCTGGCAGGAGCTTTTCGAACTCTTCGATTTTTTGCCTCTTCAGCAAAATCTGTGGGTGCCCTCTGGCTCAGGTAGAGCGCCAAGTGCATGAAACAAAGCGATTTCCATCCCGTGGTAGGTACGAAAGCCGTAGGCTTTTCTGATACTCAGTTTCGCCTTG
>Ga0210085_1000140_pt1 | contig 32326 bp, 32 predicted proteins | sample China_Galinas_PW_5_FD_184866 | JGI IMG/M metagenome (GOLD analysis project Ga0210085, IMG submission 184866) | Wetland microbial communities from San Francisco Bay, California, USA, that impact long-term carbon sequestration - China_Galinas_PWC_D1... | ecosystem: Environmental > Aquatic > Marine...
ATCCACCCGGTCGTGCCCTCCCAGGGCAGCGTCGGCGCTTCGGGTGACCTCGCCCCGCTGGCACACCTGGCCCTGCCCGTCATCGGCCATGGCCAGGTCGAGATCGAAGGGCAGTCGATGCCAGCGGCGCAAGCTCTGGCCTCGGCCGGGTTGGAGCCGCTCGTGCTCGAGCCCAAGGAGGGCCTGGCGCTGCTCAACGGCACGCAGATGATGGCCGCCATCGGAGCGCTCGTCCTGGCCGCCGCCGACCGGCTGGCACGCACCGCCAGCGTGGCCGCCGCGGTCTCGGTGGAGGCGCTCCGAGGTACGGAGGTGGCCTACAGCGCGGCACTCCAGTCCACGCGCCCGCATCCGGGCCAGGTCCGGACCGCAGCTGAGCTGCGTTGGCTGTTGCGCGACTCCACCATCCAGACCGCGCACCACGGCGATGACCACCGCGTGCAGGACCCCTATTCGCTGCGCTGCGTGCCCCAGGTGCACGGAGCCGCCCGCGATGCCCTCGACCAGCTCCGGCGCGTGCTCGACATCGAGCTCAACTCCGCGACGGACAACCCGCTCGTCTTTCCCGCGGGCGGACACGTGCCCGAGGATGCCCTGGCCACGGGCCGTGGCCTGGTCATCAGCGGCGGCAACTTCCACGGTGAGCCGGTGGCCCTGGCGCTGGACTACGCCAAGCTCGCCATCGCCGAGCTGGGCGCCATCAGCGAACGACGCGTGGCCCTGCTGCTGGACCCGCGCCTCAACGACGGCCTGCCGGCGTTCCTGGGTGCCTCGTCGGGGCTCGACTCGGGCCTCATGATCCTGCAGTACACCGCGGCCGCCCTGGCTTCGGAATCGAAGGTCCTCGCACACCCGGCCTCAGCCGATTCGATCCCCACCTCGGCCAACCAGGAAGACCACGTCTCGATGGGTTCGATCGCAGCGCGTAACGCGCTGGCCGTGCTCGAGCACAGCGAGCGCATCGTGGCCATCGAGCTCATCTGCGCCACCCAGGGCCTGGACCTGCGTCTGGACCTGCAGCCGGATACCACTCCGGGCGCGGGGGTGGCGGCGGCGCGCGCCCGGGTGCGCGAGGTCATCGCCCGCCTGCGACAGGATCGGGAGCCGGGACCGGATCTCGAGGCCGCCTTCCGGCTGGTGCACGAGGGCGCGCTCGTCGACCTGGCGGCGACACCCGACGACATCGCCACCTCCTGGCTGGGCCCAGACCCGCGATGACGCGCCGGGCCATCATCGGACAGGGCCGCCTGCTCACGATGGACGGCCCGCGCCCAGGTGGCACCGGCCTGGTGGAAGGTCCCTGGGTCCTGCAGGTCGACGACGGGCGGATCCACGAGGTCCGACGCGGTGGTTTGCGCCGCGGGGATCCCGAGCTGGTCGATGACGTGGGCTCGGCGCTGGTCACACCCGGACTGGTGGACCCGCACACGCACCTCATCTACGCCGGCGACCGCTCCGACGAGGCGGCGGCGCGGTCACGCGGAGAGCGCTACACCGGCGGCGGCATCCTGCGCACCGTCGCGGCCACGGTCGAGGCCAGTGACGAGGCGCTCGTGGCGGGACTGCGGGAACGGCTGGTGGCGGCACGCTGCCTGGGCACGACCACGATCGAGGTCAAGTCGGGATATGGCCTGGAGCCAGGCCAGGAGCAGCGTCTGCTGCGCCTGATCACCGCAGCGGCGGCGACCGTGCCCCTGCGCGTCCGGCGGACCTATCTCGGCGCTCACGCCATCCCCGCCGGCTCCGATGCCAAGACACAGCACGAGGTCGTGCTCGAGGCCCTGCCGCAGCTGGCGAAGGAGGCCGACTACATCGATGTCTTCTGCGAGCCCGGCCTCTTCGACCTCGAGCTCACCCGCGCCATCGCCGAGGCTGGTGCCACGTTCGGCCTGCCCCTCAAGCTGCATGCCGACCAGCTCGTGCGCTCGGGCGCGGCCCTGCTCGGCGCAGCGCTGGGGGCGCTCTCGGTCGATCACCTCGAGCAGATCACCGCGGCTGACGCCCGGGTGCTGGCCGGCACCTCCACCGTGGCCACGATCCTGCCCGGGCCGGCCCTGATGCTCGGTGCCGGGCTGCCGCCGGTCCGGGCCCTGCTCGATACCGGTGCCATCGTGGCCATCGGCAGCGATGCCAATGCCGGCACCTATGGGCAGCCCTCCATGCCCCTGGCCATCGGACTGGCCGTCGCGCTCGGCTGCACGATCGATGAGGCACTCTGGGCCGCCACCGCGGGCAGCGCCCGCGCCCTGGCCCTCGGCGATGTCGTCGGCAGCCTGGTCGCCGGCGCGGCCGCCGACGTGGTGGCGTGGGAGGCAGAGCACGAGGGCGCCTTCGTCCACCGGCTCGGCGGCGTGGCGCCACGGCGGACCTGGTTCGGAGGGCAAGAGGATGGCTGAGACGTTCCTGGGCGTGGGCCCGCCGGGGCCGGAGAGCGAGGCCGTGGTGCTGGGGGCAGCCCTGGCCACCGTCTATCCCGACCGTGAGCCGCATGCGACCGCGGGGCCGGCCGCGGTGCGCATCGCCTCGACCCGGCTGGCGCGTTTCGTCGGTCATCACGACTTCGACACCGGGCGACCCTTCGCCGCCTGGCGCTCGCGACTGGCCGACGGTGGAGACGTGAGCACGGTGCGGGCAGACCCGGAGGGCAACCGACGGCGGATCATGTCGGTGGTCGCCGACGTCCTTGCGCGCAGGGCCATGCCGGTCCTGCTCGGCGGCGACGACTCCGTGGCCGAGCCCTTCGTGGCAGGCTGGCGCGACGCCGGCCCGGTGACCGTGGTCCAGATCGATGCCCATCTCGATTTCCGCGACGAGGTCGATGGCGAGCACCACGGCTACAGCAGCCCCATGCGGCGCGCCAGCGAGATGCCCTGGGTGCGGCGGATCATCCACGTGGGCCAGCGCGGCGTCGGCTCGGCCCGGCCCGACGATGTGCGGGACAGCCTCGCTGCCGGCAACCGCATCGTGACCGCCCGCGACCTAGCGCACGAGGGCGTGGCCGCAGTGGCGGCGATCCTGGACCCGGGCGAGTCATTCCTCGTCGTCTACGACGTGGACGGCACCGACCCGGCCGACATCGGAGCGGTGCGCGCGCCGGTCCCGGGCGGTCCGGGCGCAGTCGAGATCGCCGAGCTGGTGGGGGCGATGACGGAGCGCGCCAGGCTCACCGGCCTCGTCCTGACCGAGTTCGAACCCGAGCTCGATCCGCACGGCACGGATGCCCTGGCCCTGGCGCGACTGATCTGCCGCGCGCTCGAGGGGCGGCTCGGGTCCTGACCGCGGATCGCACCCCGAGCGTACCCTCGTCCACGTGCTCGCCGTCTCCTGGTGCCGCGCCCGGACCAGCGAGGGCCAGCCATGGCCACTTCGGCGCCGAGAGCGCCGCGGCTGCGTTGGTGCCGACAGCGCCGGGGCCCACGTTCGCGCCAGGGCCTCCCGGACCACTTTCCTGCCAGAACCACCCGGACCCACGTTCGCGCCAGGACCACCCGGACCCACGTTCCTGCCAGGGCCACCCGGACCCACGTTCGCGCCAGATGTCAGCCCAGGCGGCCCTGGGCGCGGATCGAGCCGTCTCCATGGGTGACGGCATGCACCGATGACGCATATCGATACCGTCCTCGCAGCCGTTCGTGCATGACGATGCGACCCGGGATCCAGGCAGCGACGACTGTGTCGCGACGAAGGCCACCCCGCGTGACATCTGGCGCGGTCCCGGGGCGATACCGGGGTGCTGCGGGGCGGGCGGGCGGTCCGCGGTCAGCCGCGGTTCCGAGCCGCCACCGGCCACGGTCGCGGGCTTCCCGCATCGACGGGCGGCCGAGCAACCCTGGCGTGGTCACCCAGTGGGCGGCAACCAGGGACCAGATCGCTGGCTGCCATCGCAGTCACGATCGCTGCCGTCGACCGGCGACGCCGTGGGTCCGGTCGCTCCCGCGTCAGCGGCCCAGGATCTGGCGTGCGCGCTCCACGTCATGGCCCATCTGCACGACGAGCTCGTCGACCGAGTCGTAGCGTCGCTGCCCGCGCACCCAGGTATGGAACTGCACGCGCATGCGCACGCCGTAGAGGTCGGCGTCACGGTCGAGCAGGTGGACTTCCAGCAGCCGCACCCGACCACCGAACGTGGGCTGGGTACCCAGCGAGACGACCGCGTCGGCACGTTCCTGTGGCTCCAGCACCTCCTCGCCGCCCCATGAGACGCGGGCCGCGTAGATGCCATCCGGCGGCAGGGCCACGGGCTGGGCGAAATCCAGGTTGGCCGTGGGGAAGCCCAGCTCACGCCCGCGCTGCTCGCCGTGCACCACCGAGCCCACGAGCGCGAAGGGGCGCCCCAGCAGCTCGGCGGCCGTGTCCAGCTGACCGTCGGAGACCAGCTGCCGGATGCGCGCGCTCGAGACGCGCGCCCCGCCTGAATCGAGCGTCGGTGCCTCCACCAGCTCCCAGCCGCCGGCGGCGCCCATCTCGCGCAGCACCGGCAGCGTCCCCCCACGATCGCGCCCGAAGGCAGAGACCCTGGTCATGACCAGGGCAGCGAGGTTGCGACCGCCGCCGAGCCGCTTCACGAATTCCTCCGCGGTGGTCCGGCGGAAGACCTCGTCGAACGTCTGCAACACGACCACGCCCCCCACCAGGCGACCGATGCGCTCGATCCGCTCCCGTCGGTCCATGAGCATGTCCGGCGCTCGTCCCGCCACGACCGCGTCGGGATGGGGATCGAAGGTGACGACCACGGGCATGGCGCCGAGACGCCGAGCCGTCTCTTCCAGCACCCGGAACACCTGCTGGTGACCGCGGTGGACGCCATCGAAGACCCCCACCGTCACCGCCAGGCGCGTGTCCTTGGGCAGGTGGTCGATGCCACGGATGTAGTCGCTCATGCGAGCGGCGTCTCCCCGGCGGCTGCAGCAGTCTCCAGCTCCTCGGGACTGACGAAGACCTTGTCCGGGTACAGCCGGCCATCGCTGGTATGGGCCATGGCCACGAGCCGGCCCCGCTCGTCGATGACTCGCACCACGTCCGTCCCACCGAGCACGACCGCGGGATCGACCGGGCCCGCGACCTCGCCGCGGACGCGGATGATCTGGCCACGTGCGATGGCCTCCAGGTCGCGCGACGGCACCTGCACCATGGGGATGTGGTCGAGGCCGGCGTCGGGGGCCAGGAGCAGGGATCCGCTCTGCCCCGCCGCGAGCACCTCGCGGACCGCATCGAGGGCATGGGCCACCTCGATGCGGAAGGGGCCGCTGGCAGTGCGGGTCAGGGCGCCGAGATAGGCCCCACAGCCGAGGGCCCGGCCGAGGTCGCGCGCGAGCGAGCGGATGTACGTTCCGGCGCTGCAGCGCACTTCCAGCTCGGCCATGGGCCGATCGGGGTCGGCCGTGTCCCAATCCGTCAGCTCCAGGTCATGGATGGTCACGGTGCGCGAGGGCAGGTCGGGCTTCTCCCCTCCCCGGGCCACCTCGTAGGCGCGTTTGCCGCCCACGTGTACGGCCGAGTGATCGGGCGGGACCTGCTCGATCGAGCCGCGGAAGCCGGCCAGCGCGGCTTCCACCTGCGAGCGCACGGGCGGTGCAACAGCGCTCGGCGTCATCTCGCCGTCGATGTCGTCGGTGGTGGATGTGGCCCCGAACACGACCGAGGCGCGATAGGCCTTGTCGTCGCCGCGGTGGTAGTCGACCATGCGCGTGGCTCGCCCCATGAACACCGGCAGCACCCCCATGGCAAAGGGGTCGAGCGTGCCGCCATGGCCCACCCGGCGCACGCCGGTGAGGCGGCGGATGGTGTCGATGACGTCGTGCGACGTCGGCCCGGCCGGCTTGTTGACCACGAGGATGCCGTCGATGCGGGGGCCGTCGTCACGGCGGCGGCGGCTCATCAGCGCGCGGGGAGCTCGTCGAGCAGCCGACGGGCCAGCTCGAGCACGGTGCGCTGCGCCTCCTCCACCGCGCCCTTGAGGCTGGCGCCGGCCGCGCGGGCATGGCCGCCGCCACCGAAGGCCCCAGCCAGGCGAGTGGCATCGACGCCGTCGTCGCGGGTGCGGATCGAGACGCGGATCTCGTCACCGGCCTCCTTGAAGAGCACGATGAGCTCGGCATCCTCGGACTGCGAGAGGAGGTCGATGAGCCCCTCCGACATCTCACGCGTGGCCCCGGATGCCTCGTAGTCGGAATCGCGCGCCACCGACCAGCAGAGGCGGCCGTCGGTGGAGGCCTCGATCCGCGAGAGGACCAGTCCGAAGAGCTGCAGCTGCTGGTGTGGCTTGGTGCGGTAGATCCGCTGCGCCGCCAGGGGCAGGTCGGCCCCCGCCGCGACAAGCTCACTCGCCACCCGCAGCGTCCGCGGTGTGACATTGGAGTGGGCGAAGCTACCGGTGTCGAAGACGAGCCCCGCCGTTAGCAGCTGGGCGACGTCCCCGCCGGCCGCCTCGAAGGGCACCCCCAGGTGCGGTAGGAGCAGCGTGACCTGCTCGCAGGTGGCAGCCGCCTGCGGGTCGACCCAGCTGGTCTCGCTGGTCGTCTCGTTGGACACGTGGTGGTCGATATTCACCACCGGCACGCGCTCGAAGAGGGCCGCATTCTCGCGCAGCACCGTTCCGGTGCGGACGGGATCGCCGTCGCAGACCACGATGAGATCGGGCTCAAGGTCGGGCGACACCGTGGTGCGGGCTCGCTCGACGCCGGGCAGGAACGCGTACATGGCGGGTACCGGGTCGGCGAAGACGGTCTCCACTCGCGCGCCCAGCGCCTCCAGCGCGAGAGCCAGGCCCAGCGCCGATCCGATCGCGTCCGCATCCGGGCTCTCGTGGCCGGCCGTCAGCACGCGCCTGCCCGCCAGCAACGCCCGGGGCACCGCCGGCGGCACCGCGGCCAGGTCGGCGTCCAGCAGCGAACGCGTCGATTCAGCGGCCACGACGCTTCCTGGCTTTGCGCAAAGACACCCGGTCCACGCGCCGCCGGTAGCCGGCGGGCAGGCGGTCGTCTGGCTCGACCGGGTCCGGCGCCTCGTTCAGGGTGGTCGGCGTGGGCAAGGCCGGCATCTCGGCCGGCGCATCATCCACGTGTGCACCGGTGCCCTCCAGCTCGGCTTCGACCTGCTCGAGGAGTCGCATCACACGCGTGCTGCGCTGCGCGGAGTCGTCCTCGCGCAGGTGCAGCTGGGGGATGCGCTTGAGGCGCAGCGCACCGAGCTGATGGCGCACGAAGGGCATGGCTCGTCCCAGCGCCTCCATCGTCGCGACCCGGTCGGCCCGTTCGCCGATGACTGACACGTAGACCGTGGCGTGGCGCAGGTCAGGCGTCGTCTCCACGCTGGTGATGGTCACGAAGCCCACGCGTGGATCGTGGACCTCGCGCTGGATGACCGCGCTGATCTCCTCTTGCAGGAGATGGTCGATGCGCCGGGTGCGCTCGCTCACCGGCTACCTCGTGACGGCCCGCGCGATGGTCTCCGTGGTGAACGACTCGATGACATCGAACTCCTCGAAGGCATGGAAGCCCGCGAGTGCGATGCCGCACTCGAAGCCGGCCGTGACCTCGCGCACGTCATCCTTGAAGCGACGCACCGATGCCACCCGGTCGGTGGCGATGACCTCGCCGTTGCGGTACACGCGGGCACCGCCGCGGACGATCCGGCCGTCCGTCACGTAGCTGCCGGCGACCTGCTGGCTCTTGCCCACGCTGAAGATCTGGCGCACCTCGGCACGACCCTGGACCGTCTCCACGATCTCGGGCTCGAGCATGCCGGCGAGTGCCGCCTCCATGTCCTCGGTGAGCTTGTAGATGATGTCGTACAGGCGCACCTCGACGCCCTCCGCATCCGCCATCTGGCGGGCCGTGCCGGCCACGCGCACGTTGAAGCCGACCACCACCGCGTCGGAGGCGGCGGCGAGGTTGATGTCGTTGTTGGTGATGTCGCCGGTGCCCTGGAGCAGGAAGTTGAAGCGGACCTCGTCGGTCTGGATCTGCTCGAGGGCATGGACCACGGCTCCGAGCGAGCCCTGGACGTCCGACTTGAGGACGATCCGCAACTCCTTGGTCTGGCCTGACTGGACCTGGCGGTAGAGGTCCTCGAGGGTGGCGTGGCCCTGGGCCTCGGACGTGGCCGCGGCCGCCAGCTTCTTCTCCTCGACCCGGGCCCGAGCCACCTTCTCGCTCTCGACCACGTACAGGATGTCGCCGGCCTCGGGGATGTCCGAGAGGCCCAGCAGGACCGCCGCTGACGAGGGACCGGCCGACTTGATGCGCTTGCCAGCGGAATCCTCGAGGGCGCGCACGCGACCGGAGGTGTTGCCCACGATGACCGCGTCCCCCTGCTTGAGGGTGCCGGTCCGCATGAGCACCGTGGCGACCGGACCACGACCTCGGTCGAGCTCCGCCTCCACGACGGTGCCGATGCCGGGCCGCTTGGGGTTGGCCACTGGCTCTACGGTGGCGTCCGAGGTCAGCAGGATGGTCTCGAGCAGATCGTCCAGGCCTTCGCCGGTCTTGGCGCTCACCGGCACGAGCGGCGTGTCACCGCCGTACTCCTCGATGATGACACCGCGCTCCGAGAGCTCGGTCTTGACCCGGTCGGGCTTGCCGTCGGGCAGGTCCATCTTGTTGAGCGCGACCACGATGGGCACACCGGCCGCCTTGGCGTGATCGATGGCCTCGATGGTCTGGGGCATGACGCCGTCGTCGGCGGCCACGACCAGCACGGCGATGTCGGTGACCTTGGCGCCGCGCGCACGCATGGCCGTGAACGCCTCATGACCCGGCGTGTCGAGGAAGACGATGCGGCGACCGTTGACGATGGCCTCGCTGGCGCCGATGTGCTGGGTGATGCCACCCCGCTCGCCCTCGGCCACGGCCGTCTTGCGGATGGCGTCGAGCAGGCTGGTCTTGCCGTGATCGACGTGACCCATGACGGTGACGATGGGGGCGCGCTCCTCGACCGCTGCCTCGTCCGGCTCCGCGAAGATGTCGGGGTCCTTGGTGGCAGGGGCCTTCTCGGCCTCCTCGGCATCCTCGCTGACTGCGGCCGGACCGCCCTCCGCGACCTGGAAGCCCAGCTCCTCGGTCACCAGCGCGGCCGTATCGCGGTCGATGGTCTGGTTGATGGTGGCGAAGATGCCCGAGCGGATCAGCTCGCGGATGACGTCCGCAGAGTTGATGCCGATGAGCTCCGCGAGCTCCTTGACGGTGATGCTGTCGGGGATCTCCACCGCACCCCGGGTCGCGGGGTCCGCGACCTGGACGGCGCTCTGGAAGTTGTCATTGCGCTTGCGCGGCTTGCGGGGGCCGCGACGTCCGCGCGTCCCACTTCGGCTACGTGCCATAGGTGCCTCCTGTGATCGTTGCAGGAGCCCCGTGACCGGCGCCGGCGGCCGGGGCCGCCGCGTCGCCGTGCTCCAAACGTGTCTTCAAGTCTGGTGGTATGGATGTCCTGAGCGCCCGCCCCAGCAGGGAGCGCTTGAGCGCGATCGCCCAGCAGGCGCGGTCCGCACAGAGATACGCGCCGCGACCCTCGGCCGAGCCGGTGGGGTCCAGCGCGACGACGCCGTCGGGCCTGCGCACGACGCGAAGCAGGGCTGCCTTGTCGCGCCGCGTGCGGCAGGCGACACAGGTCCGCTCCGGAACGTGCCGCGCCGCGGCGGCCGCGGTGCCCGCTACTGCTGCACCTCCGCAGTGGCCTCAGCGGGGGTCTTCTCCGACGGAGCCTCGGCGGCGGCGGACTCAGCCTCCGGTGCGGCCTCCTGGGGTGTCGTCTCCGCGGTCGTCGGGGCGGCCTCGTCGGTCGACTCGCTCTCGGGGGCGTCAGGCTCCGCCACCACCGCGGTCGGCGCTGCTTCCTCGGATGCGGCGCCCGCTTCCGAGCGGATGTCGATGCGCCAGCCGGTCAGCTTGGCCGCCAGGCGAGCATTCTGCCCTTCGCGCCCGATGGCCAGGGAGAGCATCCGTTCGGGCACGGTGACCGAGGCGATCCGCTCCTCCTCGGAGATCTCCACGCTCACGACCTGGGCCGGGCTGAGCGCATTGGCCACGAAGACCTCCGCGTCCTCCGACCAGGGGATGACGTCGATCTTCTCGCCGCCGAGCTCCGCGACCACGGCCTGCACCCGACCGCCACGCTGGCCGACGGTGGCGCCGACCGGATCGAGGCCCTCCTGCCGGCTGGAGACGGCCATCTTGCTGCGGCTGCCGGCCTCGCGAGCGATGGCCTTGATCTCCACGGTGCCGGCCTGGATCTCAGGCACCTCCAGCTCGAAGAGCCGGCGCAGGAAGTTCTTGTGGGTGCGGCTGACGTAGATGAGCGGGCCGCGTGTGGTGCGGCGCACCTCCAGCACATAGGCCTTGACGTGCTGGCCGATGCGGTAGTGCTCGGTCGCCGACTGGTCGGTGGTGCGCAGGATGGCCTCGGCCTTGCCCAGGTCGAGGATGACCCCGGCGGGCTCCACACGGCCCACCGAGCCGGTGATGATCTCGCCTTCACGGTGGGCGAACTCGTCGAAGATGGTCTCTCGCTCGGCCTCGCGCAAGCGTTGCCGAACGACCTGTCCGGCGACCTGGGCGCCGACACGTCCGAAGTGGGTCGGCTCCAGCTCCTCGTACTCGACGAGATCGCCCAGGCCGGCGTTGGGGTCGTGCTCGTGGGCCTGGTCGATGGTCCACTCGATCGTGTCGTCCTCGACCTCCGCCACGACGTGACGGGCGCGGAAGATGCGCATCTCGCCACTCTCGGCATCGAGCCGCACGTAGACGTCTTCGTAGCCGGGTGCCACGCGCCGGTAGGCACTCTGGATGGCATCCTCGACGGTGCGGATGAGCTGCTCCCGCGGAACGCCCTTCTCGGCGTTCAGCTGCAGGAGAGCGCCGATGAAATCCCGGCTCATACGTCGCCCTCCCTTCGTGCTCGTTGGCGGTCGCCACTCATGACAAAACGTGGGGGTCACCCACGTTCTTCAGGCGGCCGATTGATCAGACAGGCAGTATATCACCCCCCACCTACTCCCCCTCTTCCGAGCCCTCGAAGGCATAGCCGTGCTGGCGCAGCTCGCGCGCGTAGGCACGCGTGACGACCTCTCTGGCCCGGGGCGTGTAGAGCGTGCGGTAGTCCCGATCGCGACGCGAGTGGGTGGGATTGCGATGCGGCAGCGGATGGGCCTCGCGCACACCGACCTTGCGGAGGGCCTCGTCGAGGCCCTCCTGCATGGCCTCGAATCGGATGATGTGATCGGCTCCGGCGGTCCAGTCCACGGGCACGGTGGGCCTGCGGCCGAGCGCACGGTAGAGCGCCCCGGGGGCATAGCGGCGCACCACGAACCGCTCGAAGTCGCTGGACGAGAAGTCAGCGCTGACGCCGGGCAGCCGCCGCAGCAGCCGCTGTGTCGCAGAGATCGTGCCTGCCTCCCGGTTGCGCGCGTACTCCGTCAGTACCAGGTCGTAGGGATTGCGCACGCCCACCACGACCAGCAGCTGCGCACGCTCCGCGGGCGTGACCAGGCCGGCCTCCAGGAGCTGCGTCAGGGTCTGGTGCTTCTGGCGCAGAACGATGTCACCGCGCGCATCACGCACCCGCTCCTCCAGCAGCTTGACGCCGCCGAGCTCCTCGCGCAGCAGCGTGCCCAGGGAGGTCGAGCCGGTATGGGGCGCCTGCAGGAAGAGCAGGCCGATGTCGCGACAGAGGATGGCCATGGCGCCCCGGCGAGATGCCCTAGTAGGAGCGGGCGAAGAGGACGCGGCGCTCGCTGGGGGCACCGTCGACGATGCACGAGCCCGCCTCGTCGGGCGAGTCGAACGGGACCACCCGGATGGTCGCACCGTTGGCCTCGGAGACGGCCTTCTCGCAGGCGGCTGAGCCGCACCACGGCGCCATCACGAAGCCGCCGGTCCCGTCGAGGATCTCGGTCATGCCTCCGAGGTCGTTCGCCTCGTGCGTGTTCTGCGCGCGGAAGTCGAGGGCCCGCTGGAAGACCATGCGCTGATAGGCCTCGAGCCGCCTGGGCAATTCCTCCTGCAGGGCCGACACCGGCAGCGGGTCCTTGGCCCGGTCCAGCCGGCGCACGAGCATGGCGCTGCCGTTGGCCACGTCGCGGGGACCGACCTCCAGGCGGAAGGGCACGCCACGCAGCTCCCAGTGGTTGTACTTGTAGCCGGGGGTCTCATCGCGCCAGTCGACCTTGTAGCGGAGCGGGCCGGACACGGTCCGGGTCTCGGCCAGCTGCCCTTCCATGGCCTCGATCGCGCCGGCCACCGCCACGCGGTCCTCCTCGCTGCGGAAGATGGGCACGATCACCACCTGCAGTGGCGCCACGTTGGGCGGCAGCACCAGGCCCGAGTCGTCGCCGTGGGCCATGATCGTGGCGCCCACCATGCGCGTGCTGAAGCCCCAGCTCGTGCCGTAGGGGTGGACCCGCTCGTTGTTGCGATCGAGGAAGGTGATGCCGGCGGCCTTGGCGAAGTTCTGGCCGAGCATGTGGCTGGTGCCCGCCTGCAGCGCCTTCTTGTCGCGCATCATCGCTTCCACCGCGTGCGTGTAGTCGGCGCCGGGAAAGGTCTCGGCGGGGCTCTTGCGTCCCTGCACCACGGGGATGGCCAGCCAGTCCTCCGATACCTTCACGTAGCCCGCCAGGCCGGTGGCCACCTCCGCGGCCGCCTCCTCGGCCGTGGCATGGAAGGTGTGGGCCTCCTGCCACAGGAATTCGGCGGTGCGCAGGAACAGGCGCGTGCGCATCTCCCAGCGGACCACGTTGTTCCAGCTGTTCATGAGCAGGGGCAGGTCGCGATAGGACTGGATCCAGTCCTTCACCACCTCCGCGATGATGGCCTCGCTGGTGGGCCGGATGGCCAACGGCTCCTCCAGCTCGCTGCCGCCGGCGCGGGTGACCCAGGCGACCTGCGGATCGAAGCCCTCCACGTGCTCGGCCTCCCGCTCGAGCAGCGACTTGGGCACGAACAGGGGGAAGTAGACGTTGTCGTGTCCGGTGGCCTTGATGTACCGGTCCAGCTCGTCGCGCATCGACTCCCAGATGGCGAAGCCGTAGGGGCGGATGATCATGCAGCCCCGCACCGGGGAATAGCTGGCCAGCTGCGCCTTCAGCACGACGTCGTTGTACCAGCCGGGGAAATCGGCCGACTGGGGGGTCAACTCATTGACGAAACCGGAACCGGGCTTGGACACAGGGCCTCCTGCTGGGATGGCTGGGTGCGGGCGTTCGGAATCGTAGCGCAGCCGAGCACGGCGGGAGCTCAGGCTGCGGCCGGCGTGCCGTAGCGGCGGGCGACGTACTCCTCGAGGATGGCGATGAAGGCATCGACCAGGCCGTCTCCTCGCAAGGTGCGATCCAGCCGGCCGTCGATGAAGACGGGCGCCACCGGCTCCTCGAAGGTGCCCGGCAGGCTGATGCCGATGTCGGCGTGGCGCGATTCACCGGGGCCGTTGACCACGCAGCCCATGACGGCCACGGACATGTCCTCCACGCCCGGGTAGGCCGCTGCCCACGCGGGCATGCGGCGGCTGATGTGGGCCTCGATGGCCTGGGCCATCTCCTGGAAGAAGGTACTGGTGGTGCGGCCGCAACCCGGACAGGCACTGACCTGCGGGCGGAACGCGCGTAACCCCAGTGACTGCAGCACCTGCATGGCCACCTGCACCTCTTCGGTGCGGTCGCCGCCGGGACGCGGGGTGAGCGAGACGCGGACGGTGTCACCGATGCCGCCCTCGAGCAGGATGGCCAGGCCAGCGGTCGAGGCGACCGTCCCCTTCATGCCCATGCCGGCCTCGGTCAGGCCCACGTGCAGCGGATAGTCACAGCGCTGCGCCAGCTGGCGGTAGACGTCCACCAGGTCGCGCACGCCGCTGACCTTGGCGCTGATGACGATGCGGTCGTGACCGAGACCGGTGGCCTCGGCCAGCTCCGCCGAGCGCAGCGCCGACTGGAGCATGGCCTCGATCATCACGTCGCGCGCCTCCAGCGGCGCCGCCGCGCGGGCGTTGGCGTCCATCAGCTCGGTCAGCAGGTCGGCATCGAGCGAACCCCAGTTGACGCCGATGCGGACGGGCACCTCGTGCTCGATCGCCGCCCGCACGATGGTCACGAAGTTCTCGTCACGGCGCTTGGAACCGACGTTACCGGGATTGATGCGGTACTTGGCCAGCGCCGCGGCCATGGCCGGCTCGTCGGCGAGCAGCTGGTGGCCGTTGTAGTGGAAGTCACCGACCAGCGGGACCCCGATCCCGAGATCGTCGAGCTTGCGCCGGATGATGGGTACGGCCCGCGCGGCGGCGACGTTGTTGACGGTGATCCGCACCAGCTCGGAGCCGGCGTGGGCCAGGGCCGCCACCTGCAGCGCGGTCGCGTCGGCGTCCGCCGTGTCGGTGTTGGTCATCGACTGCACCACGATCGGGGCCTCGCTGCCGATGCGCACACCGCCCACCTCGACCGTGGGTGTGACCCGGCGTGGGGGGCGCGTGGAGCGGCTCATCGGAGGAGACCCTCGACGTCGCCGATGGTGACCACCACCAGGAACAGCATCAGTGCCACCCAGCCGGTGAAGTAGACGAGCCGTTCCGCGCTGGCGCTGACGCGGTCGCCACTGAGGCGCTGCACCACCGCCATGAGCATGCGGCTGCCGTCGAGCGGCGGGATGGGCAGCAGGTTGATGACCCCGAGGTTGGCCGAGATGAGCCCGATGAACCAGAACATGAAGACCGGCGGCAGGCCGGTGCGGACGTCCCCGATGACCGAGACCATGCCCACCGGTCCGGCGACCTGGTCGAGCCCATCGCCGCTGCCGCTGAAGAGGCCGACCACCAGGTCGCCGACCGCGCGCAGGATGAGCGTGGAGGTCTCCACCGTCATGCCCAGCCCGATGGCCGCGGCCTCCACGATGCCGTTGCTCTGCTCGCCGAACTGGGGTGATCCCGGCTGGAATCCGAGCGCGCCCATGCCGGCTGCGATGTCCTCGGCCGAGCGCAGCGTGGCGGTCACGTCCGTGGTCGTGCCGTCGGCGTGCTCGACCGTGAGCGCGACCTCCTGGCCGGGACGGTCCTGCAGGTACTGCAAGGGCCGGATGCGCCCCGAGGCGGCGTCGGGCGAGGAGAGGTCATCGAAGGCCGGGAAGGTCTGTCCATCGATGGCCACGATGAGGTCGCCGCTGTCGTCGTACACGCCGTAGGGGATGACCTCGCCGGTGGGCTGGCCGTCAGCGTCGAGCACCGTGTAGAGCCGGTACTCGAGGAGCGTGCCGCCGTTGAGGCCGGCGGCCTCCGCCGGCGAGTCGGCCATGACCTCGTTGACCCGCACCTTCCAGATGGGCTCGGCGGCGAAGGCCACCAGCGTGAAGATGAGCCAGGCGATGACGAGGTTGACCCCGGCCCCCGCGAGCAGGATGAGCAGGCGACGGGTCAGGCTCTGGTTGACGAAGGCGTGGGGATCGAGCGATTCGACCTCGTCCGATCGTTCGGCGACGAGCGCCGGCTCCTCATCCTCGTCGGGCGTGCCGTCGGCCGGGCTGCGTTCCTCGCCCTCCATGCGCACGAAGCCGCCGATGGGCAGCCAGTTGAGCGTGTAGACGGTGTCGCCGCGCCGGAACAGCACGCGGGCACGCGGGGGGAAGCCGATGCCGAACTCGTGCACCGTCACCCCCGCCAGGCGAGCGGCGACGAAGTGGCCCAGCTCGTGGAGCAGCACCAGGCCCGTGAGCAGAGCCAGCAGGATGACGATGTTGATGAGCCCGTCGGTCATGCCAGGGCCTCCTCGCCGACGGTGCGCGCCCAGGCCCGCACCTCGGCGTCCGTCGCCTCCAGCTCCTCCAGCGTGGGCGGGTGCGGCAGGCTGAAGCGGGACACCGCGGCCTCCACCAGGCGGGCCATGCCAGCGAATGAGAGGTGGCCCTCGAGGAACCGGTCCACGGCCACATCGTCGGCCGCGATGAGGGCTCCGGTCGCACCGGGTCCAGCCAGGCCGGCGGCCCGGGCGATGGGGATGGACGGGAAGCGCTGCTCGTCGGGTGGTTGGAAGGTCATCTGGGTCTGCTCGCTGAGGTGGAGGCGAGGCGCGGGGCCGTCGACTCGTCGGGGGAAGGTCAGAGCGTACTGGATGGGGATGCGCATGTCAGGCAGGCCCAATTGCGCCTTCATGGACCCGTCCACGAACTCCACGAGCGAGTGGATCAGGCTCTGCGGGTGGACGACGACGTCGACCCGCTCGTAGGGCACATCGTAGAGCCGATGGGCCTCGATGACCTCCAGGCCCTTGTTCATGAGCGTGGCCGAGTCGATGGTGATCTTGGCGCCCATGCTCCAGTTGGGATGCTTGAGGGCATCCGCTGGTCGGGCCCTGGCCAGCCGCCCCGCGGGCCACTCCCGGAAGGGTCCGCCGGACGCGGTCAGGACGAGGCGCGAGACGCTGGCAAGGTCCTCGCCCATGAGGCACTGCCAGATCGCCGAGTGCTCCGAATCGATGGGCCGCACCCAGGCCAGGCGCGAAGCCATGGGGTCGGCCGGGTCTCGCTCGGCCACCTCCGACGCACGCGCGTCAGCGAGCGGCATGACCAGGTGCCCGCCGGCCACGAGCGTCTCCTTGTTGGCCGTGGCCACGACCTTGCCCGCAGCCAGTGCTGCCAGCACGGGACGCATGCTGACCAGGCCACCCGTGGCCACCACCACCAGGTCCACGTCATCGCGCGTAGCCATGCGCACCAGCGCCTCGGGCCCATCATCTCGCTCCGTCCCTACTGGCAGGTCGAGACCTGCGGCAGCCGTCTGGTCGGCCAGGGACACCACCCGTGGACGCAGCTGTCGGGCCTGCTCGCCCAGGAGCGTGGCATCGCGCCCCGCGGCCAGCGTGACCACGCGATAGGACCCTGCCCCGCCGGCAGTCAGCACCTCGATGGCCTGCCGGCCGATGGAGCCGGTGGAGCCCAGCAGGGCCACGCCCGTCACCGGCCGCGGCGCTGCCTCCGGACCGAACATCAGCCGCCGATGATGAGGAGGTAGGCGTAGACGACCGGCGCGGCGAAGAGGAACGAGTCGGTGCGGTCAAGGATGCCGCCATGGCCCGGGATGAGGTTGCTCGAGTCCTTGGCTCCAGCGGTGCGCTTGAGCATCGACTCGGCCACGTCGCCGGCTTGCCCCGCGACCGCCACCAGCAGGCCCATGAGCAGACCGCCCGGCAGCCACTGGCCGGCCGCGGCCACGAGCGCTCCCCCGACCACGATCGCGGCCACCGTGCCCCCGATGACGCCGCTCCAGGTCTTGTTGGGCGAGATGTGATTGAGGAAGCGGCCACGCTTGAAGGTACGGCCGGAGAGATAGGCGAAGGTGTCGAAGGACCACACCGTCAACACCAGCACCAGCAGCCAGACCTGGCCGGCGGCGAGGATGGTATCGCCCAGGATCGCATCGCTCGGCACCGCCGGTGCCGCCACCAGGATGGCGGCCATGAAGGCGAGCAGCGCCGGGTAGATGGCGCCGAAGCTGCCGCCGACCCACGAGAGGAACCCGTCGCGGACCTGCGGACGCGCGAAGGCGTCGATGGCCATGATCACCAGCACGGCCGCCGAGTAGACCGCCACCCAGCCCGCGTCCACGATGTCCAGACCCATGGCCAGGACCAGGACCGGCGGCAGGACCGCGCCGGGCAGCAAGCGCACCGGGAAGCCGGCCGGTGGCAGCAACCGGAACACCTCCACGGCGGCCAGCAGGGAGAGTACGGCGATGCCGAAGGTCAGCCATGGCTGGCCCAGCAGGAAGAAGACGATGACGACGACCGCGATGACGGCCGCCGAGATGGCTCGCTCACGCATGGGCCAGCCTCCTAGCGCCCGAACCGGCGGGTCCGGCGGGTGAACTCGGCCACCGCGGCGTCGAACTCGGCGGGGCCGAAGTCGGGCCAGAAGCAATCACAGAAGTAGAGCTCCGCGTAGGCCGCCTGCCACAGCAGGAAGTTGCTGATGCGCTGGTCGCCACCGGTGCGGATGAGCAGGTCCGGGTCGGGCAGGTCGGCGCTGTAGAGGTAGCTGGCCAGCCCACCTTCGTCCAGCGCGGACACGGGGTTGCCGTCATCCACGAAGGCCAGGACGGCGTCGACGATCTCCGAGCGCGAGGAATAGTTGAAGGCTACGTTGAGCACCATCCGCTGGCCGCCGGCGGTGACGGTGATGGCCTGCTCGATGGATGCCCGTGTCTCGGCCGGCAGCTCCGACAGCCGCCCGGCGAGCCGCACCTGCACGCCCTGCTCGACCAGCCGGGGCGTCTCGTCCCGGATGGAGGCCTCGAGCAGGCCGATGAGCGTCTCCACCTCGTGGCTCGAGCGCTGCCAGTTCTCACGGCTGAAGGCATAGATGGTGAGGACCTCGACCCCCAGGTCCGAGGCGTGCTCGACGATCGGCCGGATGGCCTCCACACCGGCAGCGTGGCCCTGGGCTTCGGGTACGCCCCGAGCGCGGGCCCAGCGGCGGTTGCCGTCCATGATGATGGCCACGTGCCGGGGAATGCCCTGCTCGTTGCTCATGGCGATGCCGGTGGCTGGATGGGTGCTCGGAGGCGGCTAGACCTCGAGGACCTCGGCTTCCTTGGCCGCGCCAACGCGATCGACCTCGGACGTCCAGTGCTGCGTCGTCTTCTCCACCGCCTCCTGCTCGCGGTGGGCCTCGTCCGAGCCGATCTCGCCGGCCTTCTCACGCTTACGGATCGAATCGACCTCGTCACGACGGTGGTTGCGGATCTCGACCTTGGCCTCTTCCATGCGCTTGTGCACGAGCTTGACCAGCTCCTTGCGCCGCTCCTCGGTGAGGGGCGGGATGTTGAGTCGAACGACGGTCCCATCGGAGTTGGGGGTGATGCCCACGTCGCTCTTCTGGATGGCCTTCTCGATGGCGCCCAGCACACTCCGGTCCCAAGGCTGGATGACCACGGTCGTGGACTCGGGCACGCTGATGCTGGCCAGCTGGTTGAGCGGCGTCTGGGTGCCGTAGTAGTCGACCACCACGCGCTCGACGAGGGAGGTAGAGGCGCGGCCCGTGCGGATGTGGTTGAAGTCGCGGTCCATCGCTTCCACGGCATCGGACATGCGGGCCTCGAGAGACTTGTCCTGTGCTTCGCTCATGCGTTCTTCCCTCCGTGGATGCGCGTACCGACCGGCTCACCGAGCGCGGCCCTGCTGATATTGCCTTCCTGGTTGATGTCGAAGACCACGATCGGCATGTCATTGTCCATGCACAGGCTCGTGGCCGTCGAGTCCAGCACGGCCAGTCGCTCGGCCAGGACATCGGTGTAGGTCAACGCTTCGTAGCGCACGGCGCTGGGATCCTGCGCCGGATCGGCACTGTAGACGCCGTCCACCTTGGTCGCCTTGAGCAGTACCTCCGCGCCGATCTCCACGGCGCGCAGGGCGGCCGCGGTGTCGGTCGTGAAGTAGGGATTCCCGGTGCCGGCGACGAGGATCACCACGCGACCGAGGTCGAGGTGTCGCACGGCGCGCCGGCGGATGTAGGGCTCGGCCACCTCGTTCATGCCGATGGCCGTCATGACCCGAGTATCGATCCCGGTGGTCTCCATCGCGTCCTGCAGGGCCAGACCGTTCATGACCGTGGCCAGCATGCCCATGTAGTCCGCTGTGGCGCGGTCCATGCCTTTCGCCGAGGCGGCCAGGCCCCGGAAGATGTTGCCGCCGCCGACCACGATGGCGACCTGCACACCGCGCTCCACGGCGACGTGCACCTGCTTGGCGATGAAGCCGCAGGTCTCGGGATCGACGCCGTAGTGGCGTGAACCGAGCAGCGCCTCGCCCGAGAGCTTGAGCAGGATACGGCTGTAGCGGGCGCCCTTCGTGGACGCCCCATCCGGCGCGGCTCTGGTGGAGCCGTCCGTCACAGTGACTCGCCGAGCTGGTAGCGGATGAAGCGGCGCACGCGGATATTCTCGCCGATGCGGGCGACCGCCTCGGTCACCAGCTCACCCACGGTCATCTCGGTGTCGCGGAAGGTCTGCTCGTAGAGCACGACCTCCTTGTACCACTTGTTGAGCTGACCCTCCACGATGCGCTCGCGGATCTCCTCGGGCTTGTTCTTGGTGGATTCATCGGCCAGCAGCTCAGCCTTCTTGGCGGCCAGCTCGTCGGCGGGGATGGCATCCACCGTGACGTACGTGGGGTTCATGCCGGCCACCTGCATGGCGATGTCCTTGACCAGCTTCTGGAAATCGTCGTTGCGCGCCACGAAGTCGGTCTCGCTGTTGACCTCGATGAGCACGCCCAGCTTGCCCCCAGCGTGGATGTATGAGCTCACGAGGCCCTCACGTGCCTCCCGTCCGGCCTTGCCGGCAGCCTTGGCCACGCCCTTGGCCTTGAGGTACTCGATGGCCGCATCGATGTCGCCATCGGTCTCGGCCAGCGCCTTCTTGCAGTCCATGAAGCCGGCGCCGGTGCGGTCCCGAAGGTCCTTGACCAGTGCGGCGGTGATCTCAGCCATGCTCGCGGCTAATCCTTTCGTCTCGTTGCTTGTCGGTCGTGTCTCGCGGCCGTACACGGCCTAGGCAGAGGCCTTCTCCTCTGCGTTCGCATCGGCGGCCTCACCCTCGGTCCCGGCTTCGGCTGCGGGGGCCTCGGGGGCCGGAGCCTCTGCGGGGGTCACAGCCTCTGCGGGGGCCGGAGCCTCTGCGGGGGCCGGAGCCTCTGCGGGGGCCTCGGGGGCCTCGGGGGCCTCGGGGGCCGGAACCTGAGCCGGCTGCTTGGCAGCACCCTCCTCGGCCGCGGCCTCACCCGGCAGGACGGCCTCGTCCTCGTCGGGCTCGGGCGCGAAGCTGTAGGTGCCCACCTTGGCCACCAGGTCGTCGCTGGCGATCTCGGCGTCGCTCACGTCGGCGCTCATCGTCGGCTCGGACTCGGATCGCGCGGCGCGCTGGCCGAGGCCCTCGATGGCCGCTTCCGAGACCAGCTTGCAGATGAGGCGGATGGAGCGGATGGCATCGTCATTGCCGGGGATGATGTAGTCGATCAGGTCGGGATCGACATTGGTGTCACCGGTGGCGATGACGGGGATCTCCAGGCGGCGCGCCTCGGTCACGGCGATCTTCTCGCGGACCGGGTCGACCACGAAGACCGCGCCCGGCAGGCGACGCATCTTGCGCACACCACCGAGCTTCAGCTGCAGTCGCGCCATCTCGTCTGTCAGGTGCGAGGCCTCTTTCTTGGAGAGGCGCTCGAGGTCGCCGCTCGCCTGGCGTGCCTCCAGCTGGTCGAGCAGGCCGACACGCTTGCGGATGGTCACGAAGTTGGTGAGCATGCCGCCGAGCCAGCGGTGGTTGACGTAGGGCATCTCTGCTCGCGACGCCTCTTCCTGGATCGGCTCCTGGGCCTGCTTCTTGGTACCGACGAAGAGCACGTAGTCGCCGCTGGCGACGGTGTCGGTCACGAAGTCGAGGGCATCACCGAGCAGCTTGGCCGTCTGGGCCAGGTCGATGATGTGGATGCCGTTGCGTTCCGCGAAGATGTACGGCTTCATCTTCGGGTTCCAGCGGCGGGTCTGGTGACCGAAGTGGACACCTGCCTCGAGCAGCTGGCGCATCGAGATCGTGGGCATGGGCGTTGAGCCTCCTGTGCGGTTGTGCCTCCGCGCGCCTCGTGATCCGCAGACCGGCGGCCCTGGCCGACGGCACCCCTGCGGGGAGCAGCGAGCGTGTGTGATACACAGCTGGTGCTGTGCTCGGTGAACTCGCGGAGCGAGCCATCGGGATGCTAGCACGCGAGCGTGGGACGCGCCGGGCGGCCCGGGCCCGGTGATCGCTCAGGGCGGGTGCAATCCCCGCAGGTGCCGCTCGACCCGCCATGCCGCTCCCCTCACCTGCCGGAGCGTGAGCAGGTCCACCCGCTGGGCACTTCCGCGCAACGCGACCCGGTTCAAGCGCGGATGCCCTTCGCGGGGCAGGGCTGCGAGGGCGCGATAGAGTCGCGCCACCTTGCGCCGGTCGACCGTCTCCACGGCACTGCCGAACCCCGGCCGGGATCGCGAGCGCACTTCGACCACCACGAGCGTGGGCGGCGACCCGGGCTCGAGCGCGACGATATCGATCTCGTCGCGGCCGACCCGCAGGTTGCGCGCGAGCACGGTCCATCCAAGCCGGCGCAGGTGATCGGCTGCCGCGGACTCGGCGGCCGCACCGAGCGCACCCCGGGGGCCGGCGGGCGGGCGACTGGCAAGGGGCATCGACACCATCGTCGCGATCGTCCCTTTGCTGCTTCTCACCCTCCACTCGACGGCGACGCATCGCACGCTCCACCGGAGCTGTCAGGGCAGCAGGGCGTAGCCGAAGCGTTCCGCGACCCGGGCCAGCGCCGCACCCAGAGCGGGGTGGTCCAACGCCAGGTTGAGGTGAGGTCGTGCCGGCAGGGCCCCGCGCGCAGGATCGAAGAGCGCCACCGCGTAGCCGTGGAGCCGGGGGTCGCCCGAGCGTGGTGTCGTCCCGCTCATCGACGAGGGATACCACAGGCCCACCACGGGGTACTCCTCGTAGACAGCCCGGGCCCACGCCCGCGCGACCTCCTTGGGTCCCGAGCTGATGGCCTGGCTCGCACCCGCGCGGGTCGGCCAGTCGGAGGACAGATCCAGCAGCCGGACGGAGCGAGCCAGCCGGAAGCCAACGAGATAGGGCCCATCACGAGACGGTTCGATGACGCGCGTGGCGCCGAAAGCCTCGGCCAGGGCGGTGGCGATGCTGCCCGCGGCATAGAGCACGCCCCGCTCGCCGGTGCCCGGCGGCGGTGGCTGGGGATCGAAGCGGGCAGAGGTCGGTCCGTAGTGGCGGAAGGCCTCCCAGCCCGTGGCATGTGGGCCGCGCGTGCGGTAGACCCGGTAGAGGGTCGTGCCGCGACGAAGGGTCCGGGTCTCGCCGGCCCGGAGCGCCGGCAGTGGCCGGTTCGGGTAGGGCAGCTTGAGCCCAGCCGGCGGACGGGTCACCGGCAGCGGGTCAGAGGTCCGCGGCCAGCTGCGCGGCGAGCGCGGGATCGCCGCCCGTGGTCAGCCATTCGACCGGCGTGACGGCAGCTCCCGCGATGCGCAGGTCGGGTTCGGGCGTGCGCAGCCAGGATGCGGCCACCAGCGGTGGCATGCCCTCGGGCAGGGCGGTCAGGACCGTCCCGATGTTGGGGACCAGCCCACGGTCGGTGAACTGCAGATCGAGCACACGCCACTCGCCACCCTGGCGGACCCCCAGCAGCCGGCGCTCGGCAAGTAGCTGGCGCACCCGGCTCGGGTCCACCCCCAGGCGGGCAGCGGTCTCGGCCGTGGTCAACGCTCGTGACAGCAGGATCGCGAGCTCCGAGGCCGTGCGGGCGCGGACACGCGTGACCACGTCCTCATCCGCGACCGGCGCGAGGCCGCCGCGTCGCAGCTCGGCCACCTCCGCCGTCGTCAGCTGGCCGGCCGGGTCCTCCGGCAGGCGCTCTCCGCCGATGACCCGCACGGCCTCGCGCAGGAGCGAGACGAAGCCGCGGGCGTCGAGGCGGATACCGCCCTCGGCCAGCGCCCCCTCGATGGCCCGCTCCAGGTCATAGGTCGTGCTGCTCATTCACGCATCCTCACGCCGTTAGGTTACGTGAGCGAGCGATGCCCGTCAACGCCGCGAATCGCCTACCCCCGCCAGCTCCAGATCCAGCTCCGACTCCATCTCCGGCTGCAGGTCGAACGCCAACTGGTCGCCCTCGAGGATGGCGCGGATGCGACGGTAGGTGCGCCGATGGTGGGGACTGAGCCCCAGGGCCCGGAGCCCATCGACGTGATCGCGCGTGGCGTAGCCCGCGTTGTGCTCCCAGCCATAGCCCGGGTAGCGCGCGGACAGGCGGGTCATGAGCCGGTCACGTGTGACCTTGGCCAGCACGGAGGCACAGGCGATGGCATAGGAAGAGGCATCGCCCTTGACGATGGCGGTGTAGGGCCCGATGTGGTCCTCCATGCCCCGGATCTTCTGGCCGTCGATGAGCACATGGTCATAGGAGGGCAGGCGCCGGAGGGCACGCCGCATGGCCAGCGCCGCCGCATTGCGCACGTTCAGCCGCTCGATCTCCGCCACCGACGCGGCGCCCACGCCCCAGGCCAGGCTGCGTTCCTTGATGACACCGACCAACCGCTCGCGCTGGGCTGCGCTCAGGGTCTTGGAATCACGGACGCCGGCGATCTTGCGCGTGTGCGGCCGGACCAGGACCGCGGCCGCCACGACGGGGCCACACAGCGGTCCGGTGCCGACCTCGTCCACGCCGACCACCAGGCGGGCCCCGGCGCTCCACAGCGCGAACTCGGCCTTGAGGTGTGGTCGTTTGGGTGGCACGCGCTGATGCTACCCCGCGCCGGTCACGCCGCGACGCGGGTCGGGCGCAGAGTGATGCGGTTCCCCGGCGGCGGGCCGGAGAACACGGGGATCAGGCCCGGCGCTCGCGCAGGGTCGCCGCCTTGCCCACGCGCTTGCGCAGGAAGTACAGCTGCTTCCGCCGCACGACGCCGTGGCGCACGACCTCGATCTTGTCGATGCGCGGTGAGTTAACCTTGAATGTCCGCTCCACGCCGACACCGCTGCGCAGGGCGCGCACGGTGATGGAACGCGTGATGCCGCCCCCACGCATGCGCATGACCGCGCCTTCGAAGACCTGGATGCGCTCGCGGGTGCCCTCGACGACCTTGACGGACACGCGCACGGTGTCTCCGGGCTGGATCTCTGGCAGGTCGGTTCGGATCTGGTCGGCGACGATCTCGTCGAGAACGCTCACTTGGTCACTTCCTGGCGTACTGGGGCCTCGGCCGCTGCCGGCGGCGGGCATGGGCGGGCGGGGATTGCGCGATGGGTCGATGGCGGAGTATAGCAGGCTATCCGAGGCAGTCCGCCGCACGACGCGCGGAGTCAGCCATCCTTGAGCTCCTCGCTCGAGAGCAGATCCGGCCGGACCCGCCGGGTACGCTCGAAGGCCTGCTCGTGCCGCCAGGCGTCCACGGCGCCGTGGTCGCCGCTGGTCAGGACCTCCGGGACACGCATGCCCGCGAACTCCGGCGGGCGCGTCCACTGCGGGTACTCCAGCAGGCCGGCCGCGAAGGACTCGTCCTCGGTGGAGTCATCCTCGATGGCGCCGGGCAACAGGCGCAGGACGGAGTCGATGACCGTGAGCGCGGCGATCTCGCCACCCGAGAGCACGTAGTCGCCGATCGAGAGCTCGAGGTCCACCAAGGAGCGGACCCGGTCGTCCACGCCCTCGTAGCGCGGACAGACGAAGATCAGTCGGTCTCGTTCGGCCAGGTCGTGGGCACGGACCTGGCGGAAGGGCTCACCGCCCGGATCGAGCAGGATCCGGAAGCCGGCTGCGCGGTCGGGAGCGACCGCCTCGAGTGCCGCGGCGATGGGCTCCGGTCGCATGATCATGCCGGCGCCACCGCCGTAGGGATAGTCATCCACCGAGCGGTGCCTGCCCAGGCCCCACTCGCGCAGGTCGTGTGCCTGGAGCCGGGCCAGGCCGCGCCCCAACGCGCGACCGGGGATGGAATAGGCCAGCGGCCCGGGGAACATGTCCGGGAAGAGGGTGATGACGTCGATGTGCATCAGGACGCTTCCGCGGCGGCCTCGGGGTCCTCCGCCGCCTCGTCGGACGAGGGCGTGCCGGCCGCATCCCGCGCGGCACGCCGCGTCGCTGCCTGCTCCTCGCGCGCGGCCCTGCGCGCACGCTTGGGCAGCTCCTGGCGGCGCCGCCGCCGGGGCGGCTTGTCCGGCAGGTCCAGCGCGACCGGATCGACGACCATGCGTCCGGCATCTGGGTCCAGCTCCACGACCACGTCGCGGACGCCCGGCACCATGACCTCGCCGAGGGGTCCGCCGCGCACCACGTAGACCTCACCCCCGCCGGCGCGGAAGACGTCCTCGATCCGGCCCAGCTCCAGCCCGTCGGTGGTGGAGACGAGCAGACCGCGCAGCTGGTGCCAGTAGTAGGTGCCTTCGGGCAGCGGCGCTTCCGGCACCACTTCGAGGTAGCGATCGCGCAGCGATTCGGCCGCCTCACGGCTCTGCATCTCCGCGAAATGCACGAGGATCCCGGGCTTGGCCGGACCGGTCCAGTCGACCGTCAGGGGGCGCTCCTGGCCGTCGGCGAACAGCACCGATCCGACCGCGAACCGCTCGGGGTCGTCACTCAGGACTTCGACACGGACCGCGCCCCGCAGCCCGTGGAGTCCGCGCACGAGACCGACGGTGACACGCTCCTCGGCAGGGGGCGTCACGTGCGGCTAGACGATCTCCAGGGAGACCGGCTGGTCCTCGCGCGTGGCCACCACCTTGAGCAGCGTGCGCAGGGCCTTCGCGACCGAGCCGTTGCGGCCGATCACCTTGCCCATGTCGTCCTCTGCCACCGACAGCTCGATGACCTGGACGCCGTCCTCTTCGTGGACCTCGACGCTGACCGCATCCGGGTCGTCGACGAGGGACTTGGCCACGTACGTGACCAGCTCGACAGCAGCCATGGCTACTTGACGTCGGGCAGGATGCCGACCTGGCGGAAGAGCCGCTCGACGGTGGCCGAGGGCTTGGCCCCCTGCGCCATCCACTTCGTGGCCTTCTCGGCGTCGACGTTGATCTCGATCGGCTCGCTGCGCGGGTTGTAGTGACCCAGCGTCTCGATGGAGCGACCATCACGGGCGCTGCGGCTATCGGCCACGACGAAGCGGTAGGTGGGCTGCTTGGTCGCGCCGACGCGGGTGAGTCGGATTCGGACTGCCAAGGTGTTGCGTAGACCTCCTGGTGGGGCGATGGCGCTGCCGCGATGGTCGTCTGCCGCGGGCAAGGAAGCGCCGGGCATCACGAGTGATGCCCGGCGAATGGTACCGCGTTCGGGCGTTACTGGCCGACGATGACCGTCATGCGCGAGTGCAACAGCTCGTCGTCAGCCGTGCCCACCGCGATGAAGCGGTCGAGGGCCGTGGCATACGGCGCGAGCGATTCCCACTCCGGGGACATCATCGCGAGCATCGGGTCGAGCGTCGACAGCAGTGAGCCGATGTTGACGTAGAGCACGCCGCTGTTGGCGGTGTCCCCGGCGAGCGCATCGACATAGCCGGCGCTGTCGGCGAGCGAGCCGGTGCCGTCTGAGGCGAGCGCCGAGCGCACGAAGTCAGCGCTGCCGATGAGCAGGTGGTCGCCGTCGAGGGCGAGCTCGACCCGGTCACCGGTGGCGAAGGGCACGCCCGAGCCGGCGAGGGACTGGTCCAGCGGCAGGGTCAGGGTCGTGACCGACACGCCATCGACATCGTTCGTCTCGAGGCTTACGCCCTGGTCCGACATGCCCACGGTCAGGCCGGCCAGCAGGCTGACCAGGTTGTCCAGCCGCTCCTGCGCCACGGCCTCGTCGTTGACTCGACCGGCGATGCCCAGCCAGACCCCGTCGGAGCTGAGGCCGGCACCCACGCCGGCATCGGCCACGAAGTCGAGGAAGTCGGGCAGCGCCACGCCCTGCAACATGGCCGTGATGGGGCCATCCGGCCCGAGCGCGGAGAGCATGTCTCCCATCCCGCTCGCGTCGACGGCCTCACCGTCGGCAGCAGCCTGTGCCTCGAGCGAGTCGAACAGCTGGTCCAGGCCGCCCTTGATGGCAGCGCCGAGCTCTCGCGTCTCGAGGTATACCTGCGTGTCCGCGGGGAAGCTCGACGCCAGGTCGGACTCACGGACCGGGAGGTCGGGCGTCTGCTCGCCCGGGGTGACCAGGACGTCGAGGTTGAGCCGATCGTCCTCGGAGACCAGCGAGGCCGTCATGCCGGTCGGCAGCATGGCCATCAGGTTCCCGGGGATGGCCACCCCGGTCTGGCTGGCGGCCATCCCGGAGGCCATGTCCAGGAGCGAGCCGAAGGAGCCGAGGTCCATCCAGGCCGCGCCCATGCGCGGGCTCGGCAGGCGCGACCAGGCGGTCTTGAAGCTCTCGTCGGCGACCAGGCCGGGAGCGGATCCATCGAGCACGTCGATCGACTGCTCCACGAGGTCGAGGCTGGTTCCCAGCAGGACCCAGTCGTCGTACACGGTCAGGCTGGCGGGCGGCGAGGAGCTCGCGTCGGTGTAGATGGTGGCGTCGTTATAGGAGGTCATCTCCGGGGCCACGCTGGCCTGGGCCATGAGGCCGTCGAGCACCTGGCTCGCAGCATCGGCGTCAGCCGCGGCCAGGCCGATGATCACGGACGGATCGTCGCCCATCATCATGCCTTCCAGGTCGCTCACCGCCACCGCCACCTCGCCGGTGAGCACGTCGCCGATGAGGTCGCCGTCGATGGAGACGCCCATCTGCTCGCCGAGCATCGTGACCGCTTCGTCCTTCTTCAGGCCGAAGGCACCGGCATCGGCGAAGCCGGGGAAGGCGGTCAGCATCTGCGCGAGGGCCTCCTCCTGGCCGCCGGGCAGGTCCAGGCGCCCTTCCACGTAGGCGATGGCGTCGGCGGGCACGAACTCGGGGCCCTGCGAGGCGCCGTCGCCACTCTGGGCGAAGGCCACCAGGCCCGACCCGGAGATGACGAGCGCGGCGGTGGCCGCGGCTGCGACCGTCCAGCGCGCGAGACCGCGTCGCGGCGCGGTCCGGGGTGAAGCGGGGGTGGACATGGATACCTCCATGGTGTCGTCTGCGGTCTTCGGAACGTTCGTGGTCACTATTGTGGCATCGGTGGCCATCTGGGCCACTAGCCCAGCGGTCCCATCGGCAGGCCGGGCATCCGTCCACCCTTGCCACGCATCATCTTCATCACCTTCTGCATCTCGCCGAACTGCTTCACCAGGCGATTGACCTCGGGCAGACTGGTGCCGGAGCCCTTGGCGATGCGCCGTCGGCGCGAGGCGTTGAGGATGGTGGGGTCATGTCGCTCCTCGAGGGTCATGGAGCGGATGATGGCCTCGACGTGCGCCAGCTCGCCGCGATCGATGGCTGCCTGCGCCTGCTTGGCCGCGCCACCGAGCCCCGGGATCATCTCCATGATCGAGCCCAGCGGCCCCATCTTCTTGACCTGTTGCATCTGCTCGAGGAAGTCATCGAGCGTGAACGCGTTCTTCTGCAGCTTGGCCGCGAGCTTCTCCGCTTCCTTCTCGTCGTACGTCTCCTGCGCTCGCTCGACGAGGCTGACCACGTCGCCCATGCCCAGGATGCGGCCAGCCAGCCGGTCGGGATGGAAGACCTCGAACTCGGTCGGTCGCTCGCCGGTGCCCATGAACTTGACGGCCAGGCCGCTGACCGCAGCGATCGAGAGAGCTGCGCCACCGCGGGCATCACCGTCGATCTTGGTCAGCACGAGGCCGGTGACCGGCGTGTTCTCGTGGAAAGCCTCCGCCACCGAGACCGCTTCCTGGCCGACCATGGCGTCGACCACCAGCAGCGTCTCCCTGGGTTGCACCGCCGCGTGGACCTCGCGGATCTCCGCCATCAGCGCGTCGTCGATCTGCAGGCGCCCGGCCGTGTCGATGATGACCACGTCCCGCCCGGTCCGCTTGGCCTCGGCGACCGCGCCGCTCGCGATATCGACCACACGCGTGCCCTGCGGCGCGCTGTAGACGGGAAGGTCCAGCGAGGTGCCCAGGGTCTTGAGCTGGTCGATGGCCGCGGGTCTGTAGATGTCCGCCGCCACCAGCAGTGGCTGGCGGCCCTGGCGCACGATCCAGCGCGCGAGCTTGGCAGCGGAGGTGGTCTTGCCCGAGCCCTGCAGGCCGACCATGGCCACCACCGCAGGCGAGCCGTCGTAGCGGAACGTGCGGTCCCCTGCCCCGAGGATGTCGGTCAGCTCCTCGTGCACGATCTTGACCACCATCTGGCCGGCGTTGACGTTCTCGATGACGTCGGCCCCGACCGCACGCTCCTTGACGCGCTTGACGAATTCCTTGACGACCTTGTAGTTGACGTCGGCCTCGAGCAACGCCATGCGCACCTCACGCATGGCCACGTCGACGTCTTGCTCGGTGATGCGCCCGTGGCCGGTGAGGCCGGCGAGGGCGTGCTGGAGTCGATCGGAGAGGGAGTCGAACATGCGGTCAGTCTAGCGGCGGTCGCCGCCGACCGAGGTCGTGGCCGTCGACGACCGTGGCGGGGACCGGGCTCCTAACGGGGACCGGGCTCGCCCTCGACCGCGAAGAGCGCGGCCACGAAGGCGTTGGGGTCGAAGTCGCGCAGGTCGGTCACCTTCTCGCCCAGCCCCACGAACAGCACGGGCACGCCGAGGGAGCGCTCGATGGCGAAGGCCACGCCGCCCTTGGCGGTGCTGTCGAGCTTGGTCAGGGCGATGGCCGTGAGGCCCGAGGAGTCGTTGAAGGCTTTGGCCTGCATGAGCCCGTTCTGGCCGGTCGTAGCATCGAGCACGAAGAGCACCTCCGGCTGGGCCTCGGGGATGCGCTTGCCGATGGTGCGGCGGATCTTGGCCAGCTCCTCCATCAGGTTGGCCTTGGTGTGCAGGCGGCCCGCCGTGTCCACGATGACCACGTCCATGCCCCGGGCCTTGGCCGCGTCCATGGCATCGAAGACCACCGCTGAGGGATCGGCGCCGGCCGCGTGCGCGATGACGGGGACGTCGATGCGTTGGGCCCACGTCTGGATCTGCTCGATGGCCGCGGCGCGGAAGGTGTCCGCGGCCGCCAGCAGGACCTTGGCCCCGAGGGACTTGAAACGGTAGGCCAGCTTGGCGATGGTGGTCGTCTTGCCCGTGCCGTTGACGCCGACCACGAGGATGACCGCGGGGATGCCCGGTCCCGGGATGCGCGGCCAGGCGACGGCCTTGCGCGCGGCGAAGAGGTTGAGCAGCTCCAGCTGCAATGCCTTCTGGGGGCCGACGTCGGTGCGCATCCGGGCACGGTCGCAGACCTCGATGGCCACGTCCGCTCCGAGGTCGGCGGAGATCAGCGCCTCCTCCACCTCCTCCCAGGTCTCGTCGTCGGGATGTCCCGCACCGAGCAGCCCCCGCACGCGTTCGGCGAAGCCCAGGCGAGTCGGCTTGAGCGCATCCTGCAGCAGGATGCGCTCGGGCGGGGTCGAGCGTTCCGCGGTCATGCCTGGACCTTGCTCCCGAGGCGAGGGTCGCCCTCGGGCAGGTCGGCGAGCTTGAGCGAGATGACACGACTGACGGCGTCGTCGCCCACGGTCACGCCGTAGAGCGCGTCGGCGGCTTCGATGGTGCCACGGTTGTGGGTGATGACCACGAACTGGATCTCCTGGGCGAGCGATCTCAGGGCCGACGAGAAGCGGCCCACGTTGGCCTCGTCGAGGGCAGCATCGACCTCATCGAGCACGCAGAAGGGTACCGGCCGCACCTCCAGCATCGCCAGCAGCAGCGACACCGCGGTCAGCGCGCGCTCGCCGCCGGAGAGCATGGCCAGCGGCTGGCGCTTCTTGCCCGGCGGCCGGGCCGTGATCTCCACGCCGGTGGACGAGAGGTCTGCGGGATCGGTCAGGGAGAGCTGCGCCTCGCCCCCGCCGAAGAGCTGGTGGAAGCGACGGCTGAAGGCGCCTTCCAGGGCCTCGAATGTCTGGCGGAACTGATCGGTCATGAGCGTGCCCAGGCGGGAGATCAGCTCGCGCGTATCGGCGATGGCCTTCTCGAGGTCCTCGCGCTGCGCCTCCAGGCCCTCCAGGCGCCCCTTGACCTCGGCCAGCTCCTGGACCGCGAAGGGGTTACTCGCGCCGACGTCGTTGAAGCGGCGGCGGAGCGCCGCGATGCGGGCACGGGTGGGCGGCTCGGGCAGCTCCGTGCCGGCGGCCGCCTCCTCGCGCCAGGTATCGAGGGCTTCGTCGAGAGCCGACTCCAGCAGCTCGGGCAGCTCATCCGAGCCAGCGACCGCTGCGGGTGCCTCCTGGCCGCTCTGGGCGAGCAGCGTCTTGAGCCCGTCGTCGCCGATGGAGGCCAGCTCCACCAGCAGGCCCTCGCGGGCCGCATCCACCTGTAGCCGGGCCTCCATCTCGGCGACCTCGCTCTGGCGGCTGCGGTTCTCGGCTGCGCGCAGACGCTCGCGGGCGGTGCTGGCGGCGGCCTCGGCAGCGAGCAGGTCGCGGCGCTCGTCGCGGGCTGCGCTGACGGAGGCCTCGAAGGCCGCCGCGGCCGCTTGCTGCCGCGTTTGCGCAGCCGCCAACTCGGCCGCCAGCGCCTCGCGTTCGGTGACCAGGTCGGCCTCGCGGCCGCTGAGCGCGACCTCGTCTCGATCGAGCTCCTCTACGCGCGCCTCGGCCAGGCCCGATGCGACCTCTGCCCGTCGTCGGTCCTCCAGCGCCCGGTCGCGGGCAGTCCGCGCCTCTCCGGCCTGGCGAGCCGCTGCGTCGCGTTCGGTGCGCAGGGCAGCCACTCGCTCCTCCAGCGCCGCCAGCGCCGCCCTG
>Ga0210085_1000141_pt1 | contig 32265 bp, 24 predicted proteins | sample China_Galinas_PW_5_FD_184866 | JGI IMG/M metagenome (GOLD analysis project Ga0210085, IMG submission 184866) | Wetland microbial communities from San Francisco Bay, California, USA, that impact long-term carbon sequestration - China_Galinas_PWC_D1... | ecosystem: Environmental > Aquatic > Marine...
AAAACCCGGCTTCGGCATCATCTCTGGAAATACCAAAGGTGGTCTGGGTCAGATCATTGGTCCCAAAGGATATGAAGGCGGCATATTCGGCAATTTGATCGCAAGTTAACGCCGCACGGGGGATCTCGATCATAGTTCCGAACTTGTAGCTCGGTTCAATGCCCTGCTCCTTCATTACATTTTTAGCTTCAGCCTCAAGGATCTTTCGCTGAACTTTCAGCTCGTTCACATGGCTGGTCAGAGGAATCATCACCTCGGGATGCACGTCAATGCCCTCTTTGGCCACCATGCAGGCCGCCTCAAAAATGGCGCGGACCTGCATAATGGTCAGTTCCGGAATATGGATACCCAGCCGAACACCTCGCAGACCCAGCATGGGGTTTGATTCGTGCAGACTTTCTACCCGTTTGAGAATGTGTTCTTCTTTTTCGATTTTGTCCAAGAGCGCATCGATTTCTTCGAGGGTTCCGGCGTTTTTCAGGCGAATCTTGTGATCTGACAGATCGCGCAGCAGATCAATATGGTTGGGTAAAAATTCATGCAAAGGAGGATCGATCAAACGGATAATGACGGGCAATCCGTCCATGACCCGAAAAAGACCTGCAAAATCTTCCCGTTGAAAAGGCAGCAACGCATCGAGTGATTCACGCCGTTCGCTTGGCAGATCTGTCATGATCATTTTTTGCACAAAAGGCAGACGTTCGGCCTCGAAAAACATATGCTCCGTTCGACACAGCCCGATACCTTCTGCGCCGTAATCCCGCGCACGCTGGGCATCGGCAGGATAATCGGCGTTTGCCCATACACCCAGGCGCCGGACCTCATCCGCCCAGGAAAGCACTTTCATCAACCAGGGATCCTGGATGTCCGGCACCATGGTTTTAACCTTTCCGGCATAAAGTTCGCCGACGGTTCCGTCAATCGAGATCCAGTCACCCTCTTTAATGACTTTGCCTTTGACTTCCATTTGGCGTTTGATCATGTCAATTTTCAGTTCAGATACGCCCACCACAGCGGGTTTACCAAACTGGCGGGCAACCAAAGCCGCATGGCTGGTACGGCCGCCACGGCTGGTGAGAATACCTTGTGCTGCGAGCATCCCGTGCACGTCGTCCGGCCGGGTTTCAGGTCGAACCATAATCACCTGCTTGTTTTCTTCCTTTGACCACAACTCGGCGATATCCGCGTCCAGAGCAACGACGCCGAATGCCGCTCCGGGTGAAACATTAAGACCTCTGGCCAGCATCTCTCCTTTGGCTTTGAGTTCTTTTACTGCCTCCCGGTCAAACTGTGGATGCAGAAAAAAGTCGATCTGTTCAGGACTGATACGCATCACCGCTTCTTCTTTGGTGATCAACCCCTCTTCCACCATATCAACGGCGATTCGAACCGCGGCCTGGGCCGTTCGTTTGCCGTCGCGGGTTTGCAGCATCCAAAATTTACCTTTTTCAATGGTAAACTCAACATCCTGCATCTCACGATAATGCGAGTCCAGTTGTTTGCAAATTTTCTCAAATTCACCATAGGCTTCGGGCATCTCTGCTTTTAATCTGGATATCTCATTTGTTAAACGGATTCCGGCCACCACGTCCTCGCCCTGGGCGTTGGTCAGGTAATCCCCTTCAATTTTATTTTCGCCTGTGGAGCCGTCCCGGGTCATGGCGACACCGGTGGCACTGTCATCTCCCATATTTCCAAACACCATGGTCTGAACCGTCACCGCAGTGCCCAAATCATGGGAAATCCCTGCTGCATTGCGATAATCAACAGCCCTTTTGCCGTTCCAGCTCCTGAAAACAGCTTCCGTAGCCAAAAAAAGCTGCTCAAACGGATCGGTCGGAAAATATCGGCCGGCGTATTGTTTGAAGATTACCTTGAATTTTTCTATGACATTTTGCCAATCATCGGCAGACAGCTCGGCATCGGTTTCAACGCCTGCTTTTGCACGGGCTTCGGTGATGACTTCCTCAAAGGCCTCATCAGGCGCTTCCATGACCACATTACCGAACATCTGCACCAATCGACGATAAGAATCATATACAAACCGTTCATCGCCGGTCAATTTTATCATTCCTTCGGCGGTTTTATCGTTCAGCCCAATGTTAAGAACCGTGTCCATCATGCCCGGCATGGAAAACTTGGCGCCGCTTCGACAGGAAATCAACAGCGGATTTTTAGGGTCACCAAATTTTTTACCGGTCGTCTCTTCAATGGCTTTTAAAGCTTCGAGCATCTGTTCTCTCATTCCTTTAGGAAACGTCTCGCCTGAGGCAAGATAGGTGTTGCAGGCTTCTGTGGTGACGGTAAATCCAGGAGGAACGGGAATTCCGATGCGAACCATTTCCGACAGATTTGCACCTTTGCCTCCGAGCAATCCGCGAACATTATCCCACTCACCACCGACATACGTTTCCGCCTGGTCAACTTCATCCAAGAGATAAACCCATTTTTTAGCCATTTTGAAGATCCTCCCAATCGTTTTGTTAAGATTAAAAACTGAAAAAACTGTTCCTTTTTTAAATTATAAAACGACACGAACTTTATATATAAAAAGTCGGTGACTTTAACGCCGATATTTTATCAGAGAATTATCGAAACCGCGAAAAAGATCCGGTCTTGAATTGAACCGATCATAAATGTTATGGGAAAGAATATAACATGCGAGAAAATTTAATATAATAAAAAACGGTTGTCTGTCAACTCAAAAGGCATGCATCTAAAAACGCAATTTAGGTTAAATTAAATTAGCGGATCAAAGGAGTACAACTGTGAATATCATCGAAGCCATCAGAACACGAAAGAGCATCAGAGATTTTACGGCCGACCCTGTCCCTCAACATATTCTCAGAAAAATCATTGAAGTTGCAGTTCGTGCGCCTTCGGCTGAAAACAGCCAGCCATGGGAATTTACCATCGTTGCCGGAGACATACTGGATACCATCAGAAAAACGAATATCGAAAAGTTGAAATCAAGGGCATTGCCCCATCCCGACCTTGCGGCCGAAGGTTTGCCCCGGGACAGTGTGTATCGGAGGCGTCAGATCGAAATTGCCAAACAGCTCTTTGGACTCATGGATATTTCAAGGGAGGATTTGGAGAAAAGAGACCGGTGGATGGAACTGGGATTCCGGTACTTTAATGCGGCGGCGGCCATCATAATATCAGTGGATCGATCCTTGTCCTATCCCAGACCGATTTTCGACATCGGATCGGCAACCCAGAATATTTGCCTGGCTGCCCTTAATTATGGGCTGGGCACCTGCATCGCCAATCAGGGTATCACGTATCCTGAAGTGTTACACGAATTTGCCAACATACCCGAATCCAAACGGATTGTCATTTCCATTGCCATCGGGTATCCCAATTGGGATTTTCCGGCCAACAAAGTGGTCAGTGAGAGGGAACCGGTTGAGAATATTACGACTTGGGTCGGCTTCGACTAGAGAATTCTTGCACGGGCGCCGCCCCAGAGGGGCTCTGCCCTGGAGAGAGGAGCAGACGTTGTTTTTGTTCATGAAGGGGGCTGTCAACTTCAAAAACCATTGCTTGTAAACACACGGCTTTTCTATCAAAGCTTTCTACACGCTTGATTGTCATCTATTGTTTCAAAACATCCAAAGCATGAAGGCTAAAAGTCAGACCACTACATCTGGTATGAATCTTATCTAACAGGTCTTTGAGAGATTAAAAATATTGTGATATCGTTTTTCAATAGGGCAAATTCATCGTGAGGGATTTGCCCTTTTTTGCATTTCTGTAAAAAATAAGATATATGTACTTGAAATTGAGGTGTTTCAACCTGTTAGTATGGCATGAAAACACACGTTTTGTTGACCTGTTCCTACTTTTTGTACCATCTTTTAATTTAGAATTTGATTTTCTGACATAATCGAAAGATATCAATCAGATATTTGCTCAAAGCTTGACCTGAATAACAGCCTATGTTAATCGAAAGTGTTCCTTAACTACTTTTCACTTTATTTTGAGCGTTTGAATGAAACCACTACAAAGGCAATCTGCTGGAACTTCAGGATACTTTCATCGAATATTCCAGTCTATTTTTCCTGATCCGCTTATTCCAAAATCCGATCAGGAGCGAAAGCGCTACCTGTTAAACAATCTCATTCTGCATTTTAGACCCATTTCCGTTCCGGAAAAAACGCTTAAATTTTCCCTGACATGGGGGTTAGGTGGAATGGCTGTAGTGCTCATATTTTTACAGCTTGGAACGGGCCTGCTGCTGAAGTTTGTATATGTACCAACGCCTGTGGGCGCCTATCAATCGATCCTGGTGCTTAACAACGAAGTGATATTCGGGCAACTGATTCGCAACATTCACCACTGGTGTGCCAACTTTCTGGTGCTGATCGTTCTTCTGCACATGCTGCGGGTATTTTTCACCGGTGCGTTTCATCCGCCCCGACAGTTTAACTGGATTATCGGTCTGGGGTTGTTTGGCCTAGTGTTAACGGCCAATTTTACCGGTTATCTATTGCCCTACGATCAGCTGGCCTACTGGGCGGTAACAGTCTCCACCGGTATGCTGGAATACCTACCTTTTATTGGAAACCGATTACAAGAAATAATTCAAGGCGGTCACGAAATTGGTCCGACCACCCTAAGCATATTTTTCGCTATTCACACGGCGTTGATTCCGCTGGTGTTAATTGCTCTGATGGCTTTTCATTTTTGGAGAACCCGCAAAGCAGGCGGCCTGGTTATTCCCAGAACACCAGAAGAAGAGATTGAAGAAAAACCGGTTCGAGTAACGACCCTGCCACATCTACTTCTCCGTGAAGTGGTGGTGGCGTTGGTGCTTATCGCATTTGTGATGGTGGTGTCCGTTTTTTTTGATGTTTCTTTGGGAGGTTCAGCCAATCCCGGATTGAGCCCCAATCCTACCAAAGCGCCATGGTATTTTGCCGGGCCTCAAGAACTCCTGCTGCACCTTCATCCTTTGTTTGCAGTGTTTGTCATTCCATTGATTTTGATTATTGCCCTGATGGGGATACCCTATTTGAAATACGACACCAACACCCAAGGTGTTTGGTTTGCTTCTGTAAAGGGGCAAAGGATTACTCTGATCTCTGCTCTTATCGCAATCGTTGCCACACCCATGGGAATTCTGGTAAACGAGTATCTTTTCGATGTTGTTACCAGGCTACATGGTGTTCCGCCTATTATCGGCAATGGACTCATCCCGTTTGCACTTATTTTTTTGGGATGTTCAGGATTTTACATTTTAATAAAACACCGGTATTCCGCGACGAACAATGAAGCCGTTCAGGCGCTTTTTGTACTAATTTTGTTCGTATTTCTCATATTGACGATCACCGGCATATGGTTCAGAGGCCCGGGAATGAAGTTAACGTGGCCGTTTTGATCACTGATTACCGATCACCTGGAAGTATTATAATCATCATGTCAAAACCGAAAAAACAGCACAAAATGAGTAAAACTGAGCAAATACCTTCTCGTCGCTCTTTTTTATCCATACTCTGGATCGGCCTGGGGTTTGTCGCCCTTATCGAATTTATCGGCATCGTGACAGCCTTTCTCCTTCCCCGAAAAAAAATGGTAAAAACCGGTGGTTTTGGGACCATCATGGATGTCGGTCCTGTGGATAAGTTCCCTAAAGAATCCGTAACAGCCTTTATCAGAGGCAAGTTTTATCTGTGCAGATTGGAAGACGGTGGTTTTTTGGCTGTTTCGCGTAAATGCACCCACCTCGGGTGTACCGTTCCCTGGTCGGATAAAGAAAAGAAATTTGTCTGCCCTTGCCACGCTTCGGCATTTGACATCACCGGAGAGGTGATCAGTCCGCCTGCTCCCCGCGCATTGGATGTTTATCACTTATATATCGAAAACAACATCGTTAAAGTGGACACCGGCAAACGGATCAAACGCAGTGGTTTTAATATTGACCAGGTAGTGTATGTCAAAAAAACCTCTTGAAAATTTTCATGAAATATCCGGGTTAAATATGAAGAGATGGAAAATCACCGGTGTTGCTGCAACCATTGTCATTGTTCTTTCAATACCCTTTTATCTTCTAAAACATACGTCTATCTTTTCGGGTACAGATGGTGTTCAATCGAAACCAACACCTTCTTTTGTCGGCACACAAAAGTGCGTGGACTGTCACCAAAAAGAATACGATAAATGGCGGGATTCTCACCACGATCATGCCATGGAGGTTGCCGATAAGAATACGGTTTTAGGAGATTTTGACGACGTTGTTTTTAAAAGTCATGGGATCACTTCACGTTTTTATCAAAAGGACGGCAGATATTTTGTTCATACCCAGGGGCCTAACGGTGATATAGGGGAATTTGAAATCACCCATACTTTTGGCTGGTACCCGCTCCAACAGTACCTTGTTCCCTTTTCCGGCGGCCGTTTGCAATGCCTTCCCATTGCCTGGGATGTAAGAGAAAAAAAATGGTATCACCTTTACCCAAAAGACCCTCTTGCACCAAAGGATTGGTTGTACTGGACCAATGCCGGACAGAACTGGAACGGCATGTGTGCCGAATGCCATTCCACCAATTTAAAAAAGAACTATGATTTGAAAACCGATACGTATCAAACCACATGGTCGGATATCGACGTGGGGTGTGAAGCGTGTCACGGGCCCGGGTCTCGTCATGTGGAGTGGGCGCAGATGCCGGATATGGCCCGTCCTCAGGTGGAAAACTATGAGTTGGTGGTAAAAACCTCCGGAATCAATTCGCGCAAACTGGTGGAACTTTGTGCGCCGTGCCACTCACGTCGGGCGGCACTCGGAGATTACACTCATGCAGAAGCCGACTTTCTGGACAGCATGCTGCCCAGTCTGCTTACCGAAAATTTGTATTTTGCCGACGGTCAGATTCTGGAAGAGGTTTATGTTTACGGATCGTTTACCCAGAGCAAAATGTATCATCGGGGTGTGCGCTGCAATGACTGCCATGACGTCCACAGTATAAAATTGGCCAAAAAGGGAAATGATCTTTGTTTACAGTGTCACAGAGCAAAGGAATATGACACAAAAACGCATCATTTTCACAAAAAAAAGGGCGAAAAGGGAGCGCCCATTACGTCCGCCGACGGAAGCGTGCTGTTTGACGTCGGCACCGGCGCCGAATGTGTTCAGTGTCACATGCCGGGCCGAACCTACATGGGGATCGATTACCGACCGGATCACAGTTTTCGGGTGCCGCGTCCCGACCTGAGTGTCAAAATGGGTGTGCCCGATGCCTGCAAGCGGTGCCACTTCGATAAAACCTCTCAATGGTCCGATCAGATCATCACCAAGTGGTACGGGCCGGGCCGAAAGCAACACTACGGAAGCATCATCTACGCCGGACGCAAACGACGTCCCGATGTTCGTAAGGACCTCATCCGACTGGCCGGCGGTTCCCTCTACCCCGTCATCGTTCGGGCCACGGCCATATCCCTTTTAACCGCCTACCCTGGAAAGGATACTTACCAGACCATAAAGCTCGCATTGATGGATGACGAAGCACTGATCCGTCGGACGGCGGTGGAGAGCATAGCGCCGACCAATCAAAAAGAGAGGACCGGGCTCATTGCCTCCTTGCTATATGACTCTGTAAAGGCAGTACGTATTGATGCCGCCCGTCGGCTGGCCGAGGAACCTTCCATGCACCTGGACCCTGACCAGGAGAAAGTTTTTAAAGTTGTCTTGAAAGAATTTGTAGCATCCATGGAATATAGTGCTGACTTTGCCTTTGGCCGGTATAACCTGGGCAATCTCTATGTTGCGCTGAATCGACCGGAGGAAGCCATCCGAAACTATATGGCTGCCATTAAGATCGATAACCTGTTTTATCCGGCAAAGGTCAACCTGGCCATGTTTTACAACAAAAGAGGCGAAAATGACAAAGCAGAGACACTATTGCGAGAAGTCGTAAAATTACATCCCGAATTGCATGAAATTTCGTATTCTTTGGGACTTTTGCTGGCAGAAATGAAGAAATATGATTCAGCGGTGATCTACCTTAAAAAAGCGGCGAAAGGCATGCCGGAGCGTTCGCGTGCTCACTACAATCTCGGGCTGCTGTTTCAGTATTTAAAAAAAGATGAGGAAGCAGAAGGAGCATTGCTCAAGGCATTGAAACTCGAACCTGACAACATGGATTATCTGTATGCCTTGGGGGATTTTTATTTAAAAAGAGGAAAATTACAAAAAGCCAAAAATATTGCCGTACAAATGGTTGCGAAACACCCCGACAAGCCCATTGGCAAAGAGTTACTAGGCATTATTAAAAGGAATTCGGCGACATCGAATGAATAAGATAAAATGTCAGATAGCACTGTTCATTTCCCATGAATCAACAACATTACTTCCCAATCATGAGCCCATTGTCCGTAAAGGCAATTGATAAACACAAGTTATCTCCCAAGTTTCTGAAATTTGTGAGTTTAATTTCATTTAACCATCATGGCACAATATGCCGCGCCAATAAGAGCTGCCTTATCGTTTAGAATAACCTTAACGGGTATCTTCTCAAGAAACTCCTTAAAACGTCCTTTTTTTGTAAATGCTTCCATAAAGATATCTTCTTTTAATTTGGATAAAATCTTCGGCGGAATCCCCCCTCCCAGGTAAACCCCGCCCGTGGTTAGACCGGTTAGAGCTAAATTGCCGGCAACGGCACCTAAGACGGAAACAAACATATTCAGTGCTTCAACACAGCCGGGATCTCTACTCGCCAATGCGGCTTCAGTAATGGCTTTAGCCGGGTCTATTTCTTTTCGCTGTTGCTTTAACCATTCAGGTTCCTTGAAACGACCTGAGTCTTTCAACCAATTAGAAATATTCACCAATCCAGATCCGGAAAGCACCCTTTCTATACTCACATGTCCATAATGCTGATGAAGATACTGCCATAGCTTCATTTCCGCTTCATTATTGGGCGCAAAATCAGCATGGCCGCCTTCTGAAGGCACTGGCAAATATCGACCATTTTGATAAATCAACATTGCTTTTCCCAAACCTGTTCCGGGAGCGATCAGAGCGATATTCTGATCTTTTTTTGAACCTGCATGATTTATGGAAAAAACGTCATTTTTCTTCAATAGCGGGATAGCCATTGCAGTGGCAGTTAAATCGTTGATAAGTTTAACATGTTGAAACTTAAACTGTTTCGTGATCCGATCTTCGGAAATACTCCACGGGAGATTGGTGGTTTTTGACTTGCCGTTTACCACAGGCCCTGCAATCCCTAAACAGGCATTGGTGACAGTCATTGGATGGTTCTTGAGAAATTGCCGGATAATGTGTTCCAGATCAGGTGAGCTTTGGCTTGAAAAAGTCTCAATCACTGTTGGCACCGGACGTTCTTTTCCCTCGATAAAATGCCCCAAGTTCGTTTTTGTTCCGCCAACATCACCGGCTAAGACAAACGTTTTATCCATTGACTTTTTCATGACATGTATCTCCCGACGATTATGATTGCAACAACCGGTGAAAAGGCTATATTAACTGTAACCCGAGTTGAGCGTTTCATATTTTTGAAATGGCTAATTTAACAATATTTCTAAAGTATCGTGGCATTTTGAATTTCTAAAATTTGATTTTGATGTTTCATGATATTTATTCTTGCGCTTTTTCGATAAAATCATATTTTTCGATGGCTTCCAAAATTCCACCGACATATTTTTTCCAGCAAAATAGATGTTTTTCTGCTCCTTCAATTCCTCGAGTTCAAGACTGCATTTTCCAACGACAGCCGCGTGCGGCTCCCCGCAATGCATTTCTGCATCATTTCCAGAATTCCCACAAACCAGGACATTTTTCAACGTAATTTCCCACTTGTAACTAAAATAACGAATGGTCTTTCCTTTGGAAGCCCGGTACGACAAAATATCACGGAAGTTTATGACAATTACTGTTTCGAACAACTGGTGGTAACAGAATATATTCACTGCGTACAATTAAATATGAGTTGCGTATGTTATTGAAAGTTGTTAATCATAAATGCGGGAGGAAAAGGTCGGGCTTTGAAACTGAAACCATATCTGAGGGGACATTTCGCGCTTTCCAGATAAATACGAGGATGTTTGGTCTGCATGATCGACAATCTTTAATTTCTTGATTTAAAGGGATTTTTTTATATGGAAGATTCATTGGTGCCGAGTTGGCAGCTGATCGTTTATGGCGCTGGCGTGCTTGCCGTGGTAGTGGGTCTGCTTTTGGTGTCAGCCTTATTGGGGCAGCGTCACAAAGAAAGAACAACCGATGACCCATATGAATCCGGTATTATCCCGACCGGGTCAGCGCGTATTCGATTTGACGTAAAGTTTTATTTAATGGCCGTCTTCTTCGTTATTTTCGATCTTGAAGCCGTTTTTATCTTTGCCTGGGCCGTTGCCGCCCGGAGACTGGGATGGGTCGCCTATGCGGAGATCCTTATTTTCGTGGGCTTTCTTTTGCTGGCACTCGTCTATTTATGGCGGGTCGGCGCACTCGACTGGGGAACGGCCAAACATCGGAGAGAAGCGCCGTCCGACTCGTTAAAAAGCTGAGAAAGCGCTCGGTTTATTTCAATATCTAAAAAACGGGCAAGGGAATCGATTTATGCGAAGCGTCAAAGATATTTTACAGGAGAAAGGAACACAGGTCTACGCTATTTCACCTGATGCCAAGGTTTACGAGGCACTCCAATTAATGGCGGACAAGAACATTGGCGCCCTGATGGTCATGGAAGGCGATAGGGCTGTCGGATTGATTTCGGAAAGGGATTACGCGAGAAAAATCGTCTTGAAAGGTAAATTTTCAAAGGATGTTCCGGTTCATGAAATCATGACCGTCGATATCGTCCGAATCGGTCCGGATCGTGATGTCGAAAACTGTATGGAACTGATGACCGACAAACGGGTCAGACACCTGCCGGTATTTGAAAATGATCGACTCATCGGCATCATTTCCATCGGGGATATTGTCAAGGCCATCATCGAACATAAAGAAGAGATCATCGAACAGTTGGAAAATTATATCAAAGGCAAACGTTAAACCGCGGTCGTCACATGACGATACCCCGGTTTCTTTTTTGACGGGAGGAGATATCCAAAAATGCGCTGGCGAATGAGCCGGGTAAAATCGAATTCCGCCCAAGCCGATACCATCGAGGAGGCGGTGGGGCGCAGCCTGATTTTATCCAAACTGGAGGACTTGGTTGCCTGGGGTAGAAAGAACTCAATTTGGCCGTTTAATTTCGGTCTTTCGTGCTGCTATGTTGAAATGGCCACCAGCATTACCAGCCGGTATGACATCGCACGGTTCGGCGCAGAGGTGATTCGGGGCACGCCACGGGAAGCGGATCTCATGATCATTGCCGGAACGCCTTTTATAAAGATGGCGCCGATTATCCAGCGTCTTTACGAGCAGATGATGATGCCGCGGTGGGTCATTTCCATGGGATCGTGCGCCAACTCCGGCGGCATGTACGATATCTATAGCGTCGTCCAGGGCGTGGATAAATTTCTGCCGGTAGATGTTTATGTGCCGGGCTGCCCGCCAAGTCCCATGGCCTTCATGCATGGCTTGACGATGCTCAGGGAGGCTGTGGGCAAAGAAAAGCGCCCGTTGAGCTGGGTCGCCGGGCCCCAGGGCGTTCGGCGTGCATCGCTGCCGTCCACGCGGGATACCCGTAGGGCCGAACGGCAAAAGGCAACGGTACTGAGACCACCGGACACCGTCTGACGGGTCGATGAATAGCAAACAGAGAATGCAAACATGAATCAGCCAGCACTCATTGTCGACGAACTTCGGACTCGTTTTGACAACACTGTTCTCATGCAGCAGCCGACCCGGGACGATATCCCGACCGTTTGGTGCACCGGCGATGGGGTCCCCGACATTCTGAGATATCTAAAAAATACAATCGACCGGCCGTATCGGGTGCTTTATGATCTAACCGCCATTGACGAGCGATGGCGAGATCATCGGCAGGATCAGCCAAAGGGCGATTTCACCGTGGTCTATCATTTGCTGTCAACAGATCGCAACCAGGACATTCGCATCAAGGTGCCTCTGGAAGGCGAACATCCCTGTTTGACTTCGATCACTAACATCTGGCCTTCGGCCGACTGGTATGAAAGAGAAGTATGGGACATGTTCGGCATCACATTCGACGGACATCCGCATCTTCGGCGTATCCTGCTGCCGGCCACATGGGAAGGCCATCCCCTTCGCAAGGAGTATCCTGCCCGCGCAACGGAAATAGAGCCGTTTCAACTGCCTGTAGACAAGCAACTACGTGAAGAAGAAGCCCTGAGGTTTCATCCCGAGCAGTACGGGCTCTCCACTCGAAGAGAAGGCACGGATCTGATGTTTCTCAATTTAGGCCCACAGCACCCCGGCACCCATGGCGTGTTTCGCATTGTCCTGCAACTGGACGGAGAAGAAATTGTGGATTCGGTGCCCGAGATAGGATTCCACCACCGCGGCGCCGAAAAGATGGGCGAGCGCCAAACCTGGCATACTTACATTCCCTACACCGACCGCATCGACTACTTGGGCGGTGTGATGAATAATTTGCCCTATGTTTTGACGGTGGAAAAACTGGCCGGTATAAAGATTCCCGATCGTGTCAAGGTGATCCGCATCATGCTGGCAGAATTTTTTCGCATTGCCAGCCATCTTGTCTGGTACGGTACTTTTGTCCAGGATCTCGGGGCCATGTCACCGGTTTTTTTCATGTTCAACGATCGCGAACGCATTTTCGATATCATCTCTGCCATCACCGGCGGACGCATGCATCCCAGTTGGTTCCGCATCGGCGGAGTGGCGCAGGATTTGCCCGAAGGATGGGATGATATGGTGCACCGTTTTCTTCGCTTCATGTCTGACCGCATGAAGGAGTATGACAAGATGATCATGGGCAACCGCATCTTTAAAATACGGACCCAGGGTATCGGCGCCTTTACCCTCGATCAGGCACTGGACTGGGGGGTGACCGGTCCGGGATTGCGAGCCTGCGGCCTGGAATGGGATTTTCGTAAAAAACGGCCGTATTCCGGCTACGAGCAGTTTGAATTCGACATTCCCGTCGCGCAGCGCGGCGATTGCTATGATCGAACCGTGGTTCGCATCGAAGAGATCCGTCAGAGTCTTCGGATCATCGAGCAGTGCGTGAACCAAATGCCGGGCGGCCCCTATAAGGCCGATCACCCGCTGGCCATTCCGCCGATCAAGGAGCACACACTCAAAGACATCGAAACGTTGATCCACCATTTTTTAGGGGTTACCTGGGGTCCTGTGATTCCTCCGGGCGAAGCCTGTGTGGGTGTGGAGGCCACCAAAGGCAACAACAGTTATTATCTGATCAGCGATGGCGGGATCCATGCCTATCGGATAAGGATTCGAACCCCTTCCTTTGCGCACTTGCAGATTATTCCGACCATCAGTCGCGGCTTGATGGTGCCCGACCTGCTGGCGATTCTGGGTAATCTCGATTATGTCATGGCAGATGTAGACCGCTGAAAATGAAAGGAAAGCATGCTGAATGAACAGGAAATAAAAGAGATCGAGGCCGTAGCAGGCCACTATCCTATGAAAAGGGCTGCCGGCATCGATGCCTTGAAAATCGTTCAGAAGCATCGCGGATGGATATCTGACGAAATACTGAACCAGGTGGCCGATGTACTGGATATGTCGGCGACAGACCTGGATGCCGTAGCCACTTTTTATAATTTTATTTTCCGCAGACCGGTGGGCCGTCATGTCATCTTGGTTTGCGACAGTGTGAGTTGCTGGATAATGGGATATGACACTATTGCAGATCATTTGCAACATCGCCTGGGCATCGGCTTCGGTGAGACGACAAACGACGGACGCTTCACGCTTTTGCCCAACGTCTGCTTGGGGGCTTGCGACCGAGCGCCCGTGATGATGATCGACGACCAACTCTACGGCGATCTCGATGCTGAAAAAATCGACAAAATCTTAGCTTCCTACGATTGAGAAAAAGGCTCTTATCCTTTAACGATCTGGTGGATCAAGACATCAAAAAAATAATAACGATAACAAAAAAAATCTGCTTATGGAACAGCCGCTGACACAAAATATTCGCCCCGACCGCCCCCCATTGAACCTGACTGAGTATGAAAATGCCGGCGGCTATCAAGGGCTGCGCAAGGCCCTCACCCAACTGTCGCCGGGAGAAGTCACCCAGCTGGTCCTGGAAGCGAATCTTCGCGGCCGGGGCGGTGCCGGTTTTCCCACCGGCCGCAAATGGAGCTTCGTGCCCATGGGCGACGATGCCCCGCAGCCCAAATACCTGGTGATCAACGCCGATGAGATGGAACCGGCCACATTCAAGGACCGGTTGCTCCTGGAGGGGGACCCCCATCAACTCATCGAAGGGATTATCATCGCGGCCTATGCCGTCCAGGCCGGGATTGCCTATATCTTTCTGCGACGGGCTTATGTGACGGCAAGCCAAAGACTGAAGACGGCTATCGATGAAGCTTATGCCAAAGGGTATCTGGGCCGAAACATCCTGGGTTCGGGTTTCAATCTGGAGCTTTATCTCCATACAAGTGCCGGGCGATACATATGCGGAGAAGAAACCGCTCTTTTAAACGCACTGGAAGGCAAACGGGCTATCCCCAGGTCCAAACCGCCCTTTCCGCCGATGGTCGGGCTCTGGGGCAAACCCACGACCTTCAACAATGTGGAGACCATCTGTAATGTTCCCCACATCATCCGCCGGGGGCCGGTCTGGTTTAAAAGTTTAAGCCGCGTTCCCGACGGGGGTACCAAAATTTACGGTGCCAGCGGAAAAGTTCGTCGGCCGGGTGCCTGGGAATTGCCCATGGGCGTTTCCATCCGGGAAATTCTGGAAGAACATGCCGGCGGTATGCAGGATGGGCTGTCGCTTCGGGCGTTTTTGCCCGGCGGTGCATCCACGGATATGCTGACGGCGGAACATCTCGATGTCCCGATGGATTTCACTTCCATGCAGGAGGCCGGCAGCCGGCTGGGTACCGGCACGATCGTGGTCATCGATGACCGGACGTGTATCGTGGGACTGCTGGGCAATCTGATGCAATTTTTTGCCCAGGAATCCTGCGGATGGTGCACCCCCTGCAGAGAAGGACTCGCCTGGCTCGCCAAGATCCTCAATGCTATAGAGCAAGGCAGGGGAAAACCTGAAGACATCGATCATCTCAGGCTGCACACCCGTCTGATCACTTTGGGCCGCACGTTCTGTGCTCTGGCGCCCGGTGCCATGGAGCCTCTGCAGAGTGGACTTATGTATTTTGAAGACGATTTCAAACGCCATATTCATGAGAAACGCTGCCCCTGGAGATAGTGTATGATAACGATCTATATCGAAGGAAAAGCATACAAAATTAGACAAGGGCAGAATCTGCTTCAGGCCTGTCTGAGTCTGGGCTTTGATTTGCCGTATTTTTGCTGGCATCCGGCCCTCGGGTCGGTGGGTGCCTGCCGGCAGTGCGCCGTCAAACGTTTCAAGGACGAAAATGATACGCGGGGCGAACTCGTCATGGCCTGCATGACACCGGTCGTTGACGGGACCCGTATTTCCATTAACGATCCCGAAGCCGTGCAATTCAGGGCCAGCGTGATCGAGTGGTTGATGGTCAACCATCCCCATGACTGTCCGGTCTGCGATGAGGGCGGAGAATGTCACCTGCAGGATATGACGGTTATGACCGGTCACAATTACCGGCATTCTCGCTTCCCCAAGCGGACCCATCGCAACCAGGATTTGGGACCCTTTCTCAATCATGAAATGAACCGCTGCATCCAGTGCTACCGGTGTGTACGTTTTTACCACGACTACGCGGGCGGCAGCGATCTGAATGCCCTGGCGAGCCATGATCATGTCTATTTCGGCCGTTTTCAAAACGGTCCTCTGGAAAGTGAGTTCAGCGGCAACCTGGTCGAAATCTGTCCAACGGGCGTTTTTACCGATAAATCGCTCAAATCCCATTTTACGCGAAAGTGGGACCTGCAGACCGCACCGTCGGTTTGCGTGCACTGCGGACTGGGATGCAATACGATTCCGGGCGAGCGATACGAAGAACTGCGCCGGATACGTAACCGCTATCACCACCAGGTCAACGGTTATTTTTTATGCGACAGGGGGCGCTATGGTTACGAATTCGTGAACAGCACGCAGCGTATCCGACACCCCTTGCGGCTGACCGAGAGCAGGGAACGGACCGAACCCATGTTGGAAGCGGAGGCCCTGGAGATGGCGGCCGCCATGTTGGCCGATCCCGGTAAAGTCATCGGCATCGGATCGCCGCGCGCCTTTCTGGAAAGCAATTTCGCCCTTCGCGCCCTTGTGGGACCCGACCGGTTTCATGCCGGTCTTTCCGACAGTGACTTCAAATGTCTCGACACCGGGTGCAACATTTTCCAGCGCGGCCCGGTTCCCGCGGCGACGCTGCAAGGGGTCGGTTTGGCCGATGCGGCTTTTATCCTGGGTGAAGACGTGACCCAAACTTCCCCTTTGATGGCCCTCAACCTGCGCCAAATGCGCTATGGAAAATCCGCCCGGATCGCTTCGGACTTTCAAGTGCCGGATTGGCATGATGCGGGGGTGCGGGAAATCGCCCAGCTCCAAAGACCCGCCCTTTTTATTGCAACGCCGTACCCTACGCGATTGGATGATGAAGCAATGCGGACCGTTTATGCTGCGCCCGATGACCTGGTCCGGCTCGGATTTGCCGTGCTTGCCGCCATGGATTCCAATGCTTTTCCCATGCCCGATGTGAACGATACCATGCAAGCGCTGGCCCATGAGATCGCGCAGGCGCTCCTTAAAGCCGAGCGTCCGCTTTTGGTTGCCGGGACCGGCTGCGGCAATCCGTCGCTGATCGAAGCCGTCGCCAACATGGCCTGGTATCTTGGCCGCAAAGGCAGCGCGGCTGCATTTGCCTTGTGTGTTCCCGAATGCAACAGCCTGGGACTGAGCCTGATGGGCGGTCTTGACCTGAATTCGGCGTTTCAGGCGGTCAGCGAAGGCAGGGCGGATACGGTCGTTATTTTAGAAAACGATTTGTACAGACGGGCCGATGCCCGAGCCGTGGACGCCATGCTGCAAAAGGCCCGAAATGTCATTGTTATCGATCATCAGCAGACCGCAACATCTGAAAAGGCGCATCTCGTTTTGCCTGCAGCCACATTCGCCGAGGCTACCGGCACCCTGATCAACAATGAAGGACGCGCCCAGCGCGGATACGCGGTGATGCCCCCGAAGGGAGCGGTTCGGGCCGGCTGGCGCTGGCTGCAGATGTTGATGAAAGCGGCCGGCCATGCCGGCGCTTCATCCTGGCTTCGTTTGGAAGACCTGACGGCGGATCTGGTCAAAGACATGCCGGTGTTTCAACCTGTTGCGGGACTGGACCCCGAGGTCGCGATGCCGACATCTGGCGGTAAAATTCCCCGCCAATCGCACCGCTATACCGGGCGAACATCCATGCATGCCGATATCGACGTGAGCGAACCCAAACCGCCGGCAGATGAAGACGCGCCGTTGGCCTTTACCATGGAGGGTTACGATGGCCGGCCGCCGGCAGGACTCATTTCACGGATATGGGCGCCGGGCTGGAATTCGGAACAGGCGTTGAATAAATTTCAAAGTGAAATCGGTGGGCCATTGCAAGGAGGAGATCCCGGCCGGCGGTTGATCGACCCGCCGGCATCCGATGACGGCCGGTACTTTGGCATGCCGGAGCAGAAGATTTTGCCGGGAGAGGATGAATACCTGCTGGTATCCATCCACCATATTTTCGGCAGCGAAGAACTGAGCATGGCGTCGCCGGGCATCGCCCGTCAGGCGCCTCGGCCATATCTGGCCTTGCGCCCTGAAGATGCCCCGGCCGGCGACGGCGAGCAGGTCCGGTTGCTGGTCAGCGGGAAATCTCTGGATCTTCCCCTAAAGCTGCTGCCGGGGATGCCGGAGCGTGTGGCCGGCCTGCCAGCCGGACTACCCGGCTTGCCGATGACGGCGCTGCCTGCGGCGGTCAAGATTTTTGGATCGAAAAGAAATGAGTAATACACATAAATCATCATAAAATCAATGAGACCCATTTAATGAACCCTATTCTTCGCCAAGTCATCATTATCGTCGTCGTCATAGCCGCCGCGCTGACGGCCAGTGCCGGATTGATCTGGCTGGAACGCCGGCTTCTTGCCCTGTGGCAGGATCGCCGGGGGCCCAACCGCGTCGGGCCATTCGGTCTGATGCAGGTGATGGCCGATATGATCAAGATTTTTTTCAAGGAGGATTGGATCCCCTCCTTTGCCGACCGCCCGGTTTTCGTTATAGCGCCGGCCTTGCTGGTGGTGACCGTTTTGATGTCTTTTGCCGTGATTCCCTTTGCACCCGGCATTGTAGTGAGCGATCTCAATGTCGGTCTACTCTTCTTTCTTGCCATGACGGCTCTGGGGGTTTACAGCATCGCTCTGGGGGGCTGGTCTTCCAACAACAAATACTCGCTGCTGGGCGCCATTCGCGCAACTGCTCAGATGTTGAGCTACGAGGTGTTCATGGGTCTGTCGCTGATGGGGGTTGTAATCCTCGCCGGTTCGTTCAACCTGAGCAAAATCGTAGAAGCCCAGAAAAACCTGTGGTTCTGCATTCCCCAGTTTCCGGGATTGGTGATCTTCATCATTGCCGGTTTTGCCGAAACACACCGGCTACCCTTTGATCTGCCCGAAGCTGAAAGCGAACTGATTGCGGGATTTCACAGCGAATATTCCGGTATGAAGTTCGGATTGTTTTTTGTCGGCGAATACCTCGGCATTACCTTGATTTCGGCGATGACTGTCGTCTTTTTCTTCGGCGGCTGGCTCGGGCCCGTTCTGCCGCCGATTTTGTGGTTTCTGATCAAAACGTTTGTGTTTATCTGCGGATTTATCCTGCTCCGTGCATCCCTTCCCAGACCCCGGTATGATCAACTGATGAGCTTTGCCTGGAAAATCCTGCTACCCCTGGCATTGCTGAATCTCATGGTCACAGGAGGGATCGTGCTGGCAGTGGGTTGAGGAGGAAAAATTGCTGAGTCATCTAAGAACCATTTGGCAGATTCTGCGCCACAGTTTTCGGCGGCCTGAAACCATCCAGTACCCGGAGCAAAAGCCGTATCTGGCGCCGCGATTTCGGGGGCGCATTATTTTGTCGAGAGATCCCGACGGTGAAGAGCGCTGCGTGGCCTGCTATTTGTGCGCTGCGGCTTGCCCGGTGGACTGCATCGCGCTCCAGGCCACCGAAGACGAGCACGGCCGGCGATACCCCGCCTTTTTCCGAATCAATTTTTCCCGCTGCATTTTATGCGGTTTCTGCGAAGAAGCCTGTCCCACACTGGCCATCCAGCTCACACCGGACTATGAAATGTGTGAATACGATCGCCAGAACCTGGTCTACGAAAAAGAAGACCTTTTGATCAGTGGTCCGGGAAAGTATCCGGACTATAATTTTTACCGGGTGGCCGGACTGGCCATCGCCGGCAAGGACAAAGGCGAGGCCGAGAACGAATCCGAACCGGTGGACACACACACGTTATTGCCCTAAGGTTCGTCGAATCGTCGATTAGTTGATTCGTTCATTAGACCATGAAACGAACCGACGAAAAAGGAAGTTATACATGAATGTCTTATTCTACATTGCGGCATCCGTGGCCGTTATCTGCACCATCATGGTAATTACGAATTTGAATGCGGTGCATGCGCTGCTCTATCTGATTGTTTCGCTGCTGTCGCTGGCGCTGATCTTTTTTCTCCTGGGAGCGCCTTTTGCCGCCGCGCTGGAGGTGATCGTTTATGCCGGCGCCATCATGGTTCTTTTCGTATTTGTGGTCATGATGCTCAATCCGGAATCCCAAACGATTCGAAGCCGGAAGCAGTTGCTGCGTCCTTGGATATGGCTTGGTCCGGCAGTGCCGGCCGCGATTCTGCTGGGAGAGCTGATCTATGTCCTGACCGCCGGCTCAGGTACTTTTTCCGTCAACGCCGGCGTTGGACCCCATGCGCTAAGTCGGACCTTATTCGGCCCTTATGTACTGGGTGTTGAATTGGCGTCCATCCTCTTGATGGCCGGACTGGTGGGCGCTTATCATCTGGCTCGGCCTGAGGCGCGCAGGATGCCCGAAGGAGATGACCGATGATAACCATTCCAACGGTACATGCGCTGCTTTTGGCCGGCGTTCTTTTTCTCCTGGGGTTCATCGGCGTGATGGTTCGCCGCAACATTATTTTCATTCTGCTCGGTTTGGAGATCATGCTCAATGCGAGCGGTCTGGCATTCATCGCCGCCGGGTTCCATTGGGGCCGGCCCGACGGACAGATCATGTTTTTATTCATATTGGCCATGGCCGCAGCCGAAGTGTCCGTGGGATTAGCGCTGGTGCTGCAGCTCTATCATCGCATCCACACGCTGGATGCCGATCAGGCCAATAAAATGCGAGGTTGACATGGTGCAATTGCTCTGGTTGATACCTGCCTTGCCCCTGGCCGGATTCGTGATTCTGGCGTTGGCAGGCAGCCGCCTGCCGCGGCGTCTGTCCGCCGTGACCGGTGTCGGAACCATGGGGGTATCCGCGGCGTTGACCGTCTGGATCGCCGCTGGCTTTTTGCAAGGCCTTCCCGGACATCCCGCTTACAGCCGGATCGTGTGGTCCTGGTTGGCCGTGGGCGGCCTGAAAGTCGGCATTTCCTTTTATCTGGATGCCCTGACCCTGACCATGATGCTGGTGATCACCGGCGTGGGGTTTTTCATCCATCTGTACGCTGCGGAATACATGGCCGAAGATGAAGGATTCAGCCGTTTTTTTGCGTATATGAACCTGTTTGTTTGTGCCATGCTGATCCTGGTGATGGCCGACAACCTGCTGCTGCTCTATCTGGGATGGGAAGGTGTGGGGTTGTGCAGCTATCTGCTTATCGGTTTTTGGTATACTGATCCGGCGAATGGCTACGCGGCACGAAAAGCCTTTGTGGTCACCCGCGTGGGTGATACCGCCATGGCCGTCGGCCTGTTTCTCCTCTTTGATCAATTGGGAACACTCCAGATTCAGGACCTGATGATCCGGGCACAGGGGGCCTGGACCGCGGGCTCGTTCTTGCCGACCATTGCCGCCTTGCTCCTTTTGGGCGGTGCCGTGGGAAAATCCGCACAACTGCCCCTGCAAACCTGGCTTCCGGACGCCATGGCCGGTCCTACACCCGTCAGTGCGCTAATCCATGCCGCCACCATGGTGACGGCCGGGGTTTATCTGATCGCCCGTACGCATGTGCTGTTCACTCTGGCACCTGCCGTGATGGCCGTGGTGGCCATTGTCGGCGCGGCCACACTGGTGCTGGCCGGTTTCAGCGCCTTGACCCAAAAGGACATCAAGCGCGTGCTGGCCTATTCCACCATCAGCCAGATCGGCTACATGTTTTTGGCGCTGGGTGTCGGGGCATGGGCGGCAGCTGTTTTTCATTTTATGATCCATGCATTTTTCAAGGCACTGCTCTTTTTGGGGGCCGGGGCTGTCATCCATGCCATGAACGATGAGCACGATATGTTCAAAATGGGAGGGCTGCGGCGCGAGATGCCGCTGACGTTCTGGACATTTTTAATCGGTTCGGCGTCGTTGGCGGCGCTGCCGCTGGTCACATCGGGATTTTACAGCAAAGACCTCATTATATGGCAGGCCTTTGCTTCGGTCCAGGGCGGTATCGGACTCTGGGCAGCCGCTCTGGCCGGCGCTTTTCTAACATCTTTGTATACGTTCAGAATGGTCTTTTTGACATTTGCCGGCCCAACACGGACACCGGTGACGAAGCGGCCGGGTCGGGCTATAAACATCGCCATGGTCGTACTGGCCGTGCTTTCCCTGTTTGCCGGGTTCCTGGAGATTCCCAACACCTTGGGCGGCGGCGTACATCTGTTTTCAGGATTTATCCAAAACACGCTGCCGGCGACCGTACTGGCGGTTTCACGGGAGGCTTACGAGAGCCTCTTTGAATGGATTTCCGGCGGTACGGCCCTGCTGGGTGTGGCAATAATTTATGTATTGATCCTGAGAGTGCCGGATTTCACGTCGGCGCTGGCCGGCTCTCCCACAGGCAAATTGTTGCATCGGTATTGGTTCAGCGGTTGGGGATTCGATGCGTTGTATGACCGAATACTGGTGCGTCCCTATGTATTTCTGGCGCGCATTGACCGAGACGATATCATCGACAGCTTCTTCGACCTGATTTCGTGGTTTGGCGGTTTGGCGCACCGTGTGTTGAGCATAACCCAAAACGGAAGGATGCGAACATACGCCGCGGGCCTTGCCATTGGCGCGGCCGTGGTGGTTGGAATGGCGGTGTTGTTATGATACTGGTATGGCTTATCGGTATCCCGGTTGCCGGCGGCTTGCTGGCATGGCTTTCGGGTATTTATTGGTCCGGATCGTCCCGTTGGGTGGCCCTCGGCGGATTGGTTCTCAACCTGATCATTTCACTGGTACTTGTTTTGCCCGACACCGGCCCCATCATCCAGGGTCTTAACGGCCCGTGGCTGATAGACATGAACATCCCCTGGATCCCCTGGTTCGGGATCCGGTTCCACCTGGCCGCCGACGGCCTTAGCCTGGTGTTGATTCTGCTGACCAATTTTTTGGGTATTGTGTCAGTGGCCTGCTCCTGGACCGAAATTACCGAACGAACCGGATTTTTCTTTTTCAATCTGATGTGGGTTTTGGCCGGCATCATCGGTGTGTTTACCGCTCTTGATCTTTTTCTTTTTTACTTCTTCTGGGAATTGATGATGGTGCCCATGTTTTTGATGATCGCGATTTGGGGCCATGAAAACCGCATTTATGCGGCCATCAAGTTTTTTCTGTTCACCCAAATCAGCGGTTTGCTCATGCTGGCTGCCATCATAGGACTTTACTTTGTTCATGGTCGCAGCACCGGCACCTATACTTTCGACTATCCGGCGTTGATCGGCACCGTCATGTCTCCCCACACGTCCATGTGGTTGATGCTGGGATTTCTAATTGCGTTTGCGGTGAAGCTGCCGGCATTTCCCGTGCACTGCTGGCTGCCCGACGCCCACACCGAGGCGCCGACCGCCGGCAGCGTTATACTGGCCGGCCTCTTGTTGAAGACCGGCGCCTATGGAATGCTGCGCTTCGTGATACCGCTGTTTCCCGATGCTGCCAAAGCGTTTGCTCCGGCGGCCATGCTCCTGGGCGTTATTGCCATCCTCTACGGCGCCTTGCTGGCATTTTCACAAACCGATTTGAAACGGCTGGTGGCATACACCAGTGTCAGCCACATGGGCTTTGTCCTGCTGGCGGTTTTTGCCTGGAACGATCTGGCGCTGCAGGGCGCCGTCATCCAGATCATTTGCCACGGTCTCAGCACCGGTGCTCTGTTCGTGCTGGTGGGCATTATGCAGGAACGGCTGCATACCCGGGACATTACGCGGATGGGCGGGTTATGGGCTACCGTGCCGCGCATGGGCGGTATGGCCATGGTATTTGCCATGGCGTCATTGGGGCTTCCCGGCATGGGCAATTTTGTGGGCGAATTTCTGATTCTGATCGGCGCCTTTTCCGTCAACCGGCCCATGACGATTCTGGCTGCCCTGGGCCTGGTATCCGCCACGGTGTACTCCCTTTGGATCATGCAGCAAGCCTTCCAGGGCACGGACAAAGAAAAGCGACACATACGAGATTTGTCAAAAAGAGAGACCGCGACCCTTGGATCTATGATGGTGCTTCTTCTCTGGCTGGGACTTTACCCTCAACCGGTTTTTAAAACCACCCGGTCTGCTTTGAATCATTTGCAGCAAATCGCGTCCATGACACCGCAGTTGCCGGAACAGGTTTCAGACACTGTGACCGCCAGGTTGCTGTTGCCGGTAACAGACAAAGAGATTGAGAAACAGATGAATAACAAACGAGTGATGTTTTCAGGAGAAATCCATGACCCGCACTGACTTTTTGGCTCTGGGTCCGCTTATCGTTATTGCGCTGACGGCAGCGATCATTATGCTGCAGATTGCCGTTCGGCGCCATCATGCGGTCACGCTTGTTTTGAGCGTGATCGGTTTGGCAGCGGCATTTGTCTCTTTGCCGGTGGCCGGCAAATGGTCAACGGGCCCGGTGACCGGGTTGATGGTGGTCGATTCCTATGCGCTTTTTTACATCGGGCTGATTCTGATGGCGACCATGGCCACCGTTTTAGTCGGCTACGGCTATTTGAAAAGGCTGGGCGGACATTTCGAAGAGTTTTATCTGCTGCTGCTGCTGGCTGCCACAGGAGCGATCGTGCTGGTCATGAGCCGGCATTTTGCATCTTTTTTCATTGGTCTGGAAATTCTCAGCATCGCGTTATATGCGTTGATCGCTTATTCCCGTCAAAGGGTGCAGAGCGTGGAAGCCGGCCTTAAATATCTGGTTCTGGCCGCTGCTTCGTCTGCTTTTTTGCTGTTCGGCATGGCATTGATTTATGCAAATACCGGCAGGCTCGATTTTGTCTCTATGTCAGCGCGGCTTCCGGCCCTGCCAATGCCCGGAGGTCCGTTGATGCTATGGGCCGGCATGGGGATGCTGATGGTGGGAATCGGATTCAAACTGGCCCTTGTGCCGTTTCATATGTGGACGCCCGATGTCTATCAGGGTGCACCGGCCCCCGTGACGGGCTTCGTGGCGACCGTATCCAAAACCGCCATGGTGGCATTGCTGGTGCGCCTGTTCGTACCCGTTAACCTGTTGAACCATCCATCTGTTTTCTGGATGTTCGGCGTTATTGCCTTTGCTTCCATGGTGGGCGGGAACCTTCTGGCGCTGTTGCAGAACCAGGTCAAGCGCATTTTGGCTTACTCTTCCATTGCCCATATGGGGTATTTACTGGTCGCGTTTATGGCCGGCGGTCGCATCGCGGTGCAGGCGGTGGCATTCTATATAACGGCCTATACCATCACAACCCTGGGCGCTTTCGGCGTCATCTCCGTTCTTTCTCAAAAGGAAAGGGATGCGGATCGTCTGGAAGATTTTGAAGGCTTGATATTCCGGCATCCATGGATTGGCGGTGTTTTTATAGCCATGTTGCTGTCTTTGGCCGGAATTCCGCTGACCGTGGGCTTCATGGGCAAGTTTTACGTTGTGACGGCTGGCTTGCACAGCACCCTCTGGTGGTTGGTCATTACCCTTCTGGTCACCAGCGGCGTCAGTCTGTTTTACTACCTGCGTATCGTTGTGGTTCTGTTCAGCCGGCCCGGCGACAAACAATCGGCTTTTCTCCTGGAACCGGTCATGGGTTTTTCAGGCGGGTTGGTCCTTGCGGTCATGACAATATTGCTGATCGGGCTGGGCATCGGTCCGGGCCCCCTGCTTACTCTGATTTGTTTTTAATACATCATGGTGGCGTTTTTTGCCGGAGGTTCGCTGGCGAAGACGGCCGTTGCCTTTTATATTTTGGCCTATTTTAACACTGCCTTGGGGGCCTTCGGGGTGGTCACCGTGCGGTCCACACCCGAAAAGGAGGTCGAAGAGATCGATGATTACAGAGGGCTTTTCTGGAAGCAATTCTGGCTGTAAGGGACATTTGCGGCCATGTTGCTCTCTCTGGCCGGCATCCCTATCACTGCCGGATTTATTCACAATTATATTGACATTAAGGAGCGCATTGACATGGATTTATGCGATATCGGTCTTATCGGTTTAGGTGTTATGGGAAGAAATCTGGTTTTAAATATAGCTGACCACGGATTTTCTGTGGCAGGATACGACCTGAAAAAAGAAAATATCGATCGGCTCAAGCATGAAAAAAATGCCGATCATTCGGTGACCGCCGCAGACAGCATCCTAAAACTCTCCGGTCTTTTAAAGAAGCCCCGTGCTATAATCATTCTCGTTCCGGCAGGTGATGCAGTAGACAGTGTCATCGACGAACTGCTGCCTGTTCTGGAAGAAGACGACCTCATCATTGACGGCGGTAATTCCCATTTCACCGATACGAACCATCGGATAGACATTGTTTCAAAAAAAGGGATCAAGTACCTCGGCATGGGAATCTCCGGAGGGGAAACCGGTGCCAGATACGGCCCCAGCATGATGCCCGGCGGTTCGAAAGAAGGATTCGAACGGATAAGGCCGATTCTGGAATCAGCAGCAGCCAAAGCAACGGATGAACCCTGCGTGGCCTACCTCGGTCAGGGTTCTGTGGGACATTATGTTAAAATGATCCATAACGGCATCGAATACGGCATCATGCAGCTGCTTGCCGAGGCTTACGATCTCATGCACAGGGGTTTGGGATATGACGCCGGAATGTTGGCCGGGATATTTGAGCGATGGAACCGGAAGGAACTCAACAGCTACCTGGTGGAGATCACGGCTGACATCTTCACCAAATTGGACAACGACACCGGAAATTTACTGGTGGATCGGATACTTGACTGCGCCGATCAAAAAGGAACGGGGATGTGGATGGTCGGTGACGCCCTGTCCCTGCATCAGCAGGTGCCCATTCCCACCATCACCCAGGCCGTTCAGATGCGCAACATGTCCATGCAAAAAAGCGAACGCAAGGCCGTAAGCGAGACACTGTCCGGTCCCTCCATCCATTTTGACGGAGACAAAGATCAATGGACGGATCAACTGGGCCGGGCACTGTATGCGGCAATGATCATCACTTACGGACAAGGGATGGCACAGCTTCGAAAAGCAAACAAAACTTATGAATATAACACGGATTTAAGCACCGTGGCCCGGATATGGCGGGGCGGCTGTATTATCCGATCCGGCCTGCTTGAAAATATTATGGATGCTTTCAATAAAAATACGGACCTTTCGAATCTGCTGCTGGACCCGAATCTGGGCCGCCGGGTGGCCGAAAGGCAGTCGGACCTTCGTGACATTATCAAAGCCGCTGTTTTATGGGGGATCCCCGTACCGGGATTCATGGCATGCCTGGCCTACTTCGACGCCTATCGCTGTGCCCGGCTGCCGGCCAACCTCATCCAAGCTCAGCGGGACTATTTCGGCGCCCACACCTATCAGCGTATCGATTCGGAGGGTGTGTTTCACACGGAATGGACATAGGCTTTTTGAAAAATACAACATTCGAAAAAAAACAAAGGAGGACTTATGGAAAACACGGTTCGGCCGGATCCCACCGTCTTCGTGATCTTCGGTGCGAGGGGTGATTTGACCTGGCGCAAGCTGATTCCGGCCTTATACAACCTCCACGTGGACGGATGGCTGCCCGAGCAATGGATGGTGCTGGGACTCGACCGGGAAGAAATGACAGACGATAAATTTCGAGATCATCTAAACGACGGCGCAAACAAAAACTCACGCAGGGGTAAGGTGGACAAGAAGTCCTTTAAGACATTTGCACAAAAGCTGTTTTTCATGAAGGCCGATTTTGAAGATGACAAAACATTTAAGGATCTGGCAAAACGTCTCGGCAAAATCGAGAAGAACTGGGATACCAAAGCAAACAAAATATTCTATCTGGCCGTCCCTCCCGGGTTGGTGGAAAATATGGCCCGAAAACTCGGCAACGCCAAACTCTACCAGGACTGGCAGCGGTCCCGTATCGTGGTTGAAAAACCCTTTGGGAGTGACCTGGAATCGGCCAGGAAACTGAACAAGACCCTGACGAGTATCTTTCTCGAATCGCAGATTTATCGAATTGACCATTACCTGGGTAAAGAAACCGTCCAGAACATTCTTGCCTTTCGTTTCGGCAACACGTTTTTTGAACCGCTCTGGAACCGTCATTATATCGATCACATCCAGATAACGGTTGCGGAATCGGTGGGGGTTGAGCACCGCGGCGGCTACTATGACAAGTCCGGTGCCCTGCGCGACATGATCCAGAACCACTTGCTCCAGATTCTTTGTCTCATCGCCATGGAAGCCCCCGTATCCTTAAACGGCAACGAAATCAGGAACAAAAAGGTTGACGTGCTCCATGCGGTTCGGCCCATCCCGTTCGAGCAAATTAACGACTTTGCCGTCCGGGGACAGTACGCTGCCGGATGGTTGAAGGGAGAGCGTGTCAAGTCCTACCGTGATGAGCCGGATGTTGCACCGGATTCTCTGACGGAAACCTATGCGGCCATCAAACTTTTTGTGGATAATTGGCGCTGGCAGGGAATTCCTTTTTATCTGCGAACCGGGAAGCGGATGCCGGATAAAATCTCCGAGGTCGCCATTCAATTCCGGTCGGTACCCCATCAGACGTTCCCCACTGCCGCTTTGATGGATGGGCGTCCCAATCGACTCCTGCTGACCATTCAGCCCCATGAAGGAATCTACCTGCGGTTCGAGGTCAAGCATCCGGGATTGACCATGCATCTGTCACCGGTCTTGATGCAATTCTACTATCGGGAGGCATTCGCCGTCGACCCTCCGGAAGCCTATGAAACTCTGCTTTTGGATGCCATGCGCGGAGATGCGACACTGTTTATGCGGGCGGATCAAACAGAGGCCGCCTGGCAGGTGCTGCATCCCATCATTCAGGCATGGGAAAAGATCCGGCCGTTTTCATTTCCCAACTACCAGGCAGGAACTTGGGGCCCCGAGGAAGCCGAAATTCTGATCGCACAAGACGGCCGCAGTTGGGTAATGCCAACCTATCTCCAGTGCCAGGAGAATTTGGCTGCTTGCCACGTGATAAAGGGAACCGAATCATAATATAGCCTCCATGGATCTTCGAGCCCGTCCGGCGGCTCGGTGAAAGCGTTGAATCGAAGATAAAAACAAAAAAGGTGTATTTAAAAAGGAGGCTGAACATGCATATCGGTATGGCTGCGGACCATGGAGGATTTGAAATGAAATTCCGGCTGATCAAAGACCTGAAAACAGCCGGTCATCAAATAAAAGACTATGGCGCGGATCAATTTGTCGAGGATGATGATTATCCTGATTTCGTTGTGCCCCTGGCCATGGCGGTGGCCCGACAAGAGGTAGTAAGAGGCATCGCCATCTGCGGCAGCGGAGTAGGCGCGTGTGTGGCGGCCAATAAAATAAGCGGTGTGCGGGCGGCACTGATCACCGATAGTTTTTCAGCGCATCAGGGCGTGGAAGATGATGATATGAACATCATCTGCCTGGGAGGCAGGGTCGTCGGATATGCCCTGGCACTGGAATTGATCGAGATCTTTTTAAACGCAAATTTTAAAGACACCGAACGGTTTTATCGTCGTCTGAAGAAAGTCACGGCGCTGGAAAAATAAAAGGACAACATGAGGCTGACTGACCCATTCGAAACATACCTATATGATCGAAAAAATACGAGGAGGGTCGTCCTCGAAGGGTAGGAGGTTACCCCCCCGTAATCCATCCTTCTCTATCAGACGTTTCAGTTCTCCCGAGGTAATCATGCTGCAACGAATATAGTCGAGCCAGATAATCTGTCCGAATTCCTGTATTTTAAGCAATGGATTATCTATCTCAGCTGTATAATAAAAATATGAATATGAGATCCAAAGACGAGGGTGCCGCACCAAGAACATGCAAGTCGTGCCATCCAGACTATAACAATATCTGACAATACTGTTTGAGTGCAGCAAATATGAGGTTAAATTTCTTTATACCAATTTATTCTTGCTAAAAATTTTCATGAAATGCCCAGTCGAGAGACAGCTGCTTCTATCCACGGTCGAACATCGGGCTCGAAATGAGCCAACCCTTCGAGAACACCGGCAGTGTAATTGCCGTTCATGCCCATAAAATTCCCGCGCGCAACATAAAGCGTCTCAGCCCGTTCATTTTTAACAACGCTTTCCAGTGCTTCGCGACGCACCTCTTCGGATCCGTTTTTCACCAGAACTGCCTGGATATCGCTGGTCAACACATTAAGATCATTGCCGCTGTCTCCGCAAAAAACAACCCGTGATTTCAGGTACCCTTTCTGATCCATCAAATAACGAATTGCGTGAAGTTTAGAGGCTCTTTTTGGCAGCACATCCACCAAACCCAGACCACGCTGCTCATCTACGCTCCATATGATGCGGCAGCGCAGCTTTTGTTTTGACAGGTGCTGCTGCATTTGATCGACTAACTGCCGGCCATCGATATTCTCATCCGTGTAATAGCTCAGTTTAAAGCGATTTTGTTTTTCCGGCTCCTGGAGTGTCAAATCGTCAAATTCTTTCAGGAATTCGGACAGGTCTTCGCGGTCCAATCCTTTCCAGTCTTTGGCAATTTCCTCAAACCAAGCCTCCAAAGGACTCCAGTTGCTGCCTGTCAATTCATAAATAGTCGTCCCAACGTCGCCAACAGCATAATCGGGAAGGGGGAGGTCGTATTCTGTAATGGCCTTCTGGATCAAGCGCTTGTCGCGACCGCTCACATAGGCCAGGTGTATTTCCGGATGTTCAACCAGAAGACTAAAGACAGAAAGGACCTGTGGCGATTCATCCTGATCGCCGTTCGGCAAGATCGTGCGGTCCATATCACTGCATAGCAAAATGTTATTGTTCATGATCGTTGATTCTAACCACCTTTTTCCCATTCAATGCCTGATGTCCGATAATGGCGCCGGCGGCACTCCAGCACTGGTTTCGGGTACCCTCTGGAATGAAGTTTTTACCGTGAATGTATTCCGGAAAACTCCAATCCTCTGAATTCATTTCAGCGGCGTTGGCGGTATGAATTCCTTCCAGATAGTGCCGGGCAGCGTCATTCTTGTTACGCCGGGCAAGATCGGCAACGTAAAAACCGGTGATCATAGGCCACAGACCACCGTTGTGATATTCGTAGGGCCTGTTTTTAAACGTATATGAAAACGTGATATGCAGTTCTTTCCAATCTTCGTCAACCGGAGTAATGACCGGATGAAAGGCAGGCAACAGGCTCATACGGTAGTTTTCCGTTAAATCGTTGATATATGTGTCGACCTTTTCCCGGCGGCGGTCGTCGGCCACATCCAACAGAGACGCCAACACATTGGCCAGACCGTCGAAACGGTATCCATATCCGTGAGGCGAGAAAAACGGCAGCCAGTGATGGTTTTTAGGTTTTGTGGCAGCCTTTTGCCCCTTTTCGTAGAGGATTTCATGATAGGCGTCGTCCGGTACTGCGCCGTCTTCATCAAACCAGTAATTGTCCCAGATGAGGCGCTTGAGCTGGGTTACTCGACGGAAAAGGTCATGATCGCGGGATCCGTGAGCATGGTTACGGATGGCGCACAGCGTGCGCAAGGCTTGCAGGTAAAGCAGTTGATCATAAAGAATATAGCCGTTGTGAATGTATTCATCTGCCCAGTCTCCGGTGGCCGGTATGTACAAAAAACCACGATTATTGAACTCCCAGGCACCCAGTAAAAAGCGTACCTTTTCGAGAACCGGAATCATATCGTCCAAAAAGGCATCGTCTCCGGTAGCCTTCCAGTATTCCCCGCATCCGATCATAAACCACAGGTCTGCATCCACCCGGCCGGCCATGCCGCCGTAGCTGATACGTTCGCTTTGCGGGTCGACATTGCTGGGTATCTCTCCGTGAGGTCCCTGGTATTCCGCCAACGTTTCGAGGGTATGGCGGAAGGTATCTGTTAAATCGTCGTTATCGGTCATCAACGCAGCCAGGCCGATGATGATGCCGTCGCGTGCCCAGATCCTTCGGTAATTGGTTTTGTCGGTAGAGCTGGCCAGAAAACCTTCCGGTCGGCTGCATTCAGAGAGCAAGTCGCATGCGCGCCGATAGCCCTCTGCAAAGAATTCCTCGTCTTTTGTGAATTTTGTCATTTCTTTTCTGCTTCCCGCACCGTGACCCAAAAGTAGCCTCTATAGGCTAAAATAGTGGTTTAAAAATGCAGCCATTGCTTTATTTTGACATTTTACATATCTATAAAGATAGGAATAACGATAAAAAAAGTCAACGGCAATACTGATATTTTTTAAGACACAAATAAACAGAGGCGATCTTGTGATTACAGACTATTGAAATTTCGCTGTATGTGTAATGTAATACTAAAAGCTACGACGAAAAACATGTTAACATAGCGAAAAAAAAATTTATCCAACCTGACCTATTCAAAGGGGAAAGATGATGAAACCAACTGCCGAACATAAACGGCTTATTGAACACCGAAAGCGTATTAGAAACTGGAAAAAGTGGGGGCCGTATCTTAGCGAACGCTCGTGGGGCACCGTACGTGAAGATTACAGTGAAGATGGTAATGCTTGGGACTATTTACCCCATGATCTTGCGCGCAGCAAAGCCTATCGTTGGGGAGAAGATGGCATTGCGGGAATCTCCGACCGGCATCAATACCTTTGT
>Ga0210085_1000142_pt1 | contig 32121 bp, 26 predicted proteins | sample China_Galinas_PW_5_FD_184866 | JGI IMG/M metagenome (GOLD analysis project Ga0210085, IMG submission 184866) | Wetland microbial communities from San Francisco Bay, California, USA, that impact long-term carbon sequestration - China_Galinas_PWC_D1... | ecosystem: Environmental > Aquatic > Marine...
GTGGGCGCGGTGATGCTGCCGCTCAGCCCCCGCCTCACCCCGGCCGAGCGGGCGGCGATCGTCGTCGCCGAGGAGCCGATCGTCGACCTCGACGACCCCGGCGAGCTGACCCAGAACGAGGCCGACCTGCCGCTGCTCGGCGAGCACGACATGGACGCGCCCTGCGCCCGCGTCCTCACCAGCGGCAGCTCCGGCACGCCGAGGCCGGTCGGCCTCACCTACGGCAACTTCCTCTGGAACGCGGTCGGCTCGGCCTTCAACATCGGCGTCGACCCGGGCGACCGCTGGCTGTGCTGCGTGCCGCTCAGCCACATCGCCGGGCTCGGGATCGTGATGCGCTCGACGATCTACGGCACCGCGGCGGTGATCCACGACGGCTTCGACGCCGACGCGGTCGCCGCCTCCCTGCGCGAGGACGGGATCACGGTCCTCTCCCTGGTGACGACGATGCTGGTGCGGCTGCTCGACGCCGGCGCCGACCTCTCGGGGCCGCGGGCGATCCTGGTCGGCGGCGGCCCGGTCCCCGAGGAGCCGCTGGAAGAGGCGATCGCGAAGGGCGCCACCGTGGTCCAGACCTACGGCCTCACCGAGACCTGCTCGCAGGTGACGACGCTGGCCCCGGCCGACGCCCGCCGCAAGCTCGGCTCCGCCGGCCGGCCGCTGCTCACCACCCACCTGCGGATCCAGGACGGCGAGATCCTGGTCCAGGGGCCGACCGTGGCGCCCGGCAGCGCCGACGCCGACGGCTGGCTGCACACCGGCGACCTCGGCCAGATCGACGAGGAGGGCTTCCTCTACGTCCGCGACCGGATCGACGACCTGATCGTCAGCGGCGGCGAGAACATCGTCCCGGCCGAGGTCGAGGAGGTTCTGCTGCGCCACCCGGCGGTCGCCGACGCCGCGGTCATCGGCCGCGAGGACCCCGAGTGGCAGCAGGCGGTGACTGCCGTCGTCGTCCTCGAGGACGGCTCGGCGCCCACTCCGGAGGAGCTGCGACGGCACTGCGCGGAGTCGCTGGCGGGCTTCAAGGTGCCGAAGCGGATCGAGCTCGCCTCGGCGCTGCCGCGGACGCCCTCCGGCAAGCTGATGCGGCGGGCGCTCCGGTAGCCTGCCCGGCCATGCGAACCGACGACATCTTCTACGACAAAGACGCAGACCTCGGCAAGCTCGCCGGCAAGACCGTCGCCATCCTCGGCTACGGCTCGCAGGGCCACGCGCATGCCCTCAACCTGAAGGACTCCGGGGTCGACGTCGTCGTCGGCCTCCGTCCCGACTCCTCCAGCCGCGCCAAGGCCGAAGCGGAGGGTCTCGAGGTCCTCGACATCGCCGAAGCGGCCAGCCGCGGCGACCTCGTGATGATCCTCCTCCCCGACGAGAAACAGGCCCAGATCTGGCGCGAGGAGATCGCCGACGGGATCGCCCCCGGCAACCTGCTGCTCTTCGCCCACGGGTTCGCGATCCACTTCGGCGAGATCGAGCCGCCGGCCGGCGTCGACGTCGGCATGGTCGCCCCCAAGGGCCCCGGCCACCTGGTCCGCCGCCAGTACGAGGAAGGCAACGGCGTGCCCTGCCTGATGGCCGTCCACCAGGACGCGACCGGCAACGCCCACGACCTCGTCCTCGCCTACGCGTCGGGAATCGGCGGTGGCCGTGCCGCGATCATCGAGACCACCTTCAAGGACGAGTGCGAGACCGACCTCTTCGGCGAGCAGGCCGTCCTCTGCGGCGGCGCCTCGGAGCTGGTCCAGGCCGGCTACGACACCCTGGTCGAGGCCGGCTACGACCCGCGCCTCGCCTACTTCGAGTGCCTGCACGAGCTGAAGCTGATCGCCGACCTGATGTACGAGAAGGGCATCCAGGGGATGCACTACTCGATCTCGAACACCGCCGAGTACGGCGATCTCACCCGCGGCAAACGGGTGATCACCGACGAGACCCGGGCGGCGATGAAGCAGATCCTCGCCGAGATCCAGTCGGGCGAGTTCGCCCGCGAGTGGATCGCCGAGAACCGCGCCGGCGGCGAGAGCTTCGACCGCATGCGCACCGAGCTCGAGGGCAAGGAGATCGAGAGCGTCGGTAAGGACTTGCGATCCATGATGCCCTGGATCGACCAAGAGTTCTGAGGGGCGCTGCGGCCCTGCGCATTTCTGCGTCCTCAGTCGGTCGACTTCGGGTCACGCACTGAAGTGCGCTCCCCTCGTCTTCCTCCCGGCGTCCTTGAACTGCTTGGCCGCAGCGCCCCTCAGGGCGCTGCGGCTCACCTGTGCGTCTCTCCGGGGGCCAGGTTGCCGTCGCGGCCGACGTAGCCGTCCTTGCCGCCGACGACGAAGTAGACGGCCTCCTCTGAGTCGCTGAGGTTGCGCAGGCGGCGGTGGGTCGGGGGGTCGACCCTGGCGATGCCGCCCTCCTCCAGCACCTCGGTCGAGCCGTCACCGAACTCGATCTCGACCCGGCCGCGGTGCAGGAGGTAGAGCTCCTCCTGCTCGTCGTGGTAGTGGCTGCCGGTCTCATACGAGGGCGGCAGGACGATCGCGTTGACCCCGAAGGCGGTGACCCCGAGCTCCGATCTGATCTTGCGGAACCCGGGGCCCTCGCCGAGGTCGGCGAGGTTGGCGACGGCGTAGCCGTCGCCCTCTCTCGCTTTCCCTGCCATCGTCGTCGCCTCCTACGCCATCGGCGCCGCGGGCGGCGGCGGGGGTGGGGGCGGTGGCGCCGCCGCGCCAGCGCCTGCGGGCGCGGCTGCCGCCTCCGGGCCGATCGGCGGGTAGTCGTCGGTGAGGATCGCCGTGTAGCCGAAGACCCGCGCGTCGAGGCTGTGCAGATGGGCGAGGGTGCGGAACAGCCACTCGGGCAGGTAGCCACGGAAGACGATGGTCAGCCAGGCTGCGAGCGCGACGTACTGGAACACGTAGGAGACGACCTGGACGACGACCAGCACCGGGAAGGCCAGGATCAGCCGGAAGAACGCCTTCAGCCGGCTCTGCGCCTCCGCCGGCGGCGGGAAGTTGACCCGGATCGGGTAGCTCGGGTCGTCGGCGATCCCGAACGGCGGCCACTTGTCGGTCTGCAGGAACAGCCACGAGGAGACCCGGATCCCGTACCGGACCACGCCCGAGTTGAACTCGTACAGCCACTGCGGGTAGCGGCCGAGGATGGTCACCGCGATCCAGGCGAAGATGTGGGTGAAGAAGAAGAGGATCCCCCAGAAGATCGCGACGATCATCCACGGGATCGCCAGGATCGGGCGGAAGAAGGTCGTCCAGCGGTTCGGCGCCGCATCGAAATCGGCTTCGTAGGTGATCGGGTACATCTCGCCTCCTGGTGGTCGGACGTGACTGGAATGCTCCCTGGGCGAGCCTAACCCGACCCCCGGCGGCCAGTCCACCCTCGACGTCAATAACCTGTCGGCCCGATGAGCGCCCCCACCACCGACACCGCCCCCATCCCCGCCAATCTCAAGCCCGCCGACGGCCGTTTCGGCTGCGGCCCCTCGAAGGTCAGACCCGAGGCGCTGGCCCGGCTCGCCGAGCGCGCCGACCTGATGGGGACCTCGCACCGGCAGGCGCCGGTCCGCGACCTGGTGCGCGAGGTGCGCGCCGGGCTCGCCCAGCTCTTCTCGCTGCCCGACGGCTACGAGGTGGCCCTCGGCAACGGCGGCGCCACCGCCTTCTGGGAGTCGGCCGCGGCCTGGCTGGTGCGCTCGCGCTCGCTCAACCTCACCTACGGCGAGTTCTCCCAGAAGTTCGCCAAGGCGACCGCCGCGGCGCCCTTCCTCGAGGACCCGATCGTCGTCGCGGCCGAGCCCGGCGACGCGCCGGCGCCCGCCGCCGACCCCGCCGCCGACGCGATCGCCTGGGCGCACAACGAGACCTCGACCGGCGTCATGGTCCCGGTCGTCCGCCCGGCCGGCGCCGGCGACGCCCTGGTCCTGGTCGACGCCACCTCTGGCGCCGGCGGCCTGCCGCTCGACGCGAGCCAGGCCGACGCCTACTACTTCGCTCCGCAGAAGGCCTTCGGCTCCGACGGCGGGCTCTGGCTGGCGCTGCTCAGCCCGGCCGCGATCGCCAGGATCGAGGAGCTCGACGGCGCCGCCGACCGCTGGCAGCCCGCCTTCCTCTCGCTCGCCACCGCGGTCGAGAACTCGCGCAAGGAGCAGACCTACAACACGCCCGCGCTGGCGACCCTGATCCTGCTCGCCGACCAGATCGAGTGGATGCTCGCGGGCGGCGGCCTCGACTGGTGCGTCTCGCGCACCACCGACTCCTCGACCCGGCTCTACCGCTGGGCCGAGAGCCGTGACTTCGCGACCCCGTTCGTCGCCGACCCGGCGAAGCGCTCGCTGCTGGTCGGCACGATCGACTTCGACGACGAGATCGACGCGGCGGCGCTGGCCAGGGCGCTGCGCGCCAACGGCATCGTCGACGTCGAGCCCTACCGCAAGCTCGGCCGCAACCAGCTGCGGATCGGGATGTTCCCGGCGGTCGAGCCGGACGACGTCGAGGCGCTCACCGCGTGCGTCGACTGGACGATCGAGAACGTCGAGGGGGTGGCCAAGTGAAGGTCCTGGTCAAGGAGAAGATCGCCGACTCCGGCGTCGACCTGCTGCGCCGCAGCTTCGACGTCGACCTCGGCCTCGAGATGTCCGACGAGGAGCTGCTGGAGCGGATCGGCGAGTACGACGCGATCCTGATCCGCTCGGCGACCAAGATGACCCCGGAGCTGATCGACCGCGCCACCAGCCTGAAGGTGATCGGCCGCGCCGGCACCGGCGTCGACAACGTCGACATCCCGGCCGCCACCCGGCGCGGGATCATCGTCGCCAACGCGCCGGAATCGAACTCGGTCGCCGCGGCCGAGCACACCCTGGCGCTGGCGCTGGCCCTCTTCCGCAACGTCCCGCAGGCGCACGGCTCGCTGGTCGACGGCCGCTGGGACCGGGCCAAGTTCAAGGGCGCCGAGCTCTACGGCAAGACGATCGGCGTCGTCGGCTTCGGCCGCATCGGCCAGCTGGTCGCCAAGCGCGCCCAGGCCTTCGAGATGGAGGTGCTCGCCTTCGACCAGTTCGTCGCCGCCGAGCGCTTCCGCGAACTCGGGGCCGAGGGCGTGGACAGCCTCGAGGAGCTGCTCGGCCGGGCCGACCTGGTCACCCTGCACGTGCCGAAGACGCCCGACACGATCGGCCTGATCGACGCCGACTCGATCGCGGCGATGAAGGACGGCGCCCGCCTGGTCAACTGCGCCCGCGGCGAGCTGGTCGAGCTCGACGACCTGACGGCCGGGCTGGAGTCCGGCAAGCTGGGCGGGGCCGCGCTCGACGTCTTCCCCTCGGAGCCCTTCACCGAGCACCCGATCTTCGCCCGCGAGGACGTCGTCGTCACGCCGCACCTCGGGGCCTCGACCGCCGAGGCCCAGGACCGCGCCGGTGTGGTCACCGCCGAGCAGGTCTCGGCGGCGCTCAGCGGCGGCGTCGTCACCAACGCGGTCAACATCGCCGCGGTGCGCCCGGAGGCGATGGAGGCGCTGGCCCCGTTCGTGCCGCTCTGCGAAAAGCTCGGCCGCCTCGCCCAGGGCCTGGGCGACGGCTCGGTCGACAGGGTGACCGTCGAGTTCCGCGGCAAGATCGCCTCGCACGAGACCAGGCTGCTCGGGATCGCCGTCCTGGTCGGGATCCTCTCCGGGCACACCGAGCAGCCGGTCAACCTGGTCAACGCCCCGCAGATGGCCGAGGAGCGCGGGATCGACCTGGTCGAGAGCAAGGAGTCCAGCTCCGAGGACTTCACCGAGCTGGTCACCGTCCGGGTCGAGGCCGGCGGCAACGAGGTCGAGGTGGCCGGGACCGGCGTCGGGCCGCGCAACGAGCCCTACCTCGTCTCCGCCTGGCGCGAGAGCTTCTACCTGCCCTTCGCCGAGCACATCACCGTGATCCGCTACGCCGACCAGCCCGGGATGATCGGCCGGGTCGGCACCCTGTTCGGGGAGGAGGGGGTCAACATCGTCTCCGCCGCGGTCGGCGCCGAACAGGGCGGCGAGAGCGCCGTGATGGCCCTCACCACCGACGCCCCGGTCAAAGCCGAGTCGATCGAGAGGATCCTCGGTCTGGACGGGTTCGAGGCCGGCCGCTCCGTGAGTCTCTAGCATCAACGCCCATGCGGGCGGTGGTGCTCACTCGGACCGGCGGACCTGAGGTCCTGCAAGTCCAGGAACGGCCCGATCCTGTTCCCGGACCCGGTCAGGTGCGGATCGCGGTGCGCGCCGCCGGCATCAACTTCGCCGACACGATGGCCCGGGTCGGCGTCTACCCGGACGCGCCGAAGCCGCCCTGCGTGCTCGGCTACGAGGTCGCCGGGGAGATCGACGCGGTCGGCGAGGGCGTCAGCGATCGCAAGCCCGGCGAACGGGTGATGGCGGCGACCCGGTTCGGCGGCCAGGCCGAGCTGGTCGCGGTCGCCGCCGAGCACACGCTGCCGCTGCCGGACTCGCTCAGCTTCGAGCAGGGCGCCGCCTTCCCGGTCAACTACGGCACCGCCTTCGCCGCCCTGACGCTGATGGGCGGGATGCGGGCGGGGGAGAGGGTGCTGATCCACGCGGCGGCGGGAGGCGTGGGGATCGCCGCCACCCAGCTCGCGCGCAACGCCGGAGCGGAGATCTTCGGCACCGCCTCGGCCGCCAAGCACGAGGCGATCCGCGAGCAGGGAGTCGCCCACCCGATCGACTACCGCGAGCGCGACTTCGAGGCCGAGGTGCGCCGGCTGACCGGCGGCGGGGGGATCGACCTGGCGATGGACGCCCTGGGCCCGACCAGCTTCCGCAAGGACTACCGGCTGCTGCGGCCCGGCGGCCGCCTCGTCATGTTCGGTCTCTCCGAGGTGACCAGGGGTGGCGCCCGCGACCTGCCGGCCACCCTGAAGAGCCTCGCCAGGATGCCGCTGGCGACGATGCCCTGGTGGAAGAGCCTCGCCCTGATGAACGAGAACAAGGGGATCTTCGGGCTCAACATGCTCTCCTGGTGGGACGAGGAGGGCAGCCTCGACCGGGTCACCGAGCCGCTCGTCGGCGAGCTCGAGGCCGGCCGCCTGCAGCCCGTCGTCGCCGCCTCGTTCCCCTTCGACCGGGCGGGTGAGGCGCACCGATTCATCGGCGAGCGCCGCAACGTCGGCAAGGTCGTGTTGTTGCCATAGAAGGCTCACGACCAGGCCCCGAACCCGTTGACCCGATGAAGAAGGCGATCACGATTGCGATCTCGCTGCTGCTGGCCGCGGCGGCAGCGCCGGCGAGCGCGGCCGAAGAAGACCCTGTGACGGTGCTCTTCTACGGCGGCCCCCAGGACAACCGGATCGAGATCGACCTCAGCGAAGACGGCCGCCAGTTCATCGTCGACTCGATCGCCCAGCTCGAAGTCGGGGGAGGGATCTGCGTCCACCCCGAAGACGAGCCGAAGCGGCTCCTCTGCGAGGCGAAGGCGATCTCGGGCTTCGAAGTCAACGCCGGCGGCGGCGACGACACGGTGGTGATGAGCCGCACCGTGCCGATCCCGGTCACCCTGCGCGGCGGCCCCGGGGACGACCGCCTCTTCGGCGGCGCCAGCCACGACAAGCTGGTCGGCGGGGCGGGTGACGATCTGCTCGTCGGCCGGGTCGGCGACGACCGTCTCTACGGCGGGCCGGGCCGCGACAAGCTGGTCGGCGCCTCCGGCGACGACGTGCTGCGCGGCGGCGCCGGGCACGACAGGGTCTTCCCCGGCAAGGGCAAGGACCGGATCGTGTCCCGCTCGGCGCGCTGAGCGGCTAGGAGGCGGGCGCCGCGCCGCGCCGCGAGCGGTGGATCAGGCTGCCGCCGACGAAGAGGATCGCGATCACCAGCCCGACCAGCGAGAGCGCCGCGTCGAGCCGGAAGGCGGCCCGGATCCCGTCGATGAAGGGGGGGATGTTGGCCGAGAACACGGTCGTGGTCAGGCCGAGCCCGATCGAGCCGCCGGCGATCTGGAACATGTAGACGATGCCGCCGGCGAGGCTGGACTGCGATTCGTCGACGGAGGTCACCCCGGCGGTGGTCGCGCTCGGGTAGAAGCTGCCGATGCCGAGGCCGAGCACGACCATCGCCGGCACCAGGCCCGGGTAGGTCGTGTTCTCGTCGACCTGCGAGAGCAGGAACGGGGCGAGGGCGATGCAGGCGGCGCCGAAGGTGCCCAGCACCTTGGCGCCGAGCCGGTCGTAGAGCGGACCGGCGACGAAGGAGACGACCGCGAAGACGCCGAGGAAGGGGAGCATCCCGAGGCCCGACTGCAGCGGCGAGTAGCCGAATTCCGTCTCCATCAGCTGCGGCAGGTACAGCAGCGCGGCGAAGAAGGTCGCCGACATGAAGAGGATCGCGACGCAGGAGGCGGTGAAGCTGCTGTTGCGCATCACCGAGCGCGGCACCAGGGCGTGGGAGGCGGCGCGGCGCTCGATCGGCGCGAAGGCGACGAGCAGGACCGCCGCGGCGACCAGCAGCCCGATCACCCGCGGGTCGCCCCAGCCCCAGTCGTCGACCTGGTCGAGGGCGAGCAGCAGCGAGACCAGGCCCAGGGAGAGGGTGGCGATCCCGGCGTAGTCGATTCGCTGGTCCTCGGCCTGCGGTTCCTTCAGGTGGACGAGGAACCAGGTGACCGCGACCGCGAAGACGGAGACCGGCACGTTGAGGAAGAAGATCCAGCGCCAGCTCAGCGCGTCGGTCAGCACGCCGCCGATCAGCGGCCCCATCGCGTTGCCCAGGCCGGCGGCGCCGAGGATGATCCCGCCCGCCAGCCCGGCCTTCTCGGCGGGCAGGATCGCGAAGGTCATGCCGAGGATCGCCGGCCACATCAGCGCCCCGCCGATCCCCATCAGGGTGCGGCTGGCGATCAGCCATGCCTCGCTCTGCGCCGCCCCGCCGAGCGCCGACATCGTGGCGAAGATCGCGGTGCCGAGGAAGAAGGCGTTGCGGCGCCCGAACATGTCGGCGAGCCGGCCGCCGGTGACGATCATCACCCCGAAGGTGAGCGCGTAGGCATTGACGACCCACTGGATCGTGTTGATGTTGGTGTCGAAGTCCTTCTCGATCGTCGGCAGGGCGACGTTGACCGCCGAGAAGTCGTTGGCGATCACGACGACCGCGATGCTCAGCGCGACCAGGGCAAGCCAGTTGATTTGCTGAGTGTTCGACTCCTTGGCGATCGCCGCAGCCTACGCTAAGGTTCGGAAGCGAATGGACCGCCGGCCCGACAGCCTCGCGCTTCTCCTTCTCCTCCCCCTTCGGGGGGAATAGCGCTGGGCGGCGCGTTAGCCGCGAGAGACAAGGCCATTCGATTCAAAGAGAGAAGGAGACAGGTCCGATGGGACCCACGCAAGACGCCAACCGAGTTCATATCTTCGACACCACCCTGCGAGACGGCGAGCAATCGCCCGGGATCTCGCTGAACACCGCCGAGAAGGTGGAGATCGCCCAGCAGCTCTCCCGCCTGGGCGTCGACGTGATCGAGGCCGGCTTCCCGATCACCTCGCCCGGCGATTTCGAGGCCGTGCGGGAGATCTCGCGCCAGGTCGAGGGCCCGGTGGTCTGCGGCCTCGCCCGCACCCACAAGGCCGACATCGACGCCGCCTGGGGGGCGCTGCGCGACGCCGAACGGCCCCGCATCCACACCTTCATCTCGACCTCCGACATCCACATCGAGCACCAGCTGCAGACCGACCGCGAGGACGTCAAGGGGCAGGCCCGCGCGGCCGTCGCCCTGGCCCGCTCCCACGTCGACGACGTCGAGTTCTCGCCGATGGACGCGACCCGCGCCGACGTCGAGTTCACCGCCGAGGTCTGCGCGATCGCGGTCGAGGAGGGCGCGACCGTGGTCAACATCCCCGACACGGTCGGCTACACGACCCCGGAGGAGTACGCCGCCTACTTCCAGCGCCTGTACGAGCTGGTGCCGGCGCTGCGCGGGGTCGAGATGTCGGTCCACTGCCACGACGACCTGGGGATGGCCGTCGCCAACTCCTACGCCGGCGTGCTGGCCGGCGCGCGTCAGGTCGAGTGCGCCGTCAACGGGATCGGCGAGCGGGCCGGCAACTGCTCGCTGGAGGAGATCGCGATGCTGATCCGGGTCCGCGAGGACGCCCACGGGCTGACCACCGGGATCCACAGCCACGAGATCGCCCGCACCAGCCGCATGGTCTCGCGCCTGACCGGCTACCCGGTCCAGCCCAACAAGGCGATCGTCGGCCGCAACGCCTTCGCGCACGAGTCCGGCATCCACCAGGACGGCGTGCTGAAGGAGCGCAGCACCTACGAGATCATGGACGCCACCGAAGTCGGCCTGGAGTCGAACTCGATCGTGCTGGGCAAGCACTCCGGCCGCCACGCTCTGAAGGACGCCCTGGAGCAGCTGGGCTTCAAGGTCGAGGGCAACGCGCTCAACTCCGCCTTCAAGGCGTTCAAGGAGGTTGCCGACCGCAAGAAGCAGGTGACCGCGCTGGACCTGGAGGCGATCGTCTCCGACGAGATGCGGGAGCGCTCCGACGCCCATGAGCTGGCCTGGTTCGAGGTCGAGGCCGGGTCGCGGCGGGAGCCGCTGGCCCGGGTCGCGGTCACCCTGCCCTCGGGCGAGGAGGTCGTCGGCGAGTCGGGCGGGGACGGCCCGGTCGACGCGATCTTCCGCGCGATCCAGGAGGCGACCGAGAGCGAGTGCGACCTGCGCGAGTACTCGGTCGCCGCGGTGACCGGGGGCGAGGACGCCCTCGGCGAGGTGACCGTGATGCTGCGCGTCGCCGGCCGCCTGGCGACCGGCCAGGGCGTCGCCACCGACATCCTGGAGGCATCGGCCCGCGCCTACGTCCGCGCCCTCTCCAACGCCCTGGAAGGTGCCGCCACCCGCGAAGCGGAAGCAGCCACCGCGGAGGCAGCCGTCGAGCGAACGCCTGGCCCCTGAGAGCCCGTCCCGGCAGGGGTGAAAGTGGAACCCCTGCCGGGACGGGCTCGCCCCGCCTCAGTCGTCGATCCGGGTGGCGAAGTCCAGCTCTAGGCTGGTTATGAGCAGGTAGAGGACGGTGGCGGCGAAGGCGGCCAGGCCCCAGGCGAGGAGGCCGGGGACGAGGGCGATCAGGATTGCCGAGCCGAGCGCCGCGCCGATCGCGAAGACGTGGATCATTCCGGCGTGGATGTACTCGCGGCGGCCCAGGGCGGTCGGGGCGCGGCCGACACCGCGGCGCTCGGCGACCGCGGCCAGGATCGCGAAGCCGAGCATCGCCCCGATCACGAAGACGACGATCTCGATCACGTTCGGGCCGCCCTGCTTGTTGGCGACGATGCTGTGCGAGGCGAGCACGGTCAGCGTGTAGCCGTAGGGGACGGCGCTGCCGCGCAGCACCGAGAGCAGCGCGTGCGGCTCGCCGCTGCCGCGCGAGCCGTCGCTCATCGCGCCGCGCCCTCCGGCGCCTCGGCGACCGCGGGGGCGTCGGGGACCGGGATCGTCTCGACCGGGCGGCGCGCGTGGCCGAGGTCGAGGTCGATCCCGCGCCGCTTCAGCTTCAGGGTGTAGATCGACCCCGGCGAGAGCCGGCCCGAGAGGGCGGTGGCGACGACCACGGCGAGCATCAGCGGGAGGATAATCTTGTAGTCCCCGGTCAGCTCGAAGATGATCAGCACGGCGGTCATCGGCGCCCGCGCGGTGGCCGCGAAGACGGCGCCCATCCCGATCAGCCCGTAGGCCGCCGCCGGGCCGGCGATCCCCGGCGCGATCGACTCCGCGGCGGCGCCGAAGGCGGCGCCCAGCATCGCGCCCATGAACAGCGAGGGGGCGAAGACGCCGCCGGAGCCCCCGATCGAGAGCGTCAGGCTGGTCGCCAGCAGCTTGCCGGCCATCATCAGCAGCAGGAAGCCGATCGCGTACTTGCCGTCGATCGCCCCTTCGAGGGCCGGGTAGCCGACCCCGTACATCTCCGGCAGGGCGAGCAGCAGCAGCCCGAGCGCGACGCCTCCGGCGGCCGGCCGCCAGGCGTCGGAGAAGGTCCATAAGCGGTCGGCGCGGTCCTCCATCCCGTAGAGGAAGCGGATGAAGGCGACGCCGACCAGCGCCGCGAACAGCCCCAGCAGGAGGTAGAGCGGGTAGCCGCTGACCGGGCCGACCCCGACTTCGGGCACGGTGAGGAAGGCGTCGGAGCCGAAGGCGGCGCGGCCGATCACGCTGGCGGTGACCGAGGCGACCGCGACGGCGCCGAAGGAGTTGGTCTCGAAGTCGCGCAGGATCACCTCGAGCGCGAAGAAGACGCCGGCGATCGGGGCGTTGAAGGTGGCGGAGATGCCGGCCGCGGCGCCGCAGGCGACCAGCAGGCGCATGCGCGGGGCCGCCGCCGCGGTGACCAGGCCGAGCGCCGATCCCAGGGCCGAGCCGATCTGGACGATCGGCCCCTCGCGCCCGACCGAGCCGCCGGAGCCGATGCACAGCGCCGATGCGAGCGACTTGACGAAGGCGACCCGGGGCCGGATCCGGCCGCCCTTGCGCGAGACGGCGTACATCACCTCGGGCACCCCGTGGCCGCGCGCCTCCTTGGCGAAACGGTCGACCAGCGGCCCGTAGAGGAGGCCGCCGACGATCGGGGCGAGGACGATGAACCAGATGCCGAGCCCGGGGACGAGGGGGTTGTCCTGGTGCCCGGCCCCGCCGTACTCCGAGTGCCCGGTGAACAGCAGGGTGAAGCCCTCGATCAGGTAGCGGAAGGCGACCGCTCCGAGGCCCCCGAGGGCGCCGATCAGGAGCGCGAGGACGAGCAGCCCGGTCGGCCCGGAGAGCCTGGCGCGGACCATGTTCATGCGGGAGTGATCCCTGCCAGCAGCTCGTCCACCGCGCGGTAGACGTTGGCCCAGCGGAAGGCGCCGGGGTCGATCGTCGCGTGCAGCATCAGCCCGTCGGCCATCGCCAGCAGCAGCGAGGCCAGCGCGTTGGCGGGGACCTCGCGCAGCCCGCCCGCGGCGGTGCTCTCCTCGATCCAGCTGCGCAGCTTGGCGCGGCGGCGGGCGCCGGTCTCGGCGAAGTGCTCGCGCAGCGCCGGCTCGGCCGAGGCGGCCGCCCAGAGCTCGGCCCGCACCTGGGCGCGGCCGGGGTCGTGCGCGTGCTCCAGCATTGCCCGCGCGAAGCGCCGCAGGCGCTCGACGCCGCTCTGCTCGCCGCTCCCGATCTCGGCCAGCATCCGGTCGAGCGCCTCCGCGTCGTCGTCGAGCAGGCCGGTCAGCAGCGCGTCCTTGCTCTCGAAGTAGCCGTAGAAGGCCCCCTTGCTCAGCCCCGCCTCGGCGCAGACGTCGTCCACCGTCATCTCGCCGAAGCGGCTGCGCGCCGCGCAGCGCCAGGCCGCGTCGAGGATCGCCTGCCGTCGTTCACTGCGCACTTCCGGTCGTAGCTTGGGCATGAGAGAGGTCCAGGGGAGGGGGGAGAGTCCAAGCCCCCACAGCCCTTGAGGCCAAAGTGGGGGCCCGAAATAACAAACCGACCAGTCAGTTTACAGACGCTCCCCGCGAGTCCGCGTCAAGCGTCGATATGCGACGCCCCACGCGGACTCGCGAAATCGACCGCGCGATCGGGGACCTGGCGGGGAGGCAGCATGGGGTTGCGGCGCGAGAGCAGTTGCTGCGGCTGGGGCTCAGCGCGAGCGGCGTCGATCGCCGGATCCGCGCGGGGCGGGTGCATCCGATTCACCCCGGCGTCTACGCGGTCGGGCATGCGGCGATCGGCCGGGAGGGACGGTGGATGGCCGCCGTGCTGGCGGCCGGGCCGGGCGCCGTCCTCAGCCACCGTTCGGCGGCGGCCCTCTGGGGGATTCGGCGCACGGCACCGGAGCGGATCGAGGTCACGGTCCCCGGCCCGACCCGGTCCTGCGACCGTATCCACCGCCACGTCGTCCGCCTCCCGGCCGACGAGCGGGACGAGGGGTGGGGGATACCGGTCACCACCGCCGCCCGCACGGTCTGGGACCTCGCGGCCTCCTCGCCGCCCGAGGCGGTCGAGGCCGACCTGCGGCAGCTCGAATACCTCCGCCTCTACGACCGCACCTCGCTCGCGGCCCTGCGCGAGCGCTACCCGCGGCGACGTGGCGCCCGCCGCGTCCACCGGGCGCTCGAACGAGTCCGCGAGGACCCGGCCGGACGCGTCCGCTTCCCCCTGGAGGAACGATTCCTACCCTTCCTCGACCGCCACGACCTGCCCCGACCCCAGCTCAACGCCTGGGTCGCGCTTCCCGACCGCCGCGTCCAGGTCGACTGCCTCTGGCCCGCGCAGCGCCAGATCGTCGAGCTCGACGGCTGGGACGGTCACTCGACTCGCTCCGCCTTCCGCGACGACCGCGGGCGCGACCGCCGCCTGCGCGTCGCCGGCTACGGAGTCACCCGCCTCGCCTGGCCCCAGATGGACGACGAACCGGCGGATATCGCCCGCGACCTCCGCGCCCTGCTGTACAAGCGTACGTGATAACGTACGCGCTGCGATGGCAACCGGCACCGCAGCACCAGACTCCCAGCCGACCGACTCCGACCGCGACGCGGTCGTCTCGATCGGCCCCCGGGTCCGCGCCCTGCGCGAGGCGATGGGCCTCTCTCTGCGGGAGCTGGCCGAGCGCTCGGGGGTCAGCGCCCCGATGCTCTCACAGGTCGAGCGCGGCGACACCAGCCCGACCCTGGCCTCGGCCTCGAAGATCGCCGCCGGCCTCGAGCTGACCCTGTCCCAGCTGCTGCGCCTCGACGAGGGCCAGCACGTCGCGATCAGCCGCTCCGGCGCCCGCCGCCGCCTCGACCGCGGCGGCCACCGGATCGAGGAGCTGACCCCGCCGCTGCCCGGGCAGCGGGCCGACGTCTCCCTGCACGAGCTGGATCCCGGCGCCACCACCGGCGGCCGCGCCGACCCGCCGATGCACGAGCCGGGCAGCCGCGAGACCGCCGTCGTCCTCGCCGGCGAGCTGGCCCTGGTCCTCGACGGCGCCCGCCACGAGCTTCACGAGGGCGACAGCGTCACCTTCGACGCCGATCTGCCCCATCATTTCGAGAACGAAGGCGATGCCTCGACCAGGTTCATCGCCGTGATCGCCGCCGGGTTGCGGCGCAGCTAGGAGGAGCCGATGCCGCAGACGATGTTCGACAAGATCTGGGAAGCCCACGAGGTCTCCGAGGGGCTCCTCTACATCGACCTGCACCTGGTCCACGAGGTGACCTCGCCGCAGGCCTTCGAGGGGCTGCGGCTGGCCGGCCGCAAGCTGCGCCGGCCCGACAAGACGCTGGCCACGGCCGACCACAACACGCCGACCGACGGCACGATGGCGGCGAGGCTGATCGCCGACGAGCTCTCCCGGGTCCAGGTCGAAACCCTGGAGCGCAACTGCGAGGAGTTCGGGGTGCCGGTCTACTCGCTGGGCTCCGAGCGCCAGGGGATCGTGCACGTGATCGGCCCCGAGCTGGGCGCCACCCAGCCGGGCATGACGATCGTCTGCGGCGACAGCCACACCTCGACCCACGGCGCCTTCGGCGCGCTGGCCTTCGGGATCGGCACCTCCGAGGTCGAGCATGTGCTCGCCACCCAGTGCCTGGTCCAGAACCGGCCGCGGACGATGCGGATCAGCTACGTCGGCGAGCTCGGCTTCGGCGTCACCCCCAAGGACCTGATCCTGGCGACGATCGGCCGCCTCGGCACCGGCGGCATGGCTGGCCACGCGGTCGAGTACGCGGGTCCCGCGATCGAGGCGCTCTCGATGCCGGGCCGGATGACGATCTGCAACATGACGATCGAGGGCGGCGGCCGGGCCGGGATGATCGCTCCCGACCAGACCACCTTCGACTGGGTGCGGGGCCGCCCCGGCGCCCCCGCCGACTTCGAGGCCGCGGTCGAGCGCTGGCGCCGGCTGCCGACCGACCCGGGCGCGGGCTTCGACACCGAGCACGAGATCGACGCCGGCGCGCTCTCGCCGATGGTCACCTGGGGCACGACCCCGGGGATGGTGGTCGGGGTCGCCGACGCGGTGCCCGACCCGGCCGCGATGGAGTCCCCCGCCGACCGCGAGGCGGCCGAGCGGGCGCTCGCCTACATGGGCCTGAGGGCCGGCACGCCGATGACCGAGATCGCCCCCGAACGGGTCTTCATCGGCTCCTGCACCAACTCGCGGATCGAGGACCTGCGCGAGGCCGCCGAGGTGCTCGACGGCCGCAGGGTCGCCGCCGGCATCGAGGCGATGGTCGTCCCCGGGTCCCAGCAGGTGAAGGCGGCCGCCGAGGCCGAGGGGCTGGACGAGGTCTTCCGCAGCGCCGGCTTCGACTGGCGCGTGGCCGGCTGCTCGATGTGCCTGGGCATGAACCCCGACACCCTGGCCGAGGGGGAGCGCTGCGCCTCGACCTCCAACCGCAACTTCGAGGGGCGCCAGGGCAAGGGCGGCCGCACCCACCTGGTCAGCCCCAAGATGGCCGCGGCGGCGGCCGTCGAGGGCCATTTCGTCGACATCCGAGACTGGAGCTGAACATGCGACCCGTAGACGTCATCGAGGGCAAGGTGTCGGTGCTCGACCGCGCCGACGTGGACACCGACCAGATCATCCCCAAGCAGTTCCTCAAGCGGGTCGAGCGGACCGGCTTCGGCGAGTTCCTCTTCTACGACTGGATCCGCGACGGGGAGATCGAGCTGGAGCCGAACCCGATCCTCGTCGCCGGGCCCAACTTCGGCTGCGGCTCCTCGCGCGAGCACGCCCCCTGGGCGCTCGAGGACTTCGGCTTCGAGGCGATCGTCGCCCCCTCTTTCGCCGACATCTTCTACTCCAACTGCACGAAGATCGGGTTGCTGCCGGCGATCCTCTCGCCGGAGCACTGCCGGGCGGTCGCCGAGGCCGGCGAGGCGCGGATCGACGTCGACGACGAGACGGTCACCTGCGCCGCGGGCGTCTTCGAGTTCGAGGTCGAGCCCGACGTCAAGCACCGGCTGCTCAACGGGCTCGACGACATCGGGATCACGCTGGAGAACGCGGCCGCGATCGACACCTTCGAGCAGGCCGGCCGCGCCGGTCACGGCCCGGTCACCACCAGCCTCTGAGCGCGGCGATGACGCCTCCGGCCGGAGCCGGCCCGCGCGAGTGGGACGCCGAGACCTACAAGCGGATCTCGGTGCCGCACGGGGAGTGGGCGGAGGCGGTCCTCGACCGCCTGCCGCTGCGCGGCGCGGAGACCGTGCTCGACGCGGGCTGTGGGACCGGGCGGGTGACGGCGAAGCTGGTCGACCGCCTGCCCGAGGGCCGGGTGGTCGCGGTCGACGGCTCGGCTGCGATGGTCGAGAAGGTGCGTGAGGTGCTGCGCCCCGGCGACGAGGCGCTGGTCGCCGACATCACCACCCTGGAGCTGCCGCGGCCGGTCGACGCGATCGTCTCCAGCGCCGTCTTCCACTGGATCCCCGACCACGAGACCCTGTTCAGGCACCTGCGCGGCTGCCTGGTCGAGGGCGGGCCGCTGGTCGCCCAGTGCGGTGGGGCGGGCAACATCGACCGCTTCCGCGCGGCCGCGAAGCGGGTCACGGTGCGACATCCCTACGCGGAGCACTTCGACGATTTCGGAGACCTCTGGCACTACGCGACCCCGGAGGAGACCGAGGAGCGCCTGCGCGCCGCCGGCTTCGACCGGGTCCGGTGCTGGCTCGAGCCCTGGGAGGTGGTCCCGCCCGGGCCGGTCGAGTTCGCCCGCACGATCATGCTCTCGGGCCACATCGACCGCCTGCCCGACGATCTCCGCGACGCCTTCGTCGCCGACGTGCTCGCCGAGGCCGGCGAGCCCCTGACCCTCGACTACGTCCGCCTCAACATCGACGCAGTCGCCGCATGAACCCCCCGTTCCGCTGTTCCTCTCCCGCGCATGGGACGGCAAAGGAACAGCGGAACGGGGGGTGTGTAGAGTGGCGGCCTCCGTGAGCGAGCCCCCCCGCATAGTCGTGCTCGCCGGTGACGGTATTGGGCCCGAGATCGTTGCCGCTGCCCGCACGCTGCTCGACGTGCTGGGGGAGTTCAGCTACGACGAGCGGCTGATGGGCGGCTGCTCGATCGACGCCCACGGCACCGCCCTCACCGACGAGGTGCTGGACGCCTGCCGCGGTGCCGACGCCGTCCTGCTGGGCGCGGTCGGCGGGCCGAAATGGGACACCACCGACCCCGACGCGCCCCGTCCCGAGCAGGGGCTGCTGGGGCTGCGCAAGGCGATGGGCCTGTACGCGAACCTGCGGCCGGTGCGGCCGAGCCCGGCGCTGGTCGGCTCCAGCCCCCTGCGCCAAGAGCGGATCGCGGGCACCGACCTGCTCGTCGTCCGCGAGCTGACCGGGGGCATCTACTTCGGCGACAGCGGCCGCGAGGGCGACGCCGCCCACGACACCTGCGAGTACTCGGCCGAGGAAATCGAGCGGATCGCCCGCACCGGGTTCGAGGCCGCGCTGCGCCGCGCCGAGAGCTCCGGCCGGCGGCCCCACGTCACCTCGGTCGACAAGGCCAACGTGATGGAGACCTCGCGCCTCTGGCGCGAGGTGGTCGGTCGCGTCGCCCCGGACTACCCGGACGTCGAGCTCGCCCATCTGCTGGTCGACAACGCGGCGATGCAGCTGGTCTCCCGGCCCGCCGACTTCGACGTGATCGTCACCGAGAACCTGTTCGGCGACATCCTCAGCGACGAGGCCGCGATGCTGACCGGCTCGCTGGGGATGCTGCCCTCGGCCAGCCTCGGCGCCGAGGGCGCACCCGGGCTCTACGAGCCGGTCCACGGCTCGGCGCCGGACATCGCCGGCAAGGGGATCGCCAACCCGCTCGCGACCTTCCTCTCGGTGGCGATGATGCTGCGCCACGGCCTCGGCCGGCCCGACGACGCCGCCGCGATCGAGGCCGCCGTCGACCGCGTCCTCGAACGCGGCCTGCGCACCCCGGACCTTGCCGGTGGCACCGTCGCCCAGGCGCCGATGCCCGAGGTCCCGCGCGAGGTCGAGGTCGGCACCGAGGAGATGACCGCGGCCGTGCTCGAGGCTCTGAACGAGTCCTGACTCAGACGGCCCGACCGACCGTGGAGGCCGGCCGGACCGTCTGGACGAATCGACCTGCGCGAGCGGCTAGGGCGCGGTCACGGCCCACTGGCCCGAGACGAACCCTCCTTCTTCGCTGTAGGTCGACGTGAGCGTGAAGCCCAGGCGGTTGCTCGCAGCCGCGTCGGGCTCCAGTTCGACCAGGGCTTTTGCCGCAGTGACGTAGACGCAGAGGTTGCCGGCGGTCGCCTGCGGGGTTTCGCCGTCGCTGCCGAGGCCTTTGCACGCTTCGGTGAACGGGCCTCCCTCGGGGATTACGTTGACCGGGGGCGCGCTCGGCGCCGCCGCCAGCGGGAACTGGTAGCTCTGACTGCTCCGGTCGTTGTTCAGGTCCTGGCTGAACACCCCGCGCAGCGTCTGCCCGCTCTTCAGCGTGCCGAGCACCGGGCCGACGTCGTTCCCCAGCTTGGCCGCCGTCACCGAGCCGTTCTGCAGGGTCGCCGTGCCGACCGAGTTGGCCCGGATGTTGGCGGGCCCGACCGCGCCGGCCTGCACGTTCCCGGCTCCGACCGAGTCCGGCGCCAGTTTCTGCTGGGTCACCGCGTTGTTGTTGAGCTTGTTGGTGGTGATGACGTTGTTGTGGATGTTGCGCGCCCGGATCGCCAGGTTGGCGATTTTGTTGGTCCGCACCGCGCCGTTGCCGAGGTTCCAGGGCGCCACCGCCCGCGGGCCGAGCTTGCCGAGCGTCACCGCCTTCGGCGCGATCTTGTTCTTGCGCACCGCGTTCTTGCGCAGTTTCTTCGCGTTGACCGCGCCGTTTCGCAGCTTCCTCAGGTTGACGCTGCCGTTCTGCAGCTGCTTCGAGCCGACGCTGTTGCGCGGCAAGGTGGTCGCCGCGGTGGCGACGCCGCCGAGCGCGACGAACAGCGCGATCGTCGCGATCACGTTGGAGTAGGTCAGCTTCGGGCGAAGCCTGTGCTTCATCGAAATCGCTCCTTTTCTCGGGTTCCCCCGGTGCTTCGCGCCCCGGGGCGTGATGACCTGCGTTCTATCGGGCATACTTCCCTGAACATGGACACGGCGGAGTTGATTTGGCAGAACGGCGATTTCGTGCCCTGGGAGGACGCCAAGGTGCACGTCCTGACCCACGGGCTGCACTACGGAACGGGCGTCTTCGAGGGCATCCGCTGCTATGAGACCGAGCGCGGGCCGGCCGTCTTCCGCCACCGCGAGCACCTCGAACGGCTCGAGAAGTCGGCCGAGCTGTACTACATGGACCTGCCCTTCACGGCTGAGGAGATCCGCGTCGCGACCAACGAGCTGCTGCGCCGGATCGGCCTGCGCTCCGGCTACATCCGCCCGCTCGCCTTCCGCGGCTACGGCGAGATGGGGCTGTACGCGAAGGGCGCCCCGATCGAGGTGATCGTCGCCGCCTGGCCCTGGGGCTCCTACCTCGGCGACGACGGCAAGCGCAACGGGATCCGCGCCCGCGTCTCCTCCTGGCGGACGATCTCCGGCGACAGCCTGATCCCGCATGCCAAGGCTTCGGGCCAGTACCTCAACTCGATCCTCGCCAAGACCGAGGCGACCCAGTCCGGCTACGAGGAGGCGATCCTGCTCGACGACCACGGGCACGTCTCCGAGGGCTCGGGCGAGAACGTCTTCATCGTCCGCGACGGGATCCTGATCACGCCGGGCCACACCTCGGCGATCCTCGACGGGATCACCCGCAACGCGGTGATCCAGATCGCCACCGACCTCGGCTACCGGGTCGAGGAGCGCCAGATCGCCCGCGCCGAGCTCTACCTCGCCGACGAGGTCTTCCTCACCGGCACCGCGGCGGAGCTGGTCCCGGTCCGCGAGGTCGACGACCACGCGCTGGGCGAGCCGGGCGAGATCACCCGCGTCGTCCAGGCGAAGTTCGAGGACGCCCTGCACGGCCGCGCGGAGGAGTACCTGGAGTGGCTGGACTTCGTCGAGGCGCCGGCGGAGGTCGACGCGGCCGATAAGGTCGGTTCGTGATGACCCGCCGCATCGAGTCGATCGGGCGAATTACCGCAGCCGCCTAGCGGCTGGCGCATCGCTGCGCGCGCACGGGTCCCCGCGGCCCCGTCCCGATCCTCAGACTCGAAAGGCACCACCAGATGGAACACGTGAAGCTCTACGACACCACCTTGCGCGACGGCATGCAGGGGGAGGGGATGTCGGTCTCCGCCGCCGAGCAGGCGCGGATCGCCGCGGCCCTCGACGACCTCGGCGTGCAGATGATCGAGGCCGGCTTCCCCAGCTCCAACCCGAAGGAGATCGAGCTGTTCGACCGGCTCGCCGCGCTGCCGCTGAAGCAGGCGACGATCTGCGCCTTCGGCCCGACCCGCAAGCGCGGCACCACCGCCGCCGAGGACGAGGCGCTGCGCACCCTGGTCGGCTGCTTCGCCCCGGTGGTCACCCTGGTCGGCAAGACCTGGGGCCTGCACCTGGAGAAGGTGACCAGGGTCTCGCGCGAGGAGAACCTGGCGATGATCGCCGAATCGGTCGCCTACTGCCGCGAGCAGGGCAAGCGGGTCGTATACGACGCCGAGCATTTCTTCGACGCCTACCGCGACGACGCCGTCTACGCGCTCACCTGCCTCGAGGCGGCGGTCGAGGCCGGCGCCGAGAACGTCACCCTCTGCGACACCAACGGCTACAGCCTGCCCGGCGAAATCGCGGTCGCCACGGCGGCCGCGGCCAATCGCTTCGGCGAGCGGGCCGAGGTCGGGATCCACGCCCACGACGACGCCGGCTGCGGGGTCGCCAACTCGCTGGCGGCGGTCGGGGAGGGGGCGCGGATGGTCCAGGGCACCGTCAACGGCTACGGCGAGCGCTGCGGCAACGCCAACCTGATCTCGGTCCTGCCCGCCCTGCAGCTGAAGATGGGCTTCGCGGTCGTCGGCGCCGAGCAGCTCGCCAACCTGACCTCGACCTCGCACTTCATCGACGAGGTCTGCAACGTCGTCCCCGACCCCGACGCCCCCTATGTCGGCCGCAACGCCTTCGCCCACAAGGGCGGGATGCACGTCGCCGGGGTCGAGGCCGACGCCCGCACCTTCGAGCACATCGACCCCGCCGCGGTCGGCAACTCGCGCAACGTCCTGCCCTCCGAGCTGTCCGGCAAGGCGACGATCCGCAGCCAGGCGCAGCGGATGGGGCTGGAGATCGACGAGGCGGCCGCCGCCCGCGCGATCGAGACGCTGAAGCGCCGCGAGCACGAGGGCTACCACTACGAGGCCGCCCCGGCCTCCTTCGAGCTGCTCCTGCGCCGCGAGGCGGGCAGCTACAAACCGCTCTTCCGGCTGGAGAGCTTCCGCGTGATCACCGAGAAACGGGCCGGGAGGGAGGTCGAGACCGAGGCGACGATCAAGGTCGAGGTCGACGGCAGGCGCTACGTGCGCGTCGCCGAGGGCAACGGCCCGGTCAACGCGCTCGACCGCGCGCTGCGCGGGGCGATCGCCGACCGCTACCCGCACCTGGCGGAGATCGAGCTGACCAACTACAAGGTCCGCATCCTCGACGAAGCCCATGGCACCGGCGCCGTCACCCGGGTCCTGCTCGACTCGGCCGACGGCAGCCGCGAGTGGGGGACGGTCGGCGTCTCGGAGAACATCATCGAGGCCTCCTGGGAGGCGCTGGTCGACTCGCTGGAGTACGCGTTCCAGTGAGGTGCGTGTGAGCGAATCCGCGCAGATCCCCCTCTCGCGCCCCGAGATCGGCCCCCGCGAGGAGGAGCTGGTGCTCGAGGTGCTGCGCTCCGGCCGGCTCTCGCTGGGGCCGATGGGCGAGCGCTTCGAGCGCGAGCTGGCGGCCTGGCTCGGGATCGCCGACGCGGTCGCCGTCTCCAGTGGCACGACCGCGCTTCACCTCTGCGTGCGGGCGCTCGGCTGGGGCGGGGGCGACGAGGTGCTGACCAGCCCGTTCAGCTTCGTCGCCTCGGCCAACTGCCTGCTCTACGAGGGCGCGCGGCCGGTCTTCTGCGACGTCGACCCGGTCACCCTCAACCTCGACCCCGAGGCCGCCGCGGCGGCGGTCGGCGAGCGCACCCGGGGCATCCTGCCGGTCCACATCTTCGGCTTCCCGGCGGCGATGCCGGAGCTGGAGGCGCTCGCCTCGCGCCACGGGCTGGGGGTCCTCGAGGACGCCTGCGAGGCGCTCGGCGCGGTCGACTCGGAGGGGCGGAGGGTCGGCGCCCGCGGCAACCTCGCCACCTTCGCCTTCTACGCCAACAAGCAGATGACCACCGGCGAGGGGGGGATGATCGCCGTCGGCGACCCTGACACCGCCGCCCGCCTGCGCAGCGAGCGCAACCAGGGCCGCGCCGCCGACATGGGCTGGCTCGACCACGGCGGGCTCGGCTTCAACTACCGCCTCTCCGACGTCGCCGCGGCGATCGGCGTCGCCCAGGTCGAGAAGCTCGACCGGCTGCTCGCCGAGCGCTCCCGGGTCGCCGCCCTCTACGCGGAGGGCCTGGCCGGGATCGAGGGCCTCGAGCTGCCGCTCGCCGAGCGCGGCGCCGAGCGCCGCAGCTGGTTCGTCTACGTCGTCCGCCTGCCCGAGGGCACCGACCGCGACGCGACGATCCGCCGCCTCGCCGAGCGCGGCGTCGCCAGCAAGGCCTACCTGCCCTGCATCCACCTCTTCCCGCACCTGCGTGAGCTGGGCTACCGCGAGGGGCAGTTCCCGGTCGCCGAAGCGGCCGCCGCCCGCTCGCTGGCGCTGCCCTTCTTCCCGGCGATGAGCGCCTCCCGGGTGGAGCGGGTCTGCCGGGAGCTGGGGGCGGCGCTCGGTCAGCCGGCCGGAACGCGATAATCGCCGTCCCATGTCGAGGTTCCGCAAAGATCCCGACCCGCGCTTCTGGCGCCTCAACCGCTCGCTGCCCTTCGACTGGCAGCTGGCGATCTACGACATCGACCAGTCCTGCGCCCACGCCCGCGGCCTGCGCGGGATCGGCGTCCTCGACGCCGAGGAGCTGGCCGAGATGGAAGCCGGCCTGGAGCGCGTCCGCGCCCGCATGGGCGAGCCGGGCTTCGCCTTCGAGGAGGCCGACGAGGACATCCACATGGCGATCGAGCGGCTGCTGGGCGAGGAGATCGGCCCGCTTGCCGGCAAGCTGCACACCGGCCGCTCGCGCAACGACCAGGTGGCGACCGACGTGGCGATGGTCGTCCAGAACCACGCCTACAGCGCGATCGAGCTGAGCGGCGACGTGATGGAGCGGCTGCTGGCGCTGGCCGAGTCCCACAGCGACTGGCCGATGCCCGGCTACACCCACCTGCAGCGCGCCCAGCCGGTCTACCTCGGCCACCACCTGCTCGCCTACTTCTGGATGCTCGCCCGCGACGCGCTGCGCTTCCAGTTCGCGCTCGACAGCGCCAGCGTGATGCCGCTCGGCTCCGGCGCCCTGGCCGGGGTCAACTGGGAGATCGACCGCGACGCGGTCGCCGCCGACCTCGGCTTCGCCCACGTCAGCCACAACTCGATCGACGGCTCCTCCAACCGCGACTTCGTCCTCGACTACCTCGCCGCGGCCGCGACCTGCGCGATGCACCTCTCGCGGCTCGGCTCGGAAGTCGTGATCTGGAGCTCCTCGGAGTTCGGCTTCTGCGAGCTCGACGAGGCCTTCTCCTCGGGCTCCTCGATCATGCCGCAGAAGAAGAACCCCGACTCGGCCGAGCTGCTGCGCGCCAAGAGCCCGCGGGTGGCCGCCTCCTACCAGACCCTGCTGGGCGTGATGCACGCGCTGCCGCTCACCTACGGCAAGGACATGCAGGAGGACAAGGAGCCGCTGTTCGACGCGATCGACACGGTCGAGGGCTGCCTCGACGCCGCCGCCGGGATGCTGGAGGGGATCGTCTTCCACCGTGAGGGGATGGAGGCCGCCTCGGGCGACGAGATGCTCGCCGCGACCGAGGTCGCCGACCTGCTGGTCCGCCGCGGCGTCCCCTTCCGCGAGGCGCACGGGATCGTCGGCGGCCTGGTCCGCGACGCCGTCGAGCACGGCAAGTCGCTCTCGGAGCTGACCCCGGTCGAGCTGAAGCAGCGCTCCGAGCTGCTCGACGAGACCTACTACGAGGTCCTGCGGCGCTCCAACTGGCTGGAGTCGAAGCGGATCGCCGGCGGCACCGGCTCGGCGCCGCTGGCCGCCCAGATCGAGAGCGCCCGCGAGACCCTGGCCGCGGTCAGGGCGAGGGTCGGTGCCGAGCGCGAGGACTGAGGCCGGCGACCCGGCGGCGGAGCGGCCGCTGGGACGGGACTTCTTCGAGCGCTCGGTGCACGAGGTGGCGCGCGACCTCGTCGGCTGCCGGCTCTACTTCGAGGGCCGCGGCGGCACCGTCGTCGAGACCGAGAGCTACGAGCGCGACGACCCGGCCTGCCACGCCTATGTCGGCCTCACCGAGCGCACCGAGGTGCTGTTCGGCCCGCCCGGGCGCGCCTACGTCTACCTCTCCTACGGGATCCACAGCCTGCTCAACGCGGTCGCCGAACCGGAGGGCGAGGCGGCCGCGGTGCTGATCCGGGCGCTGGAGCCGACCGCCGGCCTGGCGGAGATGCGGGCGCGGCGCGGCGAGCGTCCCGACGCGGACCTCTGCTCGGGCCCCGGCAAGCTGACCGAGGCGCTCGGGGTCGGCCTCGAGCGCAACGGCGCCGAGATCACCGCCGACCCGTTCCTGCTCCTGCCCCCGGCCGGCGAGCCGCCGCCGGTCCTCACCGGCCCCCGCGTCGGGATCACCAAAGCCACCGAGCGCCCCTGGCGCTTCTGCGCCGCGGGCAGCCGCTTCGTCTCGCGCCCGCGCCCGGGCTAGCCCGCGGTGACGCCGCCGCCGGCGCCGCCGCCTTCGGGGGCGGGTTCGGGTTCGACCGCGGGTTCTTCGGGCGCGGCTTCCGCTTCCGGAGCCGGTTTCCGTTCTTCGGCCGGCGGTTCTTCGCCGCCGCCTTCTTCGGCTCCTTCGGCGGGAGCGGCTTCTTCGTATTCCGGGGCGGCTTCGTATTCTTCCACCGGCGGCTCGTACGTTTCGCCGTTTTCGGCGGCCTCTTCCGCTTCGCGTTCGGCGTCGCGCCGGTCCTTGGCCGCTTCGCGCTCGGCCTTCTTGGCTTTGCGCTCGGCCGCCCGTTCGGTTTCGAGGTCCTCCCAGGCGGAGATCACCGAGGCCCAGATCTCGGCCGGGAAGGTGCCGCCCTGGACCGGCGAGCCGTGGTAGAGGTCGGTCATCGGGGTGGTCGTGTCGGCGTACCCGACCCAGACGCAGGCGGTGATTTCGTCGCTCACCCCGCCGCAGAACCAGGCGTCGCCGTTGTTCTCGGTCGTCCCCGTCTTGCCCCACTGGCCTTCCAGCCCGATCTGGGCGTGCTTGCCGGTGCCCCTGTCGACCACCGTTTCGAGGATCCGCTTCGCTTCGGCGGCGACGTTTTCGTCGACGACCTGGGTGTGGAGGACCCGGTTGTCGCCGTCTTTGATCGCGTGGCCGCCGTTGTCGCTCACCTTGGTGTAGGCGACCGGGCTTTTTCCTTCCCGGGGCGCCAGGGTGCCGCTGACGCGGTCGCCGTCGTTGCCGATCGTGGAGTAGGCGTAGGTCCAGCCGAGCGGGTTGACGCCCGGGTTCACGCCGCCGAGCACCATCGCCGGGTTGGTGGAGATCCTGCCCGTGTAGCCGAACCGGTGCACGGTCGCGGCGATCGACTTGGTGCGGTCGTGGATGTTCTTGCCCTGCAGCCCTTCGAGCCCGAGCTGGGCGTAGATCGAGTTGTCCGAGTAGGTCGTCGCGCATTCGATCGAGCAGGCGCCCAGGTAGGCGTCCTCGTCGTTGGTGACCTTGAAGACTTCCTTGCCGCGCTTGCCGAAGCGGAAGATCTGCTCGGCGGATTCGTAGGTGGTCGAGGGCGAGATCCCCTCCGAGAGCGCGGTCAGCAGGGTGAACGGCTTGATCGAGGAGCCGGGCTGGCGCAGGCCCTGGGTGGCCAGGTTGAACGGCTTGGTGGCGAAGTCGGGGCCGCCGACCATCGCCCGGATGCCGGCGTTGCGGTTGTCGATCACGACCAGAGAGGCGGTCGCGGGCAGGTAGCCGAGGTAGGAGTCGACCGCTTCTTCGGCCTTTTCCTGGAGCCGGAGGTCGAGCGTCGACTTCACCTTGAGGCCGCCGAAGAAGGCCTTCGAGGCGCCGTAGCGGTCGACGAGCTGCTGGCGCAGGAAGGCGGTGAAGTAGGGCGCCCGGGCGTCGAGCCGCGGCGGCACGATCTCATCCGAGGCGGGCAGCGCGTGCTGCCTGCCTTCCTGCAGCTGCTCGCCGGTGATGTAGCCCTGTTCGTTCATCCGCTGCAGGACGAGGTTGCGGCGCCAGAGCGCGTTTTCGGGGAAGAACTTGGGGTCGTAGGCGGAGGGCGACTGGATGATCCCGGCCAGCATCGCCGCCTCCCAGGGCTCGAGCACGGCCGCGCAGGGCTCGCTCGGGGTGCCGCAGCCGGGGTGGGCCCGGCCGAAGTAGGTGCGGGCGGCGGCCTCGATCCCGTAGGCGCCCTCGCCGAAGTAGACGGTGTTGAGGTACTCGGTGAGGATCTTGTCCTTGCTCCAGTGCCGCTCCAGGCGGTAGGCGAGCGCCGCCTCCTTGAACTTGACGAAGAGCGAGCGGTCGCCCTGGGCCTTGAGCGCTTCCTTGATGAACTGCTGGGTGATCGTCGAGGCGCCCTGGGCGGCGCTGAGGCTGAGCACGTCTTTGACCAGGGCGCGGCCGATGCCCTGGAAGTCGACCCCGTTGTGTTCGTAGAAGCGGGCGTCCTCGATCGAGACCACCGCATTCTTCATGTTCGGCGAGATCTGGCCCGAGGTGAGCAGGATCTTGTTCTGGTCGCTGGTCAGCGTGCCCAGCGGTTCGCCGTAGGCGTCGTAGACCTCGCTGTTCTTGGCTGCTTTGTAGCGGGCGAAGTCGTAGACGGCGGGCAGGTCCTGGGAGACCGCGGCCATCATCCCGAAGACCATCGAGACGACGGCGAGGATCCCGAGCCCGAGCAGCACGAAGAGGAACCGGAGCTTCTTCAGGCGGGGGCGCCGCTTGTCGGGCTCCGGCGGCAGAAGGGGGGGAGCCGGAGGGGACGGCGGAACGTCGCCGCCGCCACGCTTCCGGCGCTTGAGTCCTAAGGCGGCCATGCGGGAAAAAGAGAAGCCCGACGTCCGCGTGGGACCGTCGAGCGCAGGCCGCAGTCTAGCATTGCCCGGATGCCGGACCTGACGCGCAACGCCGTCGACGTGCTGCCCGAGGGCCGGCTGCGCGAGCAGCTGGAGGGCGGCAGGCCGCTGCGCGTCAAGCTGGGGATCGACCCGACCACGGCCGACATCCACCTCGGGCACACCGTCGTGCTCGAGAAGCTCAGCGAGTTCCAGCGGGCCGGCCACCAGATCGTCCTCATCATCGGCGACTTCACCGCCAGGGTCGGCGACCCCAGCGGCCGCTCCGCCGCCAGGCCGGTGCCCAGCGCCGAGGAGGTCGAGGCCAACGCGGCCACCTACCAGGAGCAGGCCTTCAGGCTGCTCGACCGCGAGCGCACCGAGGTGCGGCGCAACAGCGAGTGGCTGCGGATGGAGCCCGAAGAGCTGTTCGGCCTGATGGCGCGGACCACGGTGGCCCGGCTGCTGGAGCGCGACGACTTCCAGAAGCGGCTCGGCGCCGGCCAGCCGATCTCCGGGCTGGAGCTGCTCTACCCGCTGCTGCAGGGCTACGACTCGGTCGCGATCGCGGCCGACCTCGAGCTCGGCGGCACCGACCAGAAGTTCAACCTGCTCTTCGGCCGCGACGTCCAGGCCGCATACGGGCAGGCGCCGCAGTCGATCATGACGATGCCGATCCTGGTCGGCACCGACGGGGCGCAGAAGATGAGCAAGTCGCTCGGCAACTACGTCGGCGTCACCGACCCGCCGGAGGAGATGTTCGGCAAGCTGATGTCGATCCCGGACACGGCGATGGACGAGTACTTCCGCCTCCTGCTCGGCGCCGAGCTGCCGGACGATCCGCCCAACCGGGCGAAGCGGGAGCTGGGTCGCCGGATCGTCGAGCGCTACCACGGCGAGGGCGCCGGCGTCGCGGCGGAGGCCGCCTTCGACCGGGTCTTCGTGCGTCGCGACGCGCCCGAGGACCTCGCCCAACTGCGGCTCGAGCCGGGGGCTCCGTTCGTCGCCAAGGGCGACGGCGAGCGCATCCTGCTGCCGCAGCTGATCGGCACCGGCTTCGAGCTCAGCACCAGCGAGGCGCGGCGCCTGCTCAAGCAGGGCGGGGTCAAGCTCGACGGCGAGCCGCTGCCCGCCGACGCGCTCGAGCTGCCGCGCGACGAGCTCGCCGGTAGGGTGATCCAGGTCGGCAAGCGCCGATTCCTGCAGCTGGTCGACGGCGACGCCTGAGGCGCACCGCGCGCTTTTCGCAAAACTGCTTGACTTCCGCCGGTCGGGGCGATACCTTTAGTCGCCCTCTGGGGCTCCCTCTGCGGAGCCCCGGCGTCTGAGAGCGGCGAATCCCGTCGCGGAGGCGCAGCGGTCTTTGAAAACTGAGCAGCGTGCACTCCGCGGGTCCGACAACAGGCCTGCGGAATGTTTGAGCCCGAACCATTCGGTGCGCCAGCGCGCCGGATGGTCTTGATTTACCTCGTCATGCCGGCCGTCGTACTTGTGTACACGGCGGCCACGCCAGGCATGACAGGCTCTCTGAGAAGTACGTAAGTACCTTTCACGGAGAGTTTGATCCTGGCTCAGGACGAACGCTGGCGGCGTGCTTAACACATGCAAGTGGTGCGACGAACCAGGGCTTGCCCTGGGGCAAAGCCGCGAACGGGTGAGTAACACGTGGGTAATCTGCCCCGATGACCGGGACAACCCGAGGAAACTCGGGCTAATACCGGATGTGGTGCACGGCCTCAAGGCCATGTACCAAAGGAAGCTTCGGCCTCCGCATTGGGAGGAGCCCGCGGCCCATTAGCTTGTTGGTGGGGTAACGGCCTACCAAGGCAACGATGGGTAGCTGGTCTGAGAGGACGATCAGCCACACTGGGACTGAGACACGGCCCAGACTCCTACGGGAGGCAGCAGTGGGGAATCTTGCGCAATGCGCGAAAGCGTGACGCAGCAACGCCGCGTGGGGGAAGACGGCCTTCGGGTTGTAAACCCCTTTCAGGAGGGACGAAGGTTCGGCGGTGAATAGCCGTCCGGACTGACGGTACCTCCAGAAGAAGCTCCGGCTAACTACGTGCCAGCAGCCGCGGTAATACGTAGGGGGCGAGCGTTGTCCGGAATCATTGGGCGTAAAGCGCGCGTAGGCGGCCCCGTAAGTCCGCTGTAAAAGTCGAAGGCTCAACCTTCGAAAGCCGGTGGATACTGTGGGGCTAGAGTCCGGAAGAGGCGAGTGGAATTCCTGGTGTAGCGGTGGAATGCGCAGATATCAGGAGGAACACCAATAGCGAAGGCAGCTCGCTGGGACGGTACTGACGCTAAGGCGCGAAAGCGTGGGGAGCGAACAGGATTAGATACCCTGGTAGTCCACGCCGTAAACGATGGGCACTAGGTGTGGGAGGTGTCGACTCCTCCCGTGCCGTCGCTAACGCACTAAGTGCCCCGCCTGGGGAGTACGGCCGCAAGGCTAAAACTCAAAGGAATTGACGGGGGCCCGCACAAGCAGCGGAGCATGTGGTTTAATTCGACGCAACGCGAAGAACCTTACCTGGGCTTGACATGTTGGTGACCGCCGTGGAAACACGGTTTTCCTTCGGGACACCATCACAGGTGGTGCATGGCTGTCGTCAGCTCGTGTCGTGAGATGTTGGGTTAAGTCCCGCAACGAGCGCAACCCCCGTTCCATGTTGCCAGCATTCAGTTGGGGACTCATGGGAGACTGCCGGTGACAAACCGGAGGAAGGTGGGGATGACGTCAAGTCATCATGCCCCTTATGTCCAGGGCTACACACGTGCTACATTGGCGCATACAAAGGGCAGCAATACCGCGAGGTGGAGCGAATCCCATAAAGTGCGTCTCGGTTCGGATTGGAGGCTGAAACTCGCCTCCATGAAGCTGGAGTTGCTAGTAATCGCGGATCAGCAATGCCGCGGTGAATACGTTCCCGGGCCTTGTACACACCGCCCGTCACACCACGAAAGCAAGTAACACCCGAAGCCGGTGGCCTAACCTTTTGGAGGGAGCCGTCGAAGGTGGGACCTGTGATTGGGGTGAAGTCGTAACAAGGTAGCCGTAGCGGAAGCTGCGGCTGGATCACCTCCTTTCTAGGGAGATTTCTCTAGAACGTCGACCGGGCTCCCCAGTGGCATCCAGCCGCTGGGAACGCTGCTCAGTTTTGAGAGACCGCCGGCGGAGATCCCGCCGCGTGCGCCTCGGTGGACCTTGAAAACTGCACATGGCCAAGACATGAGCCCGTCGTCATGACGGGCTCGGGGTAATTAATTACACGACCTCTACACGATGTGTACAGGTCGCTCACCGTCAAGATAGTAAGGGCTTACGGTGGATGCCTTGGCACCAGGAGTCGATGAAGGACGTGGACGGCTGCGATAAGCCGCGGTGAGGCGCTGAACAGCCATTGACCCGCGGGTTTCCGAATGGGTAAACCCGGCGCCGGTAATGCGGCGTCATCCGGTGGTGAATTCATAGCCGCCGGAAGGCAACCGGGAGAACTGAAACATCTAAGTATCCCGAGGAACAGAAATCAACCGAGACTCCCTTAGTAGTGGCGAGCGAAAGGGGATCAGCCCAAACCCGGCAGATGCAAGCGGGCACGCGTTGTCTGCCGGGGGTTGTAGGGCGTCATGGCCGAGCCGTGCCTGGCTCGGCGGCAGTTACCAAATCAGGTGTTAGCCGAAGCGAGTGGAACCTCGCACCACAGAGGGCAATCGTCCCGTAGGCGAAAGCGCACTGATCTGCCGATTGACGATCCTGAGTAGGACCGCACCCGTGAAACGCGGTCCGAACCTGGGGGGACCACCCTCCAAGGCTAAGTACTACCTGGTGACCGATAGTGAACTAGTACCGTGAGGGAAAGGTGAAAAGCACCCCTGAAGGGGAGTGAAATAGTACCTGAAACCGCAAGCCTAC
>Ga0210085_1000143_pt1 | contig 32093 bp, 33 predicted proteins | sample China_Galinas_PW_5_FD_184866 | JGI IMG/M metagenome (GOLD analysis project Ga0210085, IMG submission 184866) | Wetland microbial communities from San Francisco Bay, California, USA, that impact long-term carbon sequestration - China_Galinas_PWC_D1... | ecosystem: Environmental > Aquatic > Marine...
TCTCCCGTTCGCCGCGGACGCGCGCCGCGGCGGCGCTGATCGGACGCGCGCGGAACAGCCTGCGTCAGGCTCAGGCCGGCGCGACCGCGGCGCGGCGCTCGGGCGCCGAGTGGCTCAGCCGGCACGGCTCCGGCCAGCAGGGAGGCTCTGGGGGCCGCTCGGCTGCGCCGGAGCCACGTGCGGCGCCGGAAGCCGGATCCGGGTCGCCCCCTTTCTCGTCACCCGCCGCCGAGGCCGCCTGGAGCATCGGCTTCGCCACCCCGGGGGGGAGGGCCTACTTTCCGGCCAGCGAACCTGACATGGTCGAGGCGGCGAAGGCGCTCTCGCCGTTTCCGGGCGAATACACCCTCGATGCGCACGGGGGCAGCGACCGTGTGGAGGTCGGCGGGCACCGCCTGGGCGGGGCCGAGGTCGCCGAGCTGATTCGCGCCGACGACAGTTGGGGCGGGAGGCCGGTTCGGCTCTTCTCCTGCGCCACCGGGAGCGGCCAGCGCCCAGTGGCGGCTGACGTCGCCGATGAGCTGGGGGTGCGGGTGACGGCTCCCGTCGACGTCGCCTGGTCGGATGCCAGCGGTGCCTGCGGCGTCGGCCCGGTTAAGGTCAAGCTGGTCGACGGCGTCGTCGTCGAGGTGCCCGACGGCGACGGCTGGCGGGTGTTCGACCCGGACCCGAAGGGCTGAGGAGGGGGTGACGATGAGGATTGCGAGCATCTGGCAGATGTGCGATGGCTCACTTGAGCTGAGGCCGGGGCTCGAGCGTTCGCGGGACCCCGATCTCGTCGCGAACGTGCTCGCCTTCCTCGCTGGAGGCGGCATCGTGATGCGCGCGTCGGGCTTGCGCGAGGACCGACTCGACCCGGGCCGCCCGCCACGGGTACCGCTCGGGTACCGCAGCGACGGGCAGTGGGTGTGGCCGCTGGAGCTGACCTACTACCTGAAAGAACATGGGATTCTCCCGGAGGGAGAGTTCCTCGACCACATGCGCGCACGGGGCTTCGCCTCCCCGACGCCGCCCGCCGATGAGTTGGCCGCCGCGGCGCGTCTGCTCCGCGGCTGACGGGCGTTACAGAAACCGCACTGTCAAGCACACCGTTACTCACTTCGTCACGGTCGCACCTGTACCCTCCATGTCGGGAGGCGGTAACGGTGAAGAGACGGCTACGGGAGCGGGCAGCGAGCGTCGGTGCGCAGGCGTGGCGAAAGGCGGCGGCATCGGCGCCTGCACAGATGGCGGGCGACGGCCTGCGAGGCTTTCGCGGAATGCTGGATCAGGAAGAGGCGGTCAGCATCGAGTCCTACCTGATCTCGCTGGTTAGAGCGGTGCGCAACGACGACGCGGTCGACGAGCGCTCGGCCCGCGATGTGTACGTCGCCGCCCGCAGGCGAAGACGGCAGCTGGGCATGGTCTCGGTCGCCCTCGGGCCACTCGCAGGCTTCGCGAACCAGGTTGCGGACCTCTACTGCGAAGCCGCGGTGATCTGCGACGTGGCAGCACTGTACGGCCGGCGGCTGGCCGACGACCAGATTGCCGCACACGTACTCGTGCTCTGGGGCATCGCCGACGACCTGGGCGCTGCCGAACGTTCGTTGGCCGGCACGCCCTCAGTCGCCGATTTGCTCGGTGCGAAGATGAAGACGTCGCTCGACTCGCACCTGCCGGAAGAGATGACCAAGCTCTCGATCGCCAAGGCGCTGTGGTCGACGCGCGCGGGGGTCGGCGACGTGCGCCGCGGAGCCACCGGCGAGGCGCTGCTGACGGTTGCGTTCACCGGGTTCCGCACCAAGAAGGTGATCCGGAAGATCGAGGGGCAGTTGGGCATCGACTAGCCGAGGCGAGAGGTCTTCCCGGCCGCGGGGGGAGAGATTCCCCGGCTCGACGTCTTGGGTGACCACAGGGTCGAGGGGCTACGGAGGAGGTGCTACTTTCATGTACATGAGTGAGACGGTCGGTGTCGCGGAGCTGCGCCAGAACCTCAGCCGCTACCTGCGGCGGGTGGGCGAAGGGGAGAGGCTGGTGGTCACCGACCGCAACCGGCCGGTGGCCGAGCTCGGGCCGGCGCCGAGCACGGGAGCCGACGTGGACCGGCTGATCGCCGAAGGGCGCGTCTCGCGCCCTGCGCGGCGGGGCCTCCCGGCTCCCCTGGGGCTGGGCGGCGATCCGGCGGCCCTGAGCCGGGCGCTGGACGAGATCCGCGGCGACCGCTGAGGCATGCCCGTCTTCTACGCCGACGCGTCGGCGCTGGTCAAGCTCGTCTGGGACGAGCCGGAGTCGGAGGCGCTGCGTTCCTACCTGGGCGATGCCGGGCTGGTCGGCTGCGAGCTGGCCCTGACCGAGGTCCCGCGCGCGGTGCGCCGCGCCTGCCTGCGCGATCCCTCCCTCCCGGGCGAGCTGCTGCTCGAGCGGGCCGGCGCGCTGCTCGACGCGGTCGCCATGCGGCCGCTCGACCGGGCCCTGCTGAGCGTCGCCGGCGCGCTCGCCGAGCCCGCCCTCCGCGCCCTCGACGCGATCCATGTGGCCGCGGCGGCCGACCTGGCCCCGGTCGACGCCTTCGTCTCCTACGACGAGCGGCAGGCCGCCGCCGCGCGGCTGGCGGGTTTGCGGACGGTGGCGCCCGGCGCCTGATTTGGGTACCCTGGGTTACCTGATCAGAAGTTCCTCATTAATCAAGCTCAACTGGGAGGTAGAGATGATCAGGCTGATTGCGGCCACCGCCGCCGTCGTGCTGTGCCTGCTGGCCGGCGCCGCGGTGGCCATGGCCGAAGACTATGTGGCGCTCGGGGACAGCTACTCGTCCGGGACCGGGACGCGGGAATACTTCGAATCCGGGTGCGAACGCAGCGTCTACGCCTATCCGGAACTGGTCGCCGACGAAGTGCCGGGGCTGGAACTCACCTTCGTCGCCTGCTCGGGGGCGGAGACGAGCGACGTGCTCGCCAACCAGGTCTCCAGCCTCTCGGCGGCGACCGACTGGGTGACGATCACGATCGGCGGCAACGACGCCGGGTTCTCCGACGTGATCACCGAATGCGCCCTGCCGGGCTGGCTGTCGGACTGCCCGGGGGCCCTCGACGAAGCCGAAGAATTCATCGAAGAAACGCTGCCGGGGCGGCTCGACAACGTCTACTCGACGATCGCCGAAGACGCTCCCAACGCGGAGACGATCGTGCTCGGCTACCCGCGCCTGTTCAACGGCGAAGACTGCAACGCCGGCACCTTCTTCAGCTCCTCGGAGCTGAAACGGCTGAACGAAGTGGCCGACCTGCTGAAGGAAGTGACCCGGGGGCGGGTCGAAGCGGCCGGCGAAGGCTTCGTCTTCGAGAACGCGATCCCGTCCTTCATCGGGCACGCGGTCTGCGACAGCGAAGAGTGGCTGAACGGACTCTCCTGGCCGATCTCGGAGAGCTTCCACCCCAACCGCGACGGGCACAGCAGCGGTTACGCGCCGCTGGTGCTGGAAGCGATGTAGACGCTCGGAGGCGGGCCGCGACGCGCCGCGGCCCGCCTCCTCACGACCCGTGGACGCCTGGGAGGAGGGGTCAGAGAACCGCGGTTGCAAAACATGCGCATAGTAGTTATGGTTATGCCTCCACCGCAGGAGGAGACCATGTCAGACGCTGCCCCAGTCGCCGTATTCGCCGAAGTCACCGCCCAGCCCGGGAAGCGGGACGAGGTGGTCGCCGCCGCCCGCGAGGCGTTCGCCGCGGCGCTCGAGGAGGCGGGCACCGCCGTCTACTCGGTCCACGTCAGCGACGACGAGCCCGACGTGGTGCGCTTCTACGAGGTCTACGACAGCGCCGAGGCGCGCGCCGCCCACAGCGGCAGCGAGGCGGTCGCGACGCTGGTCGCCGCGCTCGGCGGGCTGGTCGCCGCGCCACCCAGGATCGTCGCCACCACGCCGCTGGTGGCCAAGGGCCACGCCAGCCATGGCCGAGGCTGAGACCGCCGAGGCGGCCTTCGCCGACGTGATGGCGAGCCACTGCGCCGGCGTCGCGGTCGCGACCTGCGCCCGACCCGGCAGCGGGGAGGCCGAGCCCGAGCCGCTCGGCCTCGCGGTCACCTCGCTCTCCGCCTACACCGCCGACCCGCCCTCGGTGCTGCTCAGCGTCGACGTCACCTCCCGCTCCCACGACGCGCTCGTCGCCGGCGAGGCGCTCGGCGTCCACCTGCTGGCCCGCGACCAGGCCGAGGTCGCGCGCGTGTTCAGCTCCAAGCGCGACGACAAGTTCGGGTCCCTCGACTGGGAGTGGGACGACGGCGTCCCGCGCCTCGGCGGCGTGCTCGCCTACCTGCGCTGCCGCCCGGACCGCTGCTTCCCGCACCGCGATCACACCATCGTCGTCGCCACCATCGAGGGGGCGTGGATCGAGCGCGATGCCCATCCGCTCGTCTACCACGACCGCCGCCTCGAGTGGCACCTGGTCGAGGAGGCCACCGCATGATCGATCTCTCCGCACCCGACGTCGCCGCCGAGGCCGCCGATCTGCGCGCAGCGACCGAGGGCGTCACCGTGCCCTCGCTGTTCGCCGCCGCGGTCGCCGCTCGCGGCGACGCCGTGGCCCTGCGCCACGCCGACGGCGACGCCGGCACGCCGGCCCTCGGCTGGAACGAGTACTCGGCGCGGGTCGCGCGCGCCGCCGCCGGCCTCGCCGGCCTCGGCCTCGGGCACGGCGACCGCGTCGTGATGATGCTGCGCAACGTCCCCGCCTTCCACGTCGCCGACCTCGCGCTCAAGCACCTCGGCGCCTGCCCGGTCTCGATCTACAACTCCTCCTCGGCCGAGCAGATCGCCTACATCGCCGGCCACTGCGGGGCGCGGACGGCGATCGTCGAGCCCGCCTTCCTGGGCCGGATGCTGGAGGCGAGGGCGAGCCTGCCCGAGCTGGAGCGCGTCGTGCTGGTCGGCGGCGAGGGGGGCGAGGCCGAGGCCGTCGCCTGGGAGGAGCTGGCCGCCGCCGCTCCCGCCGACCTCGCCGCGCTCGCCGCGCGGGTCGCCCCCGCGGACCTGGCGACGATCATCTACACCTCCGGATCGACCGGGCCGCCGAAGGGCGTGATGCTGACCCACGCAAACATCGCCTGGCAGACGGAGGCGATGGCGCGGCGGATCGAGGAGCCGATGGCCGGCTGGCGCCAGATCTCCTACCTGCCGATGGCCCACATCGGCGAGCGGATGATGGGCCACTACCTGGCGATCCGCGGCGGCACCGAGGTCACCTGCTGCACCGAACCGGCCGCGGTCGGCGGGATGCTCACCGAGGTCCGGCCCCACATGTTCCTCGGCATGCCGAGGATCTGGGAGAAACTGCACGCGCAGCTGGTCTCGCACCTGGCCGCCCACCCCGGCGACGGCGCTCGCGAGGACCTGCTCGCCACCGTCGGGCTCGAGGACGGCCGCATCATGCTGACCAGCGGCGGCGTGCTGGCGACCGAGATCCACGAGTTCTTCCGCGGGCTCGGCCTGCCGCTCTCCGACATCTACGGGATGAGCGAGTCGACCGGTCCGGTCTGCTGGTCCCCGCACGACCCGCTCCCGGGCTGCGTCGGGCGCCCGATGCCCGGCTGCGAGCTGCGGCTCGAGGACGACGGCGAGATCGTCTTCCGCAGCGGCTGCACCTTCGCCGGCTACCTCGACGACGCGGCGCGGACCGCCGAGATCGAGGCCGGCGACGGCTGGTACCGCAGCGGCGACGTCGGCGCCGTGGACGCCTCCGGCCAGCTGCGGATCGTCGACCGCAAGAAGGAGATCATGATCACCGCCGGCGGCAAGAACATCTCCCCGGCCAACCTCGAGAAGGCGCTGAAAGCGCAGCCGCTGATCGGCCAGGCGGTGGCGATCGGCGAGGGCCGGCGCTTCGTCTCGGCGCTGATCGTCCTCGACCCCCTCGCCGCCGCGGAGTGGGCGGCCGCGAACGACCTGCCGCCGGAGACCCCGCTCGCCCGGCTGGCCGCCGACCCCCGCATGCGCGACGCGGTGGCGGCCGCGGTCGAGGCGGCCAACGAGGCCTTCTCGCAGGTGGAGAAGGTCAAGCGCTTCACCGTCCTCGCGGCGGAGTGGGCGCCCGACTCCGACGAGCTGACCCCGACCGCGAAGCTGAAGCGGGGCGCCGTCGCCGCCAAGTACGCGGAGGAGATCGAGGCGATGTACGCGCAAACCAAACCGAAGGAGCCGGCATGAACGAACTCGCCCCCACGACGCTGCTCGACGGGCTCATCTTCCCCGAGGGCCTGCGCTGGCACGACGACCGCCTCTGGCTCTCGGACATGTACGCGGGGCGGGTTCTGACCGTCGACCTCGAGGGTCGCCTGACCGAGGTGGCGAAGGTCCCCGGCCGCCCCTCCGGCCTCGGCTTCCTGCCCGACGGCACGCCGCTCGCGGTCTCGATGGAGGACCACCGGCTGCTGCGCCTGGAGGGCGCGGAGCCGAGCGAGCATGCCGACCTGACGCCGCTGGTCACCGGCAGCATCAACGACATGCTGGTCGACCCCGCCGGCCGCGCCTACGTCGGCAGCTTCGGCTTCGACTTCCTCGGCGGCGAGGAGCCGGCGCCGGCCAACCTGGTCGCGGTCGAGCCGGACGGCAGCGCCCGGGTCGTCGCCGACGGGCTGATGTTCCCCAACGGGATGGCGCTCGCCGACGGGGGCGAGACGCTGCTGGTGGCCGAGATGCTGGCCGCCAAGGTGACCGCCTTCGAGGTGGCCGTGGACGGCTCGCTGAGCGGGCGCCGCACCTTCGCCGAGCTTCCCGAGCGCACGCCCGACGGGATCGCGCTCGACGCCGACGGCAACATCTGGGTCGCCTCCTCGCTGACCGCCGAGGTGCTGCTCGTCGCTCCCGGCGGCGAGCTGCTCGAGAGGCACTCGACGGCGCCGCTGCTGGCGCCGGCCTGCGCGCTCGGCGGCCCCGACGGGCGGACGCTGTTCATCGCCCTGGCCGAAACCTCTCCCGAGCAGCTCGCGCAGGGGATCTCCAGCGGCCGTATCGACACCGCGCCCGTGCGCACCCGCGCGGTGGCGTGAGACGCGCCCGGCCGATGGCGTCGCGGGACGGTGCCGACGAACCGAAGCGCTAGCGTCCGCGCCGATGGCCTCGAATCGCTCCCACCGGCGGCGTACCCGCACCCCGCTCGACGCCGACGACCCGACCAGGACGGCCCTGCTGGAGTCGACCGAGCGGCTGCTCCGCGAGCGCCCGGTCGCGCGGCTCACGGTCGACCAGATCAGCCGCGGCGCCGACCTCTCGCGGACCGCCTTCTACCGCTACTTCGGCCGCAAGGAGGACGCCGTGGTGGCGCTCTCGGCTCGCTACTTCGAGATCATCTACGAGGGGCGCGAGCCGTTCTTCTCCGAGGACCGGCCGCTGGAGGAGGCCTGCCGGGAGGCGGTCCGCAACGAGCTCTCGATCTGGGCCGAGCACGGTGCCGTGCTGCGCAGCCTCGCCGACCTCGGGGCGACCGACCCGGAGATGCGCGACGTCTGGTACGCCCAGGTCGAGCAGTTCATCCCCCTGGTCGAGGGGCGCATCCGCTCCTACGCCAAGCAGCGCGGCGTCGCCCCGCCGCCGCACCCGCGCCAGGTCGCCGAGGCGTTCGTCTGGATGGCCGAGCGCTACTACTACGTGTGGTCGAGCCACTACCGGCACCCGAGCGAGGACGTGGTCGCGGCGATGACCTGGGTGATGGTGGCGATGATGGGCGGCGAATGGGCGCCCGCCGGGCCGGCCGGCCGGCCTCAGTCGCCGAGCGGCGCGTAGAGGACGAGCGGGTTGCCGCTCGGGTCGCGCAGCTCGAGCCGCAGCTCGTGCTCGCCGGTCCGGGGGGCGCCGACCGTCGGGTCCGCCGCCCGCAGCCGCTCCGCCAGCGGCTCGAGCGAGTCGACCTTGAGCGCCGGCGCGACCCCGGCCGCCGGGTCGCGGTCGGCCGCCCCGACCAGGGCGATCGTCGCCCCGCCCGCCTCCAGCGCCGCGTAGCGGTCGCCGTCGCGGAACTTGAGGCGGAGGCCGAGGATGCCCTCGTAGAAGGCGAGGGCGGCGTCGAGGTCGGCGGTCGGCAGCAGCACCTGGCGCAGGTCGGGCGGGGGGCTCATTTGCGTTCCTTCCAAAACATGCGTAACATATACAGCATAATGCGAGAGCCGTTCGAGACGCCCTTGCGCAGCCTGCTGTTCGCGCCCGCCGCCCGTCGCGACCTGGTCGCCAAGCTCCCCCGAGCCGGCGCCGACGTGATCACCCTCGACCTCGAGGACGGCATCGCCGCGGACCGGGCCGCGGACGCCCGCGAGGCGGCCGCCGAGGCGCTGCCCGCGCTGGCCGCCGCCGGCCAGGCGGCATACGTGCGCACCAACCCGCCCGGCGATTCGGCCTTCGCCGCCGACCTGGCCGCGGTCGCGCCCGCCGCGCCCGCCGGCTACGTGCTGCCCAAGTGCGAGAGCCCGGCGCTCGTCGCCGAGGCCGCCGCGGCGATCGGCGCCGCCCACGGCGCCGCCGCGCCGCCGCTGGTGCTCGGGATCGAGACCGCCCGCGGCGTGCTCGCCGCGTTCGAGCTGGCCACGGTCGAGGCGCCCGTGCGGGCGCTCTACTTCGGCGCCGAGGACTTCGCCACCAGCGTCGGCGCGCGGCGCACCGCCGCCGGGCACGAGGTCCTCTACGCGCGCTCCCGGGTGCTGCTGGCCGCCCGCGGCGCCGGGGTCCAGGCGCTCGACCAGGCGATCGCCGACGTCCGCGACGACGCCCGCTTCGCCGCCGACGCCGCGACCGGTCGCGACCTCGGATACGACGGCAAGCTCTGCATCCACCCGCGCCAGGTCGAGCTCTCCCACGAGGCGTTCTCGCCCTCTCCGGGCGAGGTCGCCGCGGCCGAGCGGCTGGTCGAGGCGTTCGAGGCGGCGCTCGCCGCCGGCGACGCGACGCCACTGATCGACGGCCGCATGGTCGACGAGCCGCTGGCCCGGCGCGCCCGCGCCCTGGTCGCCCGCGCCGGATCGGAGGTGGCGGTCGATGTCGGCTGACCCCGCCCCGACCCCGCCGCCCGAGATCGAGCGCAGCTGGGGCCACCTGATCGGCGGCGAGTGGACCGATCCCGCCGGCCCGCGACTCACCTCGCTCGATCCCGCCGGGGGCGAGCCGGTCGCCGAGATCGCCGACGGCGGCGTCGAGGATGTGCGGGCCGCGGTCGCCGCCGCCGCGGCGGCCTTCCCGCGCTGGCGGCGCAGCTCGCCGTCGGCCCGCTCGCATCTGCTGCACGCGCTCGCCGACCGGGTCGAAGAGCGGGCGCCGGTCCTCGCCGCGCTGGAGGCCTGGGACGCCGGCAAGCCGATCCGCCAGGCGCGGACCTGGGACCTGCCGCTGTGTGCGGAGGTGCTGCGCTTCTACGCCGCGGTGGCCCGGACCGCGGGCGGCGAGACGTCGGAGCCCAACGCCGGCACCCTGCAGCTGGTGCGCCGCCGCCCGGCCGGCCCGGTCGGGCAGATCATCCCCTGGAACGCGACCTCGCTGATGGTGGCGATGAAGGTGGCGCCGGCGCTGGCCGCGGGCTGCACGGTCGTGCTCAAGCCCTCGGAGCTGGCCTCGCTGCCGGCGCTGGAGCTGATGCGGGCCTGGACCGACCTGCTGCCGCCCGGCACGGTCAACCTGGTCACCGGCGGGCCCGAGGTGGGGAGGGCGATCGTCGCCTCCCCCGAGCTGCGCCGGATCAGCTTCACCGGCAGCCCGGCGGTCGGCCGCCGGGTGATGGAGGCGGCCGCGCGCGACCTGAAGCCGGTGATGCTCGAGCTCGGCGGCAAGAGCCCCGGCATCGTCTTCCCCGACGCCGACCTCGAGGCCGCGGTCGAGGGCACGGTGGTGGGGATCGTCCCCAACCAGGGCCAGATGTGCGCCGCCGCCACCCGCCTGCTCCTGCACGAGGAGATCGCCGACGAGTTCCTCGCCCGGCTCGGCGAGCGGATCGGCGGGCTGCGCATGGGTCCGCCGCTCGACCCCGCCACCGACGTCGGCCCGCTGGTCAGCGCCGGCCAGCGCGAGCGGGTCCTCGGGCGGATCGAGGAGGCGCGCGCGGCGGGCGCCCGCGAGGCGTTCAGGCTCGACGTCCCCGACGGCCTTCCCGCCGGCGGGAACTGGTGCCCGGTGGTCTGCTTCGACGGCGTCTCGCCGGAGATGGCGGTGGCGCGCGAGGAGGTCTTCGGCCCGGTGCTCTCGGTCCTTCGCTGGCGCGACGAGAAGGACCTCGAGGCGCTCGCCAACGACGTCTCGACCGGGCTGGCGGCAGCCGTCTGGTGCGGCGACGCGAGCCGGGCGCTGTCCCTGCTCGACCGCATCGACGCCGGGGTCGGCTGGGTCAACACCTACGGCTTCCTGCCGCCGGGCGCGCCCTTCGGCGGCGTCAAGGACAGCGGCTTCGGCCGCGAGAACGGCGCCGCCGCGGTCGAGGAGTACTGCGACGTGCAGACGGTGCTGATCCGCCACCGCGGCCCGGGGACCTCGCTCTACTGATGGGCGCCGCGACCGACACCGCCACGGCGCTCGACCTCGCCGACGCGATCCGGCCCGGGGACGGCGTCCTCTGGAGCCAGGGGACCGGTGAGCCGCGCACCCTCACCGAGGCCTTCGTGCGCGGCCTCTCCGCCTACCCCGGGGTCGACCTCTTCCTCGGCGGCACCTTCAGCGAGACCCTCGCCGACGCCGATCTGAGCGAGGCCCGGGTCACCGTGCTCGGGGGCGCCGGCGCCAACTCGCGCCTCGCCCCGCCCGGCGGGCTCGCCGTGCTGCCCTGCCACGTCTCGACCGTGCCGCGGCTGATCGAGAGCGGCGCGATCCGCGCCGACGTCGTCCTGATCCAGGTCGCGCCGGCCGACGAGGAGGGCTTCCACAACCTCGGCGTGATCGCCGACTACGTCCACGAGGCGATCGGGCGGGCGCGGCTGGTGATCGCCGAGGTCAACGAGCGGATGCCGAGGACCGCCGGCGACACCCGCGTCCGCGCCGACGCGATCGACCGCTTCGTCCACAGCGACCGGCCGCTGGTCTCGATCCGCCCGCCCGCCCCCGGCCCGGTCGAGGAGGCGATCGCCGCCCACGTCGCCGAGCTGGTCCCCGACGGCGCGACCCTGCAGGTCGGGATCGGAGCGGTCCCCAACGCGATCCTCGCCTGCCTGCGCGGCCACCGCGACCTCGGCCTGCACAGCGGCGCGGTCGGCGACGAGCTGGTCGGCCTGGTCGAGTGCGGGGCGCTGACCAACGCCCGCAAGCGGGTCGACACCGGCGTCGCCGTCGCCGGCGCGCTGTTCGGCACCGAGCGCCTCTACGACTTCGCGGACGGGAACCCGGCGCTGGCGGTGCGCTCGCTGCGCCACACCCACGACCCGCGCACGATCGCCTCGCTGGGCGCCTTCGTGGCGATCAACGGGGCGCTCGAAGTGGATCTCACCGGCCAGGTGAACGCCGAGACGCTCGGGGGGCGCCACGTCGGGGCGGTCGGCGGTCAGGTCGACTTCGTCCGCGCCGCGATGGCGGCCCCCGAGGGCGTCTCGGCGATCGCGATGCCGGCGACCGGGATGCGCGGCGCCGTCTCGCGGATCGTCGGCCGGCTCGCCGACGGCGTCGTCACCACCGCGCGCAGCGACGCCGACGTCGTCGTCACCGAGCACGGCGCGGCTCACCTGCGCGGCCGCTCGCTGCCCGAGCGCGCCCGCCGCCTGATCGAGATCGCCGACCCCGCCTTTAGAGACGAGCTAACCGAGACCGCGAGGAGCCTCTGTTGAACGAAGTCGCCGTCGACGCCGATGCCGGCGTCTGGTCCATCACCATCGACCGCCCGGAGCGCCGCAACGCGCTCGGCGTCGCCACCGTCGCCTCCTTCCACGCGGCGCTCGACCGGGTCGAGGCCGCCGGGCCCGAGCAGGCGCGGGCGGTCGTGATCGCCGGCGCCGAGGGCGACTTCTGCACCGGCGCCGACCTGCACGAGCGCCGTGAGATGAGCGCCGAGGAAAAACGCGCCCACGCCCGGGGCCTCGCCGGCCTGGTGCGGCGCGTCCACGAGCTGCCGCTGCCGACGATCGCCAGGATCGGCGGCTACGCGCTCGGCGGCGGCTGCGAGCTGGCACTCGCCTGCGACTTCCGCGTGCTCTCCGAGCGGGCCGTCATCGGTCTGCCGGAGACGCGGATCGGCGCCTTTCCCGGCGCCGGGGGCACCCAGCTGCTGACCCGGGTCGCCGGCCCCGCGGTCGCCAAGGACCTGGTCCTCACCGGCCGCAAGATCGAGGCCGACGAGGCCGCGCGCCTCGGGATCGCCTCACGGCTGGTGCCCGACGAGGCGCTCGCCGAGGAGACGGCGGCGCTCGCCGCCCGCCTCGCCGCCAACGGGCCGGTCGGCGTCCGCCTCGCCAAGCAGGCGATCGATCGCGGCGGCGACGGCCCGCTCGCCACCGGCCTCGCCTTCGAGGTCGCGGCGGGCCAGGTCGTGCTCGGCTCCGAGGACTACCTGGAGGGCCTCGCTTCCTTCGCCGAGCGCCGTCCGGCCGTCTTCAGGGGGCGCTGAGATGGACTTCACGCTGACCGACGAGCAGGCCGCGATCCGCGACGTGGCGCGCGACTTCGCCCGCACCCGGATCGCCCCCCACGTGCGCGAATGGGAGGCCGAAGGCCACTTCCCGCGCGAGATCGCCCGCGAGATGGGGGAGCTCGGCTTCCTCGGCTGCTGCTTCCCGGAGCGCTATGGCGGCAGCGAAGCGGGCTTCGTCAGCCTCGTGCTGGTGATCGAGGAGATCGCCCGCGTGTGGCAGCCGGCCGCCGGGTTCTTCAACCCGAACGGGATGACCGTGCCGTTCACGATCCTCAACTGGGGCAGCGAGGAGCAGCGCGAGCGCTGGGTCGAGCCGCTGATCCGCGGCCGCGCGATCGGCTCCTTCGGCCTCACCGAGCCCGACGGCGGCTCCGACGTGCTCGGCTCGATGCGCACCCGTGCCCGCCGCACCGAGGGCGGTTGGGTCCTCGACGGGACGAAGATCTTCAACTCGCTCGCCCACCTCGCCGACCTCGACCTGGTCTTCGCCCGCACCTCCGACGACGGCCATCGGGGGATCTCGGCCTTCCTCGTCCCGCTCGACACGCCGGGCATCACCGCCAACCCGATCCCGCACTCGATCCTGGGCGAGTGCATGCCGACCGCCGAGGTCGGCTTCGCCGACGTCGAGCTGCCCGAGGAGGCGCTGCTGGGGGAGGTCGGCGACGGCTTCCGGATCGCGATGAACGCCCTCGACTACGGCCGCCTCACCGTGCCGGCCCGCTGCGTCGGGATCGCCCAGGGCTGCGTCGACGTCTCGCTCGAGTACGCGCGCGAGCGCAACGTCTCCGGCAACCCGATCGGCAGGTACCAGCTGATCCAGGGGCTGATCGCCGACATGGTGGTGGAGACCGACGCGGCCCGGATGCTCACCTACCAGAGCGCCTGGCTCAAGGACTGCGGCAAGACGGCGACCAGGGAGAGCGCCCGCTCCAAGTACTTCGCCGCCGAGGTCGCCGCCCGGGTCGCGACGCGGGCGTTCGAGCTGTTCGGCGGTTACGCGGTCGCCGACGAGTACCCTGTTGCCCGCATGTTTACCTGGGCACATCTTTACCGGACGGGAGAGGGATCGGCGAACATCCAGCGGATGCTCGTCGCCGACGACGCGCTCGGGTTCAAGCTCGCCGACCGTCACGCGATCCAGCGCCGTTTCGAGCTGGCGAGCGACGTCGAGCCGGCCGGCCAGCCGCTGACCGGCTGAGATGGCCGAGCGCGACGACAGCTCGAGCAAGCGAGTGCGGCGCCCGGCGAAGATGGGCGAGGTGATCGCCGACGCGATCGCCGACGAGATCCTCGAGAACAACCTCGCTCCCGGAACCCGCCTGCCCAACGAGGCGCGGATGGTCGAGCAGTACCAGGCGGGCCGCGGCACGGTGCGCGAGGCGATGCGGCTGCTCGAGGCCGACGGGCTGATCGACGTCCGTCCCGGCCTCGGCGGCGGGCCGGTGGTGCGCGAGCCCGACGTGGACAAGGTCGCGCGCCGCCTCTCGATCCTGCTGCGCCTCTCCGGCAGCAGCTTCGGGGCCGTCGTCGACGCCCGCAAAGCGCTCGAGCCGACGCTCGCCCACCACGCCGCGGACGCCGCCACCGACGAGCAGATCGCGGCGCTGCGCGACTCGGTCGAGCGGCTCGCCGCCGCCAAGGACGCCGGCGGTCAGGCCTTCATCGACGAGAACGCCCGCTTCCACAGCCTCGTCGCCGAGGCCAGTCAGAACCCGGTGCTGCACACCTTCTGGCTGGCGATCCGGGCGATCATCGACGGCCAGGAGGTGGGGGTGCGCTACGAGGAGGAGGCGCGCGCCGCCGTCGTCGTCGCGCACGAGCGGGTGCTCGAGGCGATCGAGGCCCGCGACCCCGAGCGCGCCCAGGCGGAGATGGCGCGCCATGTCGCCGCGATCGACCAGCACCTCGCCGAGCACCACCCCGAGCTGATCGACGACCCGATCAGCCTCCAGGCCCGCTCGCGGCGCTGAGCCGCCGCCCGGCTTCCTCGCATCACGCAGCGTGACCCCCGCATTGCAGGGCGCCTACCCTTGACTTCCGGATAAACATGCGTATAGTTATGCGAGATGTTGTCACGCACCGTGACTACCGAGGAGAGGTCGACGGTGGACGACGCCCTCGAGGCCGTCGCCGCCGGACGTCCCGTGATCGTGGTTGACGACGAGGACCGCGAGAACGAGGGCGACCTGATCATGGCCGCGGACGCCGTCACCGCCGCCGACGTCGCCTTCTTCCTGCGCCACACCTCCGGCGTCCTCTGCGTGGGCGCGACGGGGGAGAGCCTCGACCGGCTCGAGCTGCCGCTGATGGTCCCCGAGCGCAACACCGAGGCGCTCGGCACTGCCTTCACCGTCACCGTCGACGCCCGTGAGGGGACGACCACCGGGATCTCCGCCGAGGACCGGGCGGCGACGATCCGCGCCCTCGCCGATCCGGCGACCGTGCCCGGCGACCTGCGCCGGCCGGGGCACGTCTTCCCGCTCCGGGCCCGGCCCGGCGGCGTGCTGAAACGGGCCGGCCACACCGAGGCGGCGGTCGACCTGGCCCGGCTCGCGGGTCGGGCGCCGGCCGGCCTGCTCTGCGAGATCGTCAACGCCGAGCGCGACGCGATGGCCGGCGCCGAGGAGATCGCGGCGCTGGCGCGGGCGCACCGGATCCCGGTGATCGCGGTGGCCGACCTGATCCGCCACCGGCGCCGGCGGGAGAAGCTGGTGCGGCGGGTCTCGACCGCCGAGCTGCCGACCGCGCACGGCCCCTTCCAGGCGCACGTCTACGAGGTCCTCGACGGCGGCGACCAGCACCTCGCCCTGGTGCGCGGCGACCTGCGCCGCCGCGACTGCCCGCCGCCCCTGGCCCGCGTCCACAGCGAGTGCCTGACCGGCGACGTCTTCGGCTCGCGGCGCTGCGACTGCGGCGCCCAGCTCGACCTGGCTCTGGAGCAGATCGACGCGGAGGGGCGCGGCGTCGTCGTCTACCTGCGCGGCCACGAGGGCCGCGGGGTCGGGCTCGGCCACAAGATCGCCGCCTACGCGCTGCAGGAGCGCGGGCGCGACACGGTCGACGCGAACCTCGACCTCGGCCTGCCGGTCGACTCGCGCGAGTACGGCATCGGCGCCCAGATCCTCGCCGACCTCGGCGTCTCCTCGATGCGCCTTCTCACCAACAACCCCGACAAGCGCGGCGGCCTCGAGGGCTACGGCCTGGAGATCGCCGAGCGAATCCCGCTGCCCACCCGCCCGACCCCGGAGAACCTCACCTACCTGCGCACCAAGCGGGAGCGCATGGGCCACCTGATCGACGACCTCCCCGATGACCCGGCCCTCCACCCCACCAGAAAGGACTGTCAACCGTGAAGTTCAACCTGTTCATGCTGCCGACGCTGCCCGCGTCGGACGATGTGCGCCGGGCCGAGCGCCCGATCGGTCGCAAGACCGAGTACTACCAGGAGATGCTCAACGAAGTACGTGACCTGACCAAGCTCGCCGAGGAAGTCGGGTTCGACTCGGTCGGCCTGACCGAACACCACTTTCACTCCGAGGGCTGGGAGGTGTCGGTCTCGCCGCTGCTCCTCTTCGCCGACCTCGCGGCACGCACCGAGCGGATCAAGTTCCTCACCCTCGGACTCGGGGCGACGACCTGGGATCCGATGAGGCTCGCCGAGGAGACCGCGATCCTCGACCAGCTCACCCAGGGGCGTTACTACGCCGGGTTTGCCCGTGGCTACCAGGACCGCTGGGTCAAGGTGCTCGGACAGCAGTACCACGTCGGCGGCACGCTCAGCGACGGCTCCGAGAAAGACCTCAAGAACCGCGAGATCTACGAGGAGGTCGTCGACCTCGTCTACAAGGCATGGACCGAAGACGCCCTCGTCCACGACGGCGAGCACTACAAGGTCCCGTTCCCGGTCGAGGGCATCGCGGACTGGAGCGCGCACGAGTTCACGCGTGAGTTCGGCGTCCCCGGCGAGGTCGACGAGAACGGCACGATCAAGGCCGTCTCGGTCGTCCCGCGTCCCTACCAGGACCCGCACCCGCTGGTCTTCCAGCCCTTCTCGGTCAGCGAGTCGACGATCCGCTACACGGCTGAAAAAGGGATCGTCCCCTACCTGCTGCTCTCCTACCCGGAAGAGTTCGAGCGGCTCTGCCGCGTCTACCAGGAGGTCTCCTCCGAAAACGGGTACGACTTCGAGCTCGGCCAGAACCTCGGCGCCCTGCGGGCGATCCATTTCGGCGAGAGCCGCGCCCAGGCGACGAAGCTGATGGAAGCCACCCACCTGAAGACCTGGAACGTGTGGTTCGGCAAGTTCGGCTACTGGGAGATCTTCCGTCTGCCCGGGGACGAGGAGAAGTGGCCGATGGGCAAGGCCCTGCTGCCCGAATCGGAGTGGAAGGCCGACCGGTTCGAAAAGCACCGGTACGCGTTCCTCGGCACGCCGGACGAAATCAAGCGCGACTTCGAGGAGCTGGCGAAGATCCACTCCGACGGCAACCTCGAGTACTTCAGCTGGTACTTCGACCAGGGGATGATGCCGCTGGAGGAGTCACGCCGGCAGCTCGAACTGTTCGGCGAGCACATCATCCCGGAGTTCGGCTAGGGGAGCCCCTGAGCGCGGCCGGCCGGTCGCGCTCACAACCAAGGAGGAGAGAGAACGGTGAAGACCGCGATGGTCACCCGATGGCTGGTGTGCGCACTGGCCGCCCTCGCGCTCGGCGGATTGCTCGCCGCGTGCGGTAGCGACAGCAACGAGAACAGCGATACGGCCGCCGCCACGACCGGCGACGCGACCGAAGCGACGGACGGCGCCACGACCGCCGAGCCGACCGCCGAATACGAAGACGAACTGCCGAGCGGGCCGAACCCGGTCGGCGAAGCGTCCGGCAAGACGATCGGCTTCGTCAGTGCCTGCCAGAACTGCGAGGCGATGGCGCGGATGTCGGCGGCCTTCGAAGACGCCGCCGAGGCGGCCGGGATGAAGGTCCGCATCTACGACACCAAGGGCAACCCGGCGGATGCGGCGAAGGGCGTGGAAACCCTGTTGCAGTCCGGAGCGGACGTGATCGTCCTCGGCGCCCTGCCGCCGCAGGTCGTCGGCAACGCGGCCAAGTCGGCGAAGTCCAAGGGCGTGCCGATCTTCGGCGTCGACTCCGGCATCCCGAGCTCGGCGGCCGAAGGCATCACCGCCTTCAACATCGAAGAGAACCTGCCGGAAGCGCAGACCATCCTCGGCGAACGGATCGCCGAGGAAGTCGGCCCGGAAGGGAAGATCCTCTACCTGTTCGACAAGGTCCTGCCGGTCGGCGTCCTCTATGACGAAGCCCTGCGCGCCGGGCTCGGCGAAACCGAGATCCTCGCCGAAGAACAGATCGACCTGACGAAAATCACCCAGCAGGGGCAGGACGTGACCTCCACCTGGCTGGTCAAGTTCCCCGAAGTCGACGCGGTGCTCTGCGCCTACGACGCCAGCTGCCTGGGTGCCTACCAGGCGGTGCGCGCCGCGGGCAAGGAAATCCCCGTCTACGGCAACAACGGCAACCTGGAGAACCTCAACCTGATCCGCCAGGGGGCCGACTACACGACCAACGCCCTGGCGATCGAGCTGCAGGCCTGGATCGGGACCGATCGCTCGATCAGCCTCCTCAACGGCGAAGAAGTGACCGACCCGCCGCTGGTCCGCGACCTGCTCGTCGACGGCGAAAACGTTCCCGAGAGCGGGGTCTACGACGGCTCGCAGCTCTACGGCGACTTCGAAAAGTCGTTCGTCGAGCGCTGGGAAGCGGAATAGGGGCCGGCATGGGCACCGTCGAGACGACCCGCGAGCTGCTCCGGCTAGAGGGGTTGCGCAAGGCGTTCGGCGGTGTCCATGCAGTCAAGGGGGTGGACCTCGCCCTGGGGGCGGGCGAGGTCCTCGGCCTCGTCGGCGAGAACGGCGCCGGCAAGAGCACCGTGGTGCGGATGCTGGCCGGCGTCGTCCGTCCCGACGCCGGTGAGATCCGGCTCGGCGGCGAGGCGGTCGAGATGCACGGGGCCCGCGCCGCCCGTGCCCACGGGGTCGCCGTGATCCACCAGGAGCTGGCGCTGGTCGACACCTTCTCGGTCGCCGAGAACGTCTTCCTCGGCGAGCCCTACCCGCGGCGGGCAGGTCGGATCGACTGGGGCCGGATGCAGCGCGAGGCCCGCGCGGCCTTCGCCACCTTCGGCCACGAGGTCGACGTGACGCGCCCCCTCGCCGCGGTCTCGGTCTGGGAGCGCTGGCTGACCGAGGTCGTGCGCGGCCTGCGCACCGAAAGCCGGGTGCTCGTGCTCGACGAGCCGACCGCGGCGATGGACCTCGACGACGTCGAGAAGCTCTTCGCCGCCGTGCGCCACGCCGCCCGGGAGGGCACCGGCGTCATCTTCGTCTCGCACCGGATCGGCGAGCTGCTTGATATCTGCGACCGCGTCCACGTGATGCGGGACGGCCGCTCGGTCGCCGACCGTCCCGTCGAGGGGCTGGAGGGCGCCGAGCTGGTGCGGCTGATCGCCGGCGGCGAGCCGGCCCAGGCCGCCGCCGCCGAGCACCACCCCGAGCACGCCGGCACCGCCGTGATCGAGGCACAGGGCCTCTGCGCCGGGCCCCGGCTGCGCGACGTCGACCTGAGCGCCTGGCCCGGGGAGATCGTCGGCGTCGCCGGCCTCGTCGGCAGCGGCCGCTCGACCCTGCTGCGGGCGCTGGCCGGCGCCCAGCCGCTCAGCGCCGGCGAGCTGCGGCTCGACGGGGAGCCGGCGCGGCTTCACAGCCCGCGCCAGGCGGACCGCGCCGGCGTCGCGATGCTTGCCGAGGACCGCCTCGCCGACGGCCTCGTCGCCGGGCTTCCGGTCAGCGCCAACATCACCCTCGGGTCGGCGCGGCCGCCCGCCGCGGTCGGCGGCATGATCCGTCACGGCGCCGAGGAGCGGCTCGGCCGGGAATGGATCGAGCGGCTCTCGATTCGCAGCGCGACGCCGGGCGGCCCGGTCCTCGGGCTCTCCGGCGGCAACCAGCAGAAGGTCCTCTTCGCCCGGGCCCTGCAGCGCGAACCCCGCCTGCTGGTGCTCGACGAGCCGACCCGCGGCGTCGACGTCGGCGCCCGCGCCGAGCTCCACGACCTGATCCGAGACTTCACCGCCGGCGGCGGCGCCGTCGTCCTCGCGACGTCCGACCTCGACGAGCTCGCCGAGCTCGTCGACCGGGCGATCGTCCTGCGCGAGGGCCGGCTCGTCGCCGAGCTCGCCGGAACCGTCCTCAACCGCGACCAGATCCTGAGGTGCTGCTATGACCACGCATGAAGCCCCCGTCGATGCCGCCGCTCCGGCTCGGGCGTTCCGTCTCTCCGACCTGCTGCGCCGCGGCATCTCCAGCCTCGCCGGAGTCGCCGCGCTGGTGATCCTCGTCGCGGTCTTCTGGGCGCTGCGCCCGGACACCTTCGGCACCGTCGACAACTTCAAGCTGGTCGTCTCCCAGGCGGCGGTGGCGGCGATCCTCGCCGCCGGCCTCTCGGTGGCGCTGACGGCGGGATCGTTCGACCTCTCCTTCGGGGCGGTGATGGCGGGCAGCGGCGTGCTGGTGGCGGCGCTGGTCGCCAACGCCGGGATGCCGCCGGCGCTGGCGATCGCGTTGACGATCGGCGCCGGCCTCCTCGCCGGCGCGGTCAACGGGGCCCTGGTCGCCTTCGGCACCATCCCCTCCCTGATCGCGACGCTGGGGACGCAGTCGGTGATCATCGGCGTCCTCACCTGGGCCACCGACGGCCAGCCGATCAACCTGCCGCTCGACAGCAGCTTCACCTCGATCGCCCAGGGCACCTGGCTGGGGATCCCGCACGAGACCTGGATCATGGTGGTCCTGATCGCCGCCGGCGCCGCGGTCAGCCGCTACGCCGTGGCCGGCCGCAACCTGCAGGCGGTCGGCCGCAACCCGTCCGCCAGCCGGCTGGCGGGGATCTCGGTGCGCGGCTACGTGCTCGGCTCGCTCGCGGTGACCGGGGCCTTCGCCGCCTGCGCCGGCATCCTCACCGCGGCCAAGATCAGCGCCGGCCGCCCCGAGGTCGGCGCGGCTGTCCTGCTGCCGACCTTCGCCGCCGCCTTCCTCGGCGCCGCGGTCAGCCGCGACGGCACCTTCAACATGCCCGGCGCCCTGCTCGGCGCCCTGCTGCTGACCACGATCACCAACGGCCTGGTGATCGTCGACGCCCCGGACTGGACCAACGACGTCGTCACCGGGCTCGTCCTGCTCCTGGCGGTCGGCCTCTCCCGGCTGGTCCGGCGCGGGGCCGCGGCGGGCACCGGCTAGTCCCCAACCCCCGGCGCGGGGACCCCACTTCTCGACGACGAGCCTCACCCACGTTGTGCACCGCAAACAAACGCGAAAGCGAGGTTGTGCCATGGACATCCATGACCAGTCGTTTCGTGAGCGCCTGCTGACGGCTCTCGCAGACGATCCGGAGTTCGAACGGGAGACGCGCTGGTTCGACGGCTCGATCCTGGTCGGCTACGGGGACCAGAGCCTCTGGCTCAAGATCTACCGCGGCAAGGCGATCGACACGCTCGAATTCACGCCGGTGTTCGGCTACACGTTCAAGATCGGCGGGGCGCCCTCGGCCTGGGAGAAGCTGGGCTCGGGGGAGAGGACGTTCTCCGACCAGGTCTCGGCCGGCTCGCGCCATCAGGCCACCGTCGAGGAGATGGAGGCAGGTGGCGGCGCCTTCCGCCCGCCGGAACTGGCGATCGAGGGCAACTGGGTCGAAGTGGGCCGGATCTACATCGGCCTCATCCATCTGGCCCGGTGCTTCGCCGGGTGTGTGACCGAGACCGCGGAGGTGGCGGCATGAGCACGGCGGAGATCATCGGGCGCTACATCCACATCGACGGCAACCGGACCTTCTACGACGAATGCGGCGAGGGTTCGCCGGTCGTCTGCATCCATGCCGGTGCGGCCGACGCGCGCATCTTCCAGTACCTGCTGCCGGAGCTGGCCGCGCGCGGCTATCACGGGTTTGCCCTGGATCTGCCCGGGCACTCCCGCTCCTATCCCGTCGACTGGGAACCGTTCCGCACGATCAACCAGCATGCCGAGTACGTCTTCAAGTTCGCCCAGGAGGTCTGCGGCGACGAGAAGCCGATCGTCATCGGGTGCGCGACCGGAGGCACCGTTGCCTTCGACCTGGTGGCCAACCACAGCGCCGAGTGCCGGGCGATCGTGCCGATGGAGGGTCCTGCCTGGTGCGAGCCGATCCTGCCCTTTCCGGGCGAGCTGGAGCAGCCGTCCTGGTCGACCGCCTGGAAGCCGTTCATCGAGTACGGCACGATCGAAGCGCTCGGCAGGCCGACCCGGGCCGACGCGGAGAAGGTGAAGGAGTTCTGGTGGCTTCACCAGAACGCCCAGCAGGCCGGCAACGGCGACATCCAGGGCTGGGCGTTGCACGACGTCCGCGACAAGCTCGACGACGTCCGCTGTCCGGTGCTGGTGATCAAAGGCGCCGACGACTTCTGGGTCCCGGAGGTGCTGAGCCGGGAATCGGCGGATCTGGTCGGCGAGATGGCCGAGCTGAAGATCCTCCCCGACATCGGGCACTACCCGATGTTCGAGGACCCGGTCGGGCTCGCCAACCTCGTCGACGACTTCGTCAAGAGGCGGGCGCCGCTGGACTGAGCGACGACGTCGGACCTCGGGCGCCCGGCCTCGCGGCCGGGCGCCCGGGTGCCCAGGCTCGCGATAACCCCCGCCGTGCCCGGCGAGGAGTGGCGAGACGAGAAGGAGCGGGTCGAGCTGGTCGTCCACGACCTCGACCTGCCGCTGCCCGAGCTGGGCCGCTTCGACGCCGTCTCCTCGTTCGCGATCCACCACCTCGCCGACGAGCGCAAGCGCTCGCTCTACCGGGAAGCCTTCGAGCTGCTCGAGCCGGGCGGGGTCTTCGCCAACTTCGAGCACGTCGAGACCCAGCTCGGCTGGCTGCGCGACATCGGCTTCGAGGACGTCGACTGCTACTGGAAGTGGCTGGAGATGGCGCTGCTGATCGGCGTCAGGCCGGGCGGCGCCGGCTGACCCTCACTCCGGGTCGCGCGGGTTGCGGCGGCCGACGATCAGCGGGTCCTCGGGGGTGAAGGGGAGGTCCGGCAGGGCCGCCGTCTCGATCCCGAGGGTCGCCGCCAGCACCTCGCGCGAGTAGGCGGAGCCCACCGCGCGGTAGCCGACGTCCCCCGGGGTCGGTTGGTCGAAGAAGACGAGGAAGTGGATCTCCTCCTCGCTCGTCGTCTCGATGTGGTGGGGATAGGCGCGGGGGATGAAGTAGACGTGCCGGGGCCGAGCTCGTAGGTGTCGGTGCCGCCTGGGCCTCGATCTCGAAGCGGTGCGGGTCGCCGTAGCGGGCCCGCTCGGGGACGACGGGCTCGCCCTCGCGGCGGACGATGTACGGCGACTCGGTCGAGCGCGGGATCGCGGCGAAGTCGGCGGCCGGCAGGTCGTAGGCGTTGCCGAGCACGGCGTCGCTCATCGCCCCGTAGGAGGCGTGCATCGAGAAGTCCTCGGTCCGCTCGGCCCCGAATGCGACGATCAGCTCCGCCTCGCCGTCGCCGACGTTCTCGATGTGGTGGACGGAGCCGCTGTCGACGTGGAACAGACGAGCAGCTCGCCCGCGAGGCAGTAGGTCAGCTCGTCGGCGTTGGCGTGCCAGTGCGGCTCGGGCGGCCGCTGGCTACCATCCGGACGGTGGGGGCACTTCAGGATTCCGAGGCGGAGCGGATCGGGCGGGCCCGCCGCTACACGGTCGCGGGCGCGGTCCGCGACCTGGCGGGGATCGGAGCGCGGCTGCCCGGCGTCTGGAGGGTCTGGGGGCGGGGGGAGGTCGACCCGAAGCTGCGCGAGCAGGTGATGCTCGCGGTGGCGCAGGCGAACGCCTGCCGCTACTGCACCTTCGCCCACACCCAGTGGGCGCTCGCGGTCGGGGTCGACGAGTGCGAGCTGCCAGGGCTGCCCGGGGCGGACTCCGAGCGGCTCGATCCCGACGCCCGGGCGGCGATCGCCTGGGCGCTGGCGTGGCTGGAGGCCGAGCGCGGGCCGGTCGACGCGGGGCTGGAGGCCGAGCTGCGATCCCGCCACGACGCGCGCTGGCGCCGGGACCTGGAGACGGTGGTGCGGGTGATGACGCTGGCCAACCTCTCGGCCAACACCTTCGAGGCGCTCGCCTCGCGGCTGCGGGGTGCCCCGGTCGCCGGCAGCCGTCTCGGCGACGAGGTCGTCGTCGGCGGCTGCGTCGCGGCGTCCCTCGCCCCGGTGCTGCTCCTACTCTCGGCTCTCCGCGGCCAGGCGCCCCATCGGCTCGCCCGCGAGTTCCGGAGCACCGCCGCAGCGGCTGGCTAACAGGGCCGTGCAGCCACCCTTTTCAGGGGCGGCCTTCCAGTGACGTTGGCAGGCCCTACGAGTGCTGCGGGCGAAGGGACCGGTTGAGGTAGAGGTTTGTCCCGCTATGCGGGACAAACCTCTACCTCTCCACCGCGGGGGGCGCGTCACCCGGGTGCGCCTGCGCTTGAGCCGGGTGCGCCTGCGCTTGAGAGAAGGGGCCGCTCCACGCCTGCTGGCGTGGAATCGATCGTCTAGCCGACCGGCTTGACGCGGAAGCCGACGCCGCTGGCGCTGCGGAGGAAGCTGGCGGTCTGCGGCTCGAGCACCCAGGGCGGCGGCAGGTTGCCGTCGAAGTCGTCGAGGAAGCGGGTGAACAGGCGCGAGGCCTGCTTGCAGCTGAGGCCGCGGCGCTGCAGGAGGACGATCCAGTAGGGGCCCTTGGCGATCCGCAGCGGGCCGATCCGGTCGTTGTTGAGGACGCGGAAGGTGCCGGGGCAGAAGCGGCCGTTGGCGGGGTGGTGCCCGCGGCCGCCGGATTCTTCTTCTTCGGCTTCGCCGCCGCCGCTGTTGCGGCCGACGCGGCCGACGTGGAAGCCGACCCCGGGAGCGCGGTAGAAGGTGTTCTGGCGAACGGCGACCTTCCAGCCGCCGGGCAGCTTGCCGTCCCAGTCCTCGAGGAAGCGGGTGAACAGGGCCGAGGCCTGGGAGCAGCTCGGCCGGCCCGAGGCGAGGATCGTGATCCGGTAGTTGCCGCGCGGCAGCGAGAGCCGGCCGACGTGGTCGTCGTGCAGGACGCGGAAGGTCCCGTTGCACTTGACCCGGGCCGCCTCGGCGCGGTCGGGCGCCGCGCTCGCCAGCGCCAGCGTCGCGAACAGGGCCGCGAGGGCGACGAGGAGGGCGCGGGGCGCCGGGATCGAGCGGGGGACGACGGACAAGACCGCGCCATCCTAGTTGATACGGTCGCAGCCTTGGGTCGGCGACTTTTCGCTCTCGTCCTTCTGTCCGTCGCTCTCGTCGTGCCGGCTGCGGCGGGTGCCGCGTCGCCCGCGGCCGACGCCTCGGCCCGCGCCTGCAAGGCCGGCGAGCTGCGCGTCGCCGGCGGCTGCGCCAGCCGCGCCGCGGCCGCCCGGCGGGTGCGGGCGATCGTCCGCGAAGCGATGCCGGAGATGGGCCTGAAGGCCGCGATCGTGCGCGTCGACACCGGCCGCCGGCCGCTGACCGGCTTCGCCCGCGGACGCTCGATGGCCGGGACTCCGGCCCGCCGCGACATGTACTTCCGGATCGGCTCGATCGCGATCCCGCACCTGATCACCCTCGTCCTGCAGCTCCAGGACGAAGGCGTCCTCTCGCTCGACGACAGGCTCTCCGAGTACCGGCCCGGCCTGCCGCGGGCGGACGAGATCACCCTGCGGATGCTGGCCAACAGCACCTCCGGCTACTACGACTGGATCCAGGGCAACGAAGCGTTCGCCGACGAGCTGCTGGCGGCGCCGTTCAGGCAGTGGACGGTGGCCGAGCTGCTGAGCGTCGCCTTCGGCCGCGGCTTCGCCTGCGACCCGGGCACCTGCTTCCACTACGCCCACACCAACTTCGCCGTGCTCGCCCAGGTCGTCTCGAAGGCGACCGGGCGCTCGGTCCAGAGCCTGATCCACGAACGGATCTTCAAGCCGCTCGGCCTCCGCCACACGGCGATCTCCCGCCACCCGGCCTTCCCCGGCCCGGCGCTGCACTCCTACACGGCCGAACGCGGCCTCTACGAGGACGCGACCTTCTGGAGCCCCTCCTGGACGATCGGCGCCGGCACGGTGATGAGCGCGACGATCGGCGACGTGGCGCGGACCGCGCGGGCGGTCGGCACCGGCGCCCTGATCTCCCGCGCCGCCAGCCGCGAGCGCTTCCTGCCGGCGACCCCCGGGATGGCCGGGTCGGACCGCTACTACGGGCTCGGGATCGTCGTCAACAACGGCTGGCGGGTCCAGAACCCGATGCTGAACGGGTACACCGGGATCATGGCCTACCTGCCCCGGCGCGGGCTCTCGGTCGCGATCGCCGCCACCACCCGGCCGCGCAGCGCCGGCACCGGCAAGCCCTACGCCAGCCTCCTGCTCGGCCGCCTCAGCGCCTACCTCTCGCCCGGCCACACGGTCGAGTTCGGCGGCTGAGCGTCACACGCCAGCTCCGCGCGAGGAGCCGGCGGCGGTCTCGTAGGGTCTTGGGCGGTGGCGCGCAAGCAGGAATCCACCCGCGGGGTCGTCGACCGGCGCACGCCGGCCGATCGCGAGGCCGATGCCGGGCTTGGGGAGGGCGACGGCCTCGACGCCGGCACCGCGGCGGCGCGGCTGGACGAGTACGGGCCGAACGCGATCGAGGAGGAGGAGCGCAGCGCCCTGGTCGAGCTGCTGCGGCAGTTCTGGGCGCCGATCCCGTGGATGATCGAGGCGGCGCTGCTGCTCACCGCGCTGACCGAGCGCTGGGCGGACTTCGGGATCATCCTCGCCCTGCTCCTCCTCAACGGCGCGGTCGGCTTCTGGGAGGAGCACCAGGCCGCCAACGCGCTGGCGGCGCTGAAGCGGCGGCTGGCGCGGCGGGCGCGGGTGCGGCGCGGCGGCGAGTGGCGCGAGCTGGAGGCGGCGGAGCTGGTCCCCGGCGACCTGATCCAGCTGGCGCGGGGCGACGTCGTCCCGGCCGACGGCCGCCTGCTCGGCGGCGAAGCCGAGCTCGACGAGTCGGCGCTGACCGGCGAGTCGCTGCCGGTCGCGCGGGCGGCGGGGGAGGAGGTGCTCTCGGGGACGGTGGTCTCGCGCGGCTCGCCGACGGTGCGGGTGCTTGCGACCGGGGCGGCGACCGAGTTCGGCCGCACCGCCGAGCTGACCGCCGAACGCGGCCCGCCCAGCCACTTCCAGGCCGCGATCTTCTCGATCGGCCGGTACCTGATCGGGATCGCGATGGCGCTGGTCGCCCTGATCGTCGCGGTCGAGCTGGTTCGCGGCACCGATCTGGCGACGACCCTCGAGTTCGCCCTGGTCGTGACGATCGCCTCGATCCCGGTGGCGCTGCCCGCGGTGCTCTCGGTGACGATGGCGGTCGGCGCCCGCTCGCTGGCCCGCCACGAGGCGGTGGTCAGCCACCTGCCGGTGGTCGAGGAGATGTCCGGCGTCGACGTGCTCTGCGCCGACAAGACCGGGACGATCACCAAGAACGAGCTGGCGGTCGCCGACGTCGCCGCGCTCGCCGGCGGCGACCGCGACGAGGTGCTGCGCGAGGCGGCGCTGACCGCGGAGGGCGACGGCGGCGACCCGGTCGACGCGGCGGTGCTGGCGGCGGCCGGCGCCCGCCCGCCGGGCGAGGTGCTGGAGCTGGAGCCGTTCGACGCCGACCGCAAGCGGGCCGAGGCGCTGGTGCGCGGCGCCGACGGGCGCGAGTTCCGGGTCGCCAAGGGGGCCGTGCAGGCGGTCCTCGACCTGGTCGGCGAGGACGCTCCCGGGGCCGGCGAGGTGTCCGCCGCGACCGCCGAGTTCGCCCGCCGCGGGCAGCGGGCGCTGGCCGTCGCCCGGGCCGACGAAGGGACCTGGCGGCTGACCGGGGTGCTGGCGATCGCCGACCCGCCGCGCGAGGACTCGCGGCCGACGCTGGAGGACGCCCGGGCGCTCGGGCTCGAGGTCAAGATGGTCACCGGCGACCGGGTCGAGATCGCCCGCCGGATCGCCGCCGAGGTCGGGCTCGGCGAGGAGATCCGGGAGTCGGCGGCGATCGAGCGACTCGACGGCGAGGCGCTGGCCGAGCGGGTCGAGGAGGCCGACGGGTTCGCCCAGGTCGTGCCCGAGGACAAGCACCGGATCGTCACCGCGCTGCAGGCCCGCGGCCACATCGTCGGGATGACCGGCGACGGGGTCAACGACGCCCCGGCGCTGAGCCGCGCCGACGCCGGGATCGCCGTCTCCGGCGCCACCGACGCGGCCCGCGCCGCGGCCGACATCGTCCTGCTCTCGCCCGGCCTCTCGGTCATCGTCGAGGCGATCCAGCGCGCCCGCGAAGTCTTCCGGCGGATGTCCAACTACGCGATCTACCGGATCACCGAGACGATCCGGATCGTCCTCTTCGTCGCCGTCGCGATCGTCGTCTTCGGCTTCTTCCCGGTCACCCCGACCCAGATCGTCCTGCTCGCGATCCTCAACGACGCGGCGATCCTGACGATCGCCTACGACCGCGTGCTGCCCTCGCCGCGCCCGGAGCGCTGGGACATGCGCGAGGTGCTGACGATCGCCACCGTGCTCGGCCTCGCCGGGGTGGTCGAGTCCCTCAGCCTGCTCTGGATCGGTCACGGCCCGCTCGGCCTCTCCGACGACGAGGTGCGGACGCTGCTCTACCTGAAGCTCTCGGTGGCCGGGCACCTGACCCTGTTCGTCGCCCGCACCCGGGGCCGGCTCTGGTCGCACCGGCCGGCGACGATCGTGCTCGTCGCCGTGATCGGCACCCAGCTGCTCGCCACCGCGATCGCCGTCTCGGGCTTCCTGATGACCCCGATCGGCTGGGGCCTGGCCGGCGTCGCCTGGGGCTACGCCCTGATCTGGATCCTGCTGCTCGACCAGGTCAAGCTCTGGGCCTACGCGGCGCTGGACATGAGATAGTCGGGCCGTGGAGGCGGAGCGGGGGCTGACGCTGCACGGGGACGCGCCGCGGTTCGAGCGCGGCTGGCGCTCCCTGGCCGAGGGCACCTGGGCCTGGCAGCAGCCGAACGGGCGGCTCGGCGAGTCCAACGCCGGGCTGGTCGCGGGCGGGGGAGAGGCGCTGCTCGTCGACACCCTCTGGGACCTGCGCCTGACCGGCCGCATGCTGGAGGAGGCGCAAGCGCTCGGCGCGCCGGCGCCCGGGATCGTCTTCAACACCCACTCCGACGGCGACCACTGCTGGGGCAACCAGCTGCTGCCGGAGGCGCGGATCGTCTCCACCGCGACGGCGAAGCGGCTGATGACCCTGGACACGCCGAAGGACCTGCGGCGCCTGCAGCGGCTCGGCCGGCTGCTGCCGGGGATGGGCCGCGAGCTCGGCGCCTTCGACTGGAGCGGGGTCGAGCTGACCCTGCCGGGCGAGACCTTCATCGGCCGGCTGACCCTGACCGTGGGAGGCCGCGAGGTGGAGCTGATCGAGGTCGGGCCCGCCCACACCGGCGGCGACGCGGTCGCTTGGGTCGCCGACGCCTCGGTCTGCTTCGCCGCCGACGTCCTCTTCATCGGCGGCACCCCGATCACCTGGGCCGGCCCGGTGGAGGCCTGGCTCGCCGCCCTCGATCGCGTCTGCGGGCTCGGCGCGAGGACCTACGTTCCCGGCCACGGTCCGGTCTGCGGGCAGGCCGAGGTCGACGAGCTGCGCCGCTACCTGGAATGGGTCCGCGACGAGGGGACCCCGCAGCTGCGGGCCGGCGCCTCGCCGCGCCGCGCCGCCCGCCGGATGCTGCTCAGCGAGGAGTTCGCCGCCTCGCCCTGGGCGGCCTGGGAGGACCCGGAGCGGCTTGTGATCACGCTGGCCGCCGAGTGCCACAAGCTCGGCGGCGGCGAGGGGCACCTGACCGGGGCGGGCCGGACGCGGGCGGTGCTGCAGATGCAGCGGGTCGGCGCCGAGCTGCGCAAGAAGCGGGGCGCGTCGTGAGCGCGAGCGGCGGCGAGGAGCCGCCGGCCTGGCACGAGCTGCCCGACCGCACCGCCGACCCGCGGATCCGGCGGGCGCGGCGGCACCGGCTCGCGATCGCGCTCGCCCGCAGGGTCACCCGCGGCCGCAGCTACGCCTTCCTGCGCGTGCTCGCGATCGACCGCCGCCTCTTCCGTCCCTTCCTCGCCCTCAACGCGCGGCTGATGCCGTTCGGGAAGCTGGAGCGCGCCCAGACCGAGGCGGTGATCATGCGCACGGCGCTGCTCTGCGGGAGCCGCTACGAGTGGATCCAGCACGAGGCGCTCGCCCGCCGCGCCGGGGTCACCGCGGCGCAGGTCGAGGCGATCCGCGCCGACCCCGAGAGCGAGGCCCTGCCCGAGCCGACCCGCCTGCTGCTGCGCGCGGCGGCGGAGCTGCTCGAGCGCCACGCGATCGAGGACGGGACGCACGAGCGCCTCGCCGCCCACTTCAGCCCGGCCGAGATCCTCGAGGCGACGATGCTGGTCGGCAACTACGCGATGCTGGCCGGCGCCCTCAACAGCTTCGGGGTGCGGCTGGAGCCGGCCTGGGAACGCTGACGGCGGTCCGGTCGCTCGACTAGCGTCAACTCCATGGACGTCGTCTGGACGCTGCTCGGCATCGCCCTGATCGCGCTCGCGCTGCGCGACATCTTCGACGTCCTCTTCCACCCGCTCGGGCGCGGCGTGGTCGCCGGCCGGATCGTGCTCACGATCTCGGCGGCGATGCGGCGGTTCGGCAGGGGGACGGGGCCGCTGCTCGCGGGCCCGTTCAGCTACGTCGCCGTCGTCGCCACCTGGACCGCCCTGCTGGCGGTCGGCTGGGCGCTGATCTGGATGCCGCAGATGCCCGGCGGGTTCGCCTACGCTCCGAGCCTCAGCCCCGAGGCGCACTCGGGCTTCTTCGACGCCCTCTACATCTCGCTGGTCAACCTGACCAGCCTCGGCTACGGCGACGTCGCGCCGACCGCGCAGCTGCTGCGCATCCTCAGCCCGGTGGAGACCGTGTTCGGGCTCGGCCTGGTCACCGCCAGCATCTCCTGGCTGATCTCGATCTACAACGCGATCTCGCGCCGCGACGCGCTCGCCCACGAGGTGCGGCTCGCCAGGGAGTCCGAGCAGCGGCTGGGGCAGAAGCTGGCCGACGCCGACCCGGCGCTGCTGGCGACGATGCTGGCCTCCTTCGCCGAGCAGCTGATCCGCTGCCGCCGCGACCTGATCCACTTCCCGATCAGCCACTACTTCCGCACCGAGGACGACGAGCGGGCGCTGACCGGCCTGCTGCCCTTCCTCCTCTCGCTGGCGGAGGAGGCGAGCGGCGCCGAACGCCCCCACGCGCTGCGGGTGCGGGCCGAGGTCCTGCGGATGGCGATCGACGACTTCGCCGAGACGCTGCGGGTGCGGCTGCGGCTCCCCGGCGAGACGACCGAGGTGACGCTCGAGCGCCTCCGGGTCGGGCGCGGCGGTCCGTGACGCCACCGGACGGCTGCTAGCTTCAGCCCGATGCTCTCGCTGCTCGCAGCGGTCTCCGACGCCAAGCTCGAACGGGCCTGCGGGGAAGACCCCGGCTTCATCTGCCGCCACGTCCTCGAATGGACCGGGAACGAAGCCGTGGCCGAAGTGGGGCGCTGGACGCTCGACGTCCCGCTGAGGATCATCCTGATCGCGCTCGGCGCCCTGGTGGTCAGCTGGCTGCTGCGGCGGGCGATCGGCAAATCGCTGCGGCGCCTGCACTCGGGATCGATGGAAAGGCGGGTCGGCGCCGTGCGCCGCGGCGTGCCCAGCGCCCTCAAGGCGACCGAAGAAACCAGCCTGCGCGCCGAACAGCGGATCGAGGCGCTGACCGGGGTCCTGCGCAGCTTCACCACCTTCGTCGTCTGGCTGACCGCCGCCTTCATGATCCTCGGCGAGGTCGGGATCAGCCTCGCGCCGCTGCTCGCGGGCGCCGGCGTGATCGGCGTCGCGCTCGGCTTCGGCTCGCAGTCGCTGGTCAAGGACTTCCTCTCCGGGATCTTCATCCTGGTCGAGGATCAGTTCGGCGTCGGCGACATCATCGACATCGACAACCAGGTCCAGGGGGTGGTCGAGGGGGTCAGCCTGCGCACCACCCGGCTGCGCAGCATCGACGGCGTCGTCTGGCACGTGCCCAACGGCGAGATCCGCATGGTTGGCAACACCAGCCAGCACTGGTCGCGGTCGCTGCTCGACGTCGAAGTCGCCTACGACACCGACATCGGACACGCCAAGGCCGTCGTCAAGAAAGTCGCCGACGAGCTCTGGAGGGAGGACCCGGCGGTGCTCGAAGAGCCGGAGATGTGGGGCGTCGAGCAGCTCGGGGCGAGCGGGATCGCGCTCCGCCTGGTGGTGAAAACGACGCCCAAAGAGCAGTGGCGGGTCAACCGCGCGCTGCGCGAGCGGATCAAGCGCGCCTTCGACGAGGAGGGGATCGAGATCCCGTTCCCGCAGCAGGCGGTCTGGTACCGGGGCGAGGCCACGGCGGGCGAGGAGCGTCCCGCCGGC
>Ga0210085_1000144_pt1 | contig 32030 bp, 29 predicted proteins | sample China_Galinas_PW_5_FD_184866 | JGI IMG/M metagenome (GOLD analysis project Ga0210085, IMG submission 184866) | Wetland microbial communities from San Francisco Bay, California, USA, that impact long-term carbon sequestration - China_Galinas_PWC_D1... | ecosystem: Environmental > Aquatic > Marine...
AGGTTAACCAGCCTTGGCGCGCAAACCCCCATGGGCAAGCGGCTGGTGGTTGAGGTCGGCGAGAGCCCTATGAAGTAGGATAGTGTCCAAAAATTAGGCCGAGTTGTTGAGGAAATGGAGAGGTCTGTATAAAGGCAGTGCTTAACGCTTCGCACTGGATCGAGTCAGGTTGATCAGTGGTAAGGACAATCGACCGCCAGTTCTAAAAACAAAAAAACTGGGGATTCCGATGGAGGAGAAAGGGGCGACAGGCGCACCGTCTTTGCCTAAGGGTGGCGGTGCAATTCAAGGTATCGGCGAAACATTTCAGCCGAATCTGTTTTCGGGGACGGGCAACTTCTCCGTCCGGAATAAAGGGGTCAGAACCCTTTTTCCTGTCCGAAATCTACGGTCCTCAATCTCGCGCAGCAGCTAGCCGGCCCGGCGCACCGCCCGCCCCTGGATGCGCATCGCCATCTTCTGCATGGGGAAAGGGGTCTGACCCCTCCGCCCCCTTCTCATTTGCCTTTATCCAAAAAAAGGGCGCCGGCTGATGAATTCAGTGCCTCCGTCGCTCCCCCGCTCCCAATAAAATGACACAAGGCACGACTAGCTCTACGAAAACGAATTGACTCTCCATTAACTTCACGGATTCATGGAAAAATCAAAGGGTTACGCGCCAAAAAAGCAGAAAAATGCTGCCAAAAGCTTTAGAAAAGGGCATTTTTCTCATCAACTGCAATCGCAACCTATTGAAAAATAACTGCCAAGAGTCGCTAATCAATTACGCCCGTATTTTCGTGTGGCGCGATTTGGTTCACGGTCTCGTTTTCCGGGATGTTCACCCACGGGGTAGATCAAACTTGTCGCATTGGATGTCCTTTTTCGGCATCGAATCAGCTTCTTTGGGTAATGGACCCATGGGTCACCCGGCAGGGTGCCTCGGGACTTTTATAAAGCCGGCAGCCAGTAGGCGGGAAAGCACAGCTTATCCCGCTACTCGGATGCGGCGGGATTCTCTGGCTCTCCGGCCCTAAGGAGTCACCTCGTTTGGCGAGAAAAAGCCGATTTTTGTCAGTGCCTGAATGTTGCCAATTGGAATATCTGTATAACCTTTCATTGGATCCATCATCAAGAAGTCGATCGCACCACGTCGAATTCGAACGCCGTAGATAACGCGCGTGTGCATTACAGCTCCTGTCGAATTGTCTACTATGATAACTGGCTTACGATTCCTTAAGAGCTTTAACACATTTTCAGCGCGCACCTTCTTCCCTACATGCACTTCTCTGAACCGAAGGTCTTTTCCAACCGGACTCCGTAAAGCAGCGGGAGAAATATCGCCTGCCGGCTTAAGGTAAGCCGCATACTTCTTTTTAAGGTCCGCAACTGTTAGCCGGGGGCGTCCAGGCCAAGCCCCCCGTAAGACTGATTCAAGGCTTGCCGCCCAGCATAGGTTTAAGACCCCCTGTTTTATCCACGGCGGTTTCAGAAGCTCCCAACGATAACCCCTCTCCATAAGGACAGAGTACGTGACAGGTCCAACTTTTCCGTCATCGGTCAGTTTCATCATTCGCTGAAACCACTTGACGGCTTTCTCTGTTTTTTCTCCATACAGCCCGTCAGAGTTGAGATTTGGCGTATGACCGAAATCGTTTAGAGCACGTTGGACGCGTTCAACATCTGGACCTGAAGAGCCTCGGCGAAGCAATCGATGTGTCTTCCACCACAGATTAGACATAATTCCTCCGGTCGTTTTGTAGGGGGAATAACGTTTCCTCAGGTTCCTCCATGAAACCACCAGTCCCGGGTTTATCGTTTGGAGAAGGCGGCAGCCCAATAGGCGGCAGCCCAATAGGCGGCAGCACTCCAGACATTCAACTGTATCCGAATTGTTTGGCGATTGCTGTTTGTTTCTGTCTCTGCGCGCTCGTTAAGGGGTCCGACCCCTTTTCGCTGCGCCTACGCCGAGAAGCATGGCGATTGGCGTGAGCCACGCCCAGGCAAGCGCGTCGCTCTGTTCGATGTGCGCGAAACGCGCACCTTTGAGGGCTATGAATACCTCCTGCGACGTGTCATGCGTGTCATCGAGCGCACCATCGACAAGCACGGTCAGCAGTTGCTGGTCCCCGAGATCGAGATCGAGGGCTGGTGGACGAGCCTTCTTGAGGAGAAGCAGACGATCATTGCCCTGTATGCCGACCACGGTACCTCCGAGCAGTACCACAGCGAGCTCAAGACCGATCTGGACATCGAGCGTCTGCCCTCGGGAAAGTTCGCCACCAACGCGTTGATCCTCGCCTGTGCCGTGCTTGCTTACAACATCCTGCGCTGGATCGGGCAGAATGGCTTGCTCGGCCCGGATGCCCCGCCACGGCACCGCGCCAAGCGCCGGCGCATCCGCACGGTGATGCAGGAGCTGATGTACCTGGCGGCTCGCCTGATTCACACCGGGCGGCGACTCAAGCTCGCCTTCGGCTATGGCTGCCCGGTCGTACCCATCTTTCGACGCCTGTACGCGCAATTGGCATGCACCTGACTGCAACCTCCTGCGGATCATCAACGCACGCACTGCGCCGCGTTGGCTCCCTATCGCCCGGCGCGCGCGTTTGCTAGTCCAAAAAGCCATTGGCGGCACAAATCGCCGCCTCATCGGCTCATTCTTTACCGCTGAACTGATCGGCAGAACGTTGTTTTTCGCCAAGTGAGACATCAGCCTATTCAGATCACGGATTCAGGGTTGATTCATTTAGCCACGATCTAATTGCACGATATCTGACTACATATTTGCACCAATACTGGTGCCTCATCATCCCCTCAGTAAACCCATACAATATTGAGGCCAAAACAGCCAAGAAAGAAAGCCCCGGATCTTTTACCGTAAACGCTAGCCCAATAGCGCCTACCCAAATGGTTATGAACCAATTTCGATTTCTGAAAATTAGGTCGTCATATTTGTTAAATATGCCCTGAATCAAGCTCATTTCTACTTTTAAGATTTCAAGCTGCTCTTTCGAATCTGGACGCATACTCATCGTTTTTACTCCTAACATTTGAATTCACCGGCCTGCGCGGCTTTTCGCGCAGGTCCGGTGCAATGATCGGTTAGGCAAAGACAGCATTCAGACTTGCAATGACCGCGGTGTGGCTGCCGTCTGCTAGTGGAACTGTCACGGTGGATCCGCTAAAGGCAACCACGCTTCGCCCGGGCTCGGCAGACTGCGTGAATTCGTTCCGGGAGGTTGAGCCGTCCATGTTGCCGAAGGGGCCATAGGTCTTTCCGCTCTTTCCGGTCAACGTGAGTTGTAAAACACATTGCCAGCCGTACCACACACCGGTGTAGCCGGAAATTGACACGATCGGGTCGTCGAGCGGGATATCAACCGTTTGAGATCCCCCGCTGTTTCCACCGTGCTGTAATAGCGTAAACACGCCGACTTTCGTACCTGAAGGTTGAGTACCGTAGTTGTAACGGCTGTTTCCCGTATTGACGGCCTGAATCGCATTGAGCACCTCGCCTGATCGGATCGTCATTTGGGTAATACTGGGATTGCCGGCCGCAGCGACAATCGGGCTGTCATCAAAGGTATTGCCAGTGGGCGGGTATGCGAGCTGATTAAGAATCATGATCTGCGCCTGCTCAAACTGGAAGTTGCCAGAGTTGAACCGCCAGACAATTATGTCCTGATAATCGTATTGAGTTTTCTGGTCAGAAAAACCGTCCTTGACGGAGTCCCATACCTGTTGTGCGCTGGCATTTGGCGCCGCATTTCCCGGCTCAAACTGTGCGCCGTAGCCGATCTTGGCGGGGGAGATCCCTGCCTCGAGGTATTCTGATAACTGACTGCCGTCGTAGAATTGAGGCGAGACGATATCAAACGCGCTATTGACGGTATCAGTTTCAGTCCCCGAAGTGGGACCTGCAGGCGCCATTGTCAGGTAATACTTCACCGGCTGCTTATCAAATTCTGTGCGAATCGCGGAAAACAGGATTTGGAACTGCGATGGGGCCAGCAGGTCGGCGAGTTTGCCTTCCCAGTCAATATCGAGGCCATTCATGCCACTATCTTTAAGATATGCAACCAAATTTTTGGCAAACAGGTTTGCCTCAGCTTCCTCTGTTTTCTTATCTGAATTCTTAGAAAAAACCGACGCCAGAGTATTGGCGCCCTTATACGCCATTGTAGCCAGAAACTTGATATTCGGGTTAACCTGGCGTGCATCTTTGAGCACGGAAATCAAATAATCCTGGTTGGTTAGACCATCCGGATGCGATGATGCATCGCCGATTTTGATGGTGCTGCCTTTGGTAGCAGATGTCACCTCAAAAAAGGCAATACCAAGAAACGATATACTGTCGTAAATCTTATATTTAATGAGCGATTGATAGCAACTGTCTGAGCTGTTGTAGTTGGTTTTGAGTGGTTCATCTTCATTCAAAAAGATCCACGCATTGATGCCGTACGGTAGGTCTGCCATTTTGATTATCCTTTGAATTGAGCTGGGGCGGTGGCAAAAGTGTCGCCAGTCCGGATGAACTGCGCGACCATTGTTATTTGATGGTTTGTGGACATGTAGGCAGCAGTGAGGAGCCTAACATTTGAATTAGCAATCATATTTCCGGCGGTGCCGAGGTGAAATTAACGACTGATACTCCACTTGAAGAACTCTCCTTTTCACTCTCATTCCATGGTTCTGGATAATGTCTAACTTGGCTTGCTGCCTTCGTTTTTAACTTCTCGCCATCAGGTACTTTGAGCTTATCACTCGCGAGTTCTGCAAGCCTGTCTTGATTGTTGTGCAGTAACTTCTTGGCCATATCTATGAGCCCGTAGTCTTCTGGAAATAGGGAAATAGGGAAATAGGGGTCAGAGCCCTTTACAGCGCTGGCTAGTGGAAATAGGGCTTGTAAAGGGCTCTGACCACTATTTCCGGATTCATTGAGCCTGACCCTTGTCCCGTTTCCCCTAGAGATGCCGTCAAGACAACACAGAGGCACCGAGTTATGGGCTCTTCCCCTTGCGAGCGGGTGCCGAATGCCTACAGTCGCGCTTCCATAGAGCTATTTGCGCGGAACGGTCCGGATCGTCGGAGAGTTTCCGGCCTAGCGCAAGGAAGTCCTTGAGGACCCCCTTTTCTGCCCCCTTACTTTCGATACCGGCGATGAATTCGGGTATCTCAGCGTAGACGTAGGCTTCCAGAATGATACCTCCGAACAGATGATCGACCGTCTCGTAATCCAGCGCCCCGCGTCTGTAGTAAAAGCCGACATCATCCAGGAATCCCAGCCACTCTCCGAGTTGCTTCCAGCTGAATTCCCCGCCGATGGTATCGTTAAGAGGCTTGCACTCCGCGATCGCCACTTCGATGGCCTCAAAGGTATCGTTGCCGAAGTACTCCCTGGACAGGTCACGCGCTAGATTGATCTCGGCAATCTGCTTCGTAGCTTGCAGGGAAATAGGGGTCAGGGAAATAGGGGTCAGAGCCTTTACAGCGCTGGCTAGTGGAAATAGGGCTTGTAAAGGGCTCTGACCCCTATTTCCCTCTATTTCCCCTATTTCCCTTTTCTTTTCGGTTCTCTGGGCGCAACCTAACTAAGAAAGGGCTCTGACCCCATTTCCCCCCAACATGTTTTGAAACATCATTTACCAGCCCATCAAGCAAACTAAGAAGTAGAGGAATGCAAGCATGATAGCGACCTGCCAGGTAATCCTCCCTTGCAAGTTCAGCGAGACGGATTCGGCGACGAAATTCTGGGCTTCCATTAAACCAGCGTATACCCCATTTTAAGCAGTCCGCATCATATGAGTCAGCTAGGAATTGTTCCGCTGCATCCTTCCCTACAGTGTCATGTATATTTATTGCTTCCTGCATTACTTCTATGTTCATTGATTCATATGCGATCCACCCCAAGTTCGCAAAACGTTCATTGAACTGATCAGGCACCTTCAGTATTTCTGCTTGTTTCTTAATCTTCTTGAATTCATTAAAGGCCTGTTCCATATTTGGGAACAGGCGGCGAGCGAACGGAAAAGCCTTGTATAGAGCCTCCAAGCTTTCAAATGCTTCAAATTGCTTTATCAGCTCTGCACTTGTCGGATTATCGATGATCTTCTTTGGCTTACTCACAGACCTTCCTTGAGCTTATAACGACAAGCCTAGCCGGACCGCGCCGCGATGAGGTTAAGTCGAGCTACGACATCGAAGCGAGGGTCCGGCTGAGGCGCTTGTTCGGCGTATTCGGAAAGCTGCTCAGATACTCGCCTCCTCGAAGCTGAACTGAACCCTGTAGCAAAGAAGCTTTAACCGTGGGAATACGGATGCTGCGTATCGGACGCCTTCCGGAAACCCACTTGCGATCAACAGCCCTCTCGGCTCCTTTCCGTCCAGCCTCCTGAACCAACCGAGATATCTTGCGATTTGCCCGACCGAAGAATCTTTGGCTTCTCCTACCTTGAGTTCAATGACAACCCTGTTGCCGCTGGCATCTCTTGCTAAAATATCCACGCGCCCGACATCCGTAACGAATTGTCGGGACACGAATTCTAGACCAGCCTCAATGGCGCTGAGGTTGTTAACAAGGTAATCCTCAATATCCCGTTCAAGCCCGATGGATGCCTCGATGAGTTCTTCGGAACCGGAAGGCGCGTCCTCTCCTTCAGATGGCTGCCACTCGTTTGGGCCGTGCTTTTCTTCCGAGTAGATTTCAAAGGTTGCGTCTGAGTTCTTGTATAAGAACTTCCTTGCGTTTGGGTGATGAATGTATCCTTTCGGGTTATTGACGACGCAACCGTAGAGGTGAGCTTGCAGTGTCGACGGCTGCCATTTCTCGGGAAACTTCGACATCACTGCCGACTTGATTTCATCTGAAGAGGCGGGTCGGCCCAATGGCTCAATGAACTCCCGTATCGCTTCCGCCATTGTTGTCACAGGATTACCTCAAGCTTTCTAACGCCGAACGTTAGCGTTGAGCTGCAACCGGCATGACAGCACACCGCGGCGCCTTGCGCCAGGACGCGGCCCGTGCCGAAACGTGAAGCCTTGCGGGAACTGCCGGTTGTCAGCTCGAACGCCTTGTTGGACGGGCCGATGCGAACGGCGCTTGTTCCCGTCGCAATTGCCTATGGCATTTGAGCGTTTTGCGGCGAGAGTGTCAATGCACCGGTGTCCAAGGTGCGCAGGGCGGAGGGGAACAATGGCTGGGTTTTTTCGGCATTGCATTGAGCGCGAATGGCGTTGCACAGGTGCCGCGAGCACAGAGATCGGCGATTTTTCGGCAGTGGGCGCAGGCGAAAGCCTCCATGGTTGTGAATGGATGTGCAGTGGATCATTTCAGGCGGCCTGCAGGAAGTATTCGGGCGGGTCGTGAAAGGACAGCAGCGTGTAGATGTTGCGCAGCTTTCCGTTGCCGCAGATCGGACAGAGGCCGTAGTCGATGCCTTGCTTGGCCAGGAATTCATCCATGTCGGCGATGTAGGGCTGCTCGGGATCGGGCAGTTCGAGCAATCTGCGGCAGGTGGTGAGCTTCTCCTTGCGCTGGCTGTTGACCAGGAAGCCGTAGTAGCGGATGCGGCGAAATTGCCGCGGGGGGATGTGGGAGAGGAAGCGGCGGATGAATTCCGTCGCCGGCAGGGACATGATCTTTTCGATCTTCTCTTCGGATTTGTCCCGTTTGTCGAGGTAGGTGAAGCTGACCTGCCCGTCGGCGATGTCGGCGATGCGGTGGTTGGCAATGGCAATGCGGTTGACGTAGCGCCCCAGATAGCGGATCAGGTGCCCGGGCTCGGCGAAGGGGTGCTTGGCATAGACCACCCAGGCGTGGGTGCGCAGCTCGGCCAGCAATCCGTGCCAACCCGCGTCGGTGGCCAATTCTTCTTGCCCGCGTAAATCCAGCTTGCCTTTGTCTTTGGCCGCCTGCAGGGCGGCGATGAATTTCTCCCGGAAGACCGGGGAGAGGGCGGTGACCGGAAACAGGAAGTTCTTGGGCGCACGCACGAAGGCACTGCCGTCGTTCTTGAGCACCCCGCCGGTGACGATGCAGTGCACGTGCGGATGATCGTTCATGGTCTGCCCCCACGTGTGCAGGACCATGATGATACCGAGCTTGCCGTCCCAGCGGTTGCCGGCAAAGGTCAGCAAGGTCTCGGCGGCAACGCGAAACAGCAGGTCGTAGAGGATTTGCCGGTTGTAGCGCCCCAGGGGCAGCAGGGCGTGCGATAGGGTAAAGACGATGTGAAAGTACTGGATCGGCAGCAGCTCCAGCTCTCTGGCATCGACCCAGGCACTGCGCTGGCTACCGCGGCACTTGGGGCAGTTGCGGTTGCGGCAGCTGTTGTAGCTGATCTCGATGTGGCCGCAGTGCTCGCATTGGTCCACGTGTCCGCCCAAAGCGGTGGTGCGGCATTTCTCGATGGCCTCCATGGCCGCGAGCTGCGCTGCGCTCAGTGGATGATTGGCGCGGTAGTCCGCGCCATACTCGCGGAAGATGTCGGCAACCTCGAAGCGGGGCTCGGCAAAATCCGGTGGGAACTCCCGTTGAATTTCGTATTCGGCGCGGCTGAGAGCATCCATGCCTCGACAGCATATGCGAATACCCGTATACTGTCTATACGTACAGTTATTATATCTTGCTATTGAGAGAAGCTATCGGGTTTTCTATTTATTTAGTCCAACATTGAGTAGACGGAATTATTCCGTGTTTAAACACGGAAAAATTCCTCATATCCACATCCGGGTCCCGATCCTGCTCCTTGTGCTGCGTGCATGAAAATGCCTGTATATCAAAGGGATCGGACCAAATATCCGTTCCCGTCCGCACCGTCGCGCCGCTGGTTGAATGCGGGATATGAGGAAATTTTCCTCGATATTGGTCCCATATGCGGAAAATTTCCTCATATCGACACGCTGGAGCTTCCACTGGTTTCTTCTGTGCAGACAAAGAGGTGATGAGAAATAGCATCGATAGGTACTGCTATCCGTCTGTCGCGGCGAAATTTTCGTTCTGCGGGCCAGACGGAACTGAAAGTTCCTTGGATAGTAAACTTGATTTCAGAGATCGACAAGGGTAGGGTTGAGAACAAATACTGTACATATACACAGTGCTGGAGGAGTCATGGAATATCCGAAGCGCCAATCACCGTTTCTCGAGGAGGTTCGGAGTGCCATCCGGGTACGCCATTACAGTATCCGCACCGAAGATGCGTACCTTGCCTGGATCAAGCGGTTCATCCTGTTTCACGGAAAGAGGCATCCGAAAGATATGGGAGAAGTGGAGGTTGGTGTTTTTCTTAGCCACCTGGCCGTTCAGGGAAATGTAGCGCCTTCGACGCAGAATCAAGCGCTTAACGCCTTGGTATTCCTTTATAAAATGGTGCTTGAACGACCGCTGCAGGAGATCAGTGGCGTAGTGAGAGCGAAGAAACAACAGAAGCTTCCAGTGGTTCTGACCCCGCAAGAGGTAAAGGAGGTGCTGCGGCATTTGCAAGGAAGCCACTGGCTGATCGGATGCCTGCTCTTCGGGTCGGGATTGAGGCTCATGGAGGCGGTTCGATTGCGTGTGAAGGACTTGGATTTCGATCATCGCGCGATCTTGGTCCGCAACGGCAAGGGCGGCAAGGACCGGGTGGTGACCTTTCCGGATGTGGTGATCACCCCGATCAAACAGCATCTGCAGCGTGTCAAGATGCTTCACGAAAAGGACGTAGCGGACGGATACGGGGAGGTTTATCTTCCCTACGCGTTGGCGCGGAAATACCCGAGCGCGCCCCGGGAGTGGCATTGGCAGTATGTATTCCCATCCGGTGGCAGAAGTCAGGATCCGCGATCGGGTTTCGTACGCCGCCATCACCTCGACGAAAGCGGCGTGCAGAAGGCCGTCAGGACGGCAGTGCGCAAGGCCCGGATCGAGAAGCCGGCATCCTGCCATTCCCTTCGGCATTCCTTCGCTACAGCGTTGCTCGAGCGCGGCATGGACATCCGAACGGTACAGGAACAACTAGGCCACAAAGACGTTCGGACCACCCAGATCTATACCCACGTGCTCCAACGTGGAGCCAACGGCGTGGTGAGCCCATTAAATCAGCTGTTGGATGGCTAATGGGCATCGTGTCCAAGCGAACGTTAATGGGAGCAAGTCATCCGCAGTTGCGGGCACTATGCCCGGTACGTGGACTACCTTTGGGAGTAAGCGAGGGGACGAGCATCGACTCTGTGCGACACGGCTGAAGGGAATGGGATTCGACGCCGACGGCGGCAAGCCTATCCACCAGCGGCCCGATGTCATTCGCATGGGTCCAGCCGGGAAGGACCGTCGTCCTGACCTGTAAGGCAACCCCCGCATCGAGCAGCAGCGCCAGGCTCTCCCATGCCCGCTCACCGGACCCCGGCACACCGGTAATCGCCGGGTAATCGGTGGGCTGCGCCTTGATGTCCAGCCCCACCCAGTCGGCATAGGGCAGGACGCGCCTAAGCCGGTCCGGATAGGGGCCGGCCGTGTGCAGGCCGATCTTGAGGCCCAGCGACTTGACCTCACGCATGGCGGCGGGCAACGCGGCCTGCAGAGTCGGCTCTCCACCGCTGAAGACCAGGGCATCCAGCAGTCCGACGCGCGCTTCGAGAAAGGCACGGACCTCGGACCAGGGGATCTGCTCGGGGCCCCTCGGCGGGAGCAGATGGGCGTTGTGGCAGTAGTGACAGCGCCAGGGACAACCCTGGCAGAAGACCACGGCGGCCAACTCCCCGGGGTAGTCGACCGTGGTCATCGGGGTGAGACCGCCGATGCGCAGGGATTGGGCCAAAGGCATCACGGATGATTGCTCGTCTTTTACCGCGAATGAACGCGAATAGACTCGAATGAGGAGATGCAGTTATCCGCGTTCATTCGCGTCTATTCGCGGTTCTACGTTCCGCAAGCGAAAGCGCTAGGCCGCTCGGTCGAGACGAGCCTTCGTCCCCGTCCGGTACTCGACGAAGTATTGCCGTTCGGCGTGCTCGGCGCGCTTTCCGGCATTGAACGCGGAGACCGGGCGGTGGTAGCCCATCACGCGGGTCCAGACTTCACAAGGGGTGCGCTCTTCATCGCTCAGCTCGATGCCTTGAAGGTCGGTCATTTCTTTACTCCTGTTGTAAACTTTTCAGCATTTGGAGATCTGTCGGACGGTGGCGCGAATCGATACGCGTCGACATTCGGCATCAACCACAGGCGCAGGCCTTCTGCTCGCGCGTCTCCGCCCGTTTCCTTGCGATCAGCTCCTGATCGCAAGCGGGGCAGAACTCGTGCTCGCCTGGGATATAGCCGTGCTTGGGACAGATGGAAAAGATGGGCGTCACCGTGATGTAGGGCAGCCGGAAATTGGTCAGCGACCGCCGTACCAGACGCTTGCAGGCGTCCACACTGGAGATGTGCTCGCTCATGTAGAGGTGCAGCACGGTGCCGCCGGTGTACTTGGACTGAAGCTCTTCCTGCATCTCGAGGGCGTGGAAGGGGTCGTCGGTGTAACCCACAGGGAGCTGTGAGCTGTTGGTGTAGTAGGGGGCATCCTCGGTACCGGACTGAATGATCCCGGGATAGCGCTTGCGGTCCTCCTTGGCGAAGCGGTAGGTGGTGCCCTCGGCCGGTGTGGCCTCCAGGTTGTACATGTGGCCCGTCTGCTCCTGAAACTCCACCATGCGCTGGCGCACCCGGTCCAGGAAGCGGGCGGCGATCGCCCGTCCCCTCGCGGTAGTGATGTCGTCCGTATCGGCCGTGAAATTGCGGATCATCTCGTTGACACCGTTCACGCCGATGGTGGAGAAGTGGTTGCGTAGGGTTCCGAGAAACCGCTTGGTGTAGGGAAAGAGCCCCTGATCTACGTGGCGCTGTATGACCTTGCGCTTGATCTCCAGGCTGTTGCGGGCGATTTCCAGCAGGGCATCGAGCCGTGCGTACAGCCCTTGCTCGTCTCCCTGGTGCAGGTGGCCCAGGCGCGCGCAGTTGATGGTCACCACGCCGATGGAGCCGGTCTGCTCCGCGGAGCCGAACAGGCCGTTCCCCCGCTTAAGGAGCTCGCGCAGGTCGAGCTGCAGGCGGCAGCACATGGAGCGCACCATGTTGGGTGTGAGCTCGGAGTTGATGAAGTTCTGGAAATAGGGGAGCCCGTACTTGGCGGTCATGGCGAACAGCCGGTCCGCGTTCTCGCTCTCCCAGGGAAAGTCCTCGGTGATGTTGTAGGTGGGGATGGGGAAGGTGAAGATGCGCCCCTTGGCGTCCCCCACGGTCATCACCTCGATGTAGGCGCGGTTGATCAGGTCCATCTCCGCCTGCAGCTCTCCGTAGGTGAAGGGCTGCTCCTCGCCGCCGATCACCGGGACCTGCTCGCGCAGGTCCTCCGGGCAGACCCAATCGAAGGTGAGATTGGTAAAGGGTGTCTGACAGCCCCATCGCGAGGGCACGTTCAGGTTGTAGATGAGCTCCTGGATGCCTTGCTTGACCTCCTCGTAGCTCAGGCGGTCCTTGCGCACGTAGGGGGCCATGTAGGTATCGAAGCTGGAGAATGCCTGGGCGCCGGCCCACTCGTTCTGCAGGGTGCCCAGGAAATTGACGATCTGGCCCACGGCCGAGGACAGGTGCTTGGGCGGTCCGGCCTCGACCTTTCCCGGCACGCCGTTCAGCCCCTCGTGCAGGAGGGTGCGCAGGGACCAGCCCGCGCAGTAGCCGGCGAGCATATCCAGGTCGTGGATGTGGAGGTCCCCCTCCCGATGGGCCTCGCCGATCTCCGGCGGGTAGACGTGGGAGAGCCAGTAATTGGCGATCATCTTGCCGGAGCTGTTCAGGATCAGCCCGCCCAGGGAGTAGCCCTGGTTGGCGTTGGCCGCGACGCGCCAGTCGGAGCGGTCCAGGTACTCGTCGACGGACTGGGCCACATCCACCAGGGTGCGGCGGTCCTCACGCAGCCGCGAGTGCTGCTCCCGGTAGACGATATAGGCGCGGGCGGTCTCGAAGTGGTTGGCCGCGATCAGGGTCTGCTCCACCACGTCCTGGATGCCCTCGATGTCCGGTATGCGGCCCAGACCGAGGCGGTGACTGACGACCTTGATCACCTGCGTGGTGAGCAGGCTCGCCTCCAGGTCTGCGAATTCCCCGCTGGCCTGACTGGCGCGCAGGATGGCGGACTCGATCTTGCGAGCATCGAAGGGGACTTCGCGTCCGTCACGCTTGCGCACACGGGTCGGAAGGGTTGCGAGGCGGGGCAGATTCTCGTGCATGATCTCTCCCGGATCCAGTTCGTTGCACAACCGGTTCGTTGCACAATATGTTGTGTGCAAGATTATAGGAGTTACTAGATATTGTTTTTTGATCGAGATCAGTTTCGGGCCGGAATCCTTCAAAACAGCCCGCGCAGAAACCAGCCGCGCCGACCCTTGCGCTCGTAGTAGATCTACCGCTAACGGCTGATTGCCTTTCTTCTTGTGTAAAACAATGGCAGCCTAGATTCCTGGTTTCCCGGGCGTCCAAGCATTGCGTGGACACCCGGGAAACCAGGACGTCACAGCTGCTTCGCCCCCGCCAACCCCATCCGCAGTATCCCGACGCCCAATCCCTCGATCACCAGATCCTGGGCCCGCAGATCTACCAGGATGGGCTCGAAGCTCGGATTTTCCGGCAACAGCTGTACCCGATGCCGCCAGCGGCCATGACGGCGAAAACGCTTGACCGTAACCTCGTCCTCCAGCCGCGCCACCAGGATTTGGCCGTTCTGGACATCGCTAGTGCGGTGCACTGCCAAGAGGTCGCCGTCCAGGATTCCCGCGTCCCGCATGCTGCTTCCGTGCACTCGCAACAGGTAATCGGCCCGGGGCCGGAACAGCCCTGGATCGAGCCGGTGGTGGTCCTCGATGTGCTCCTCGGCCAGGATTGGGCTACCGGCGGCCACCCTGCCCACCACCGGCAGGAGGAATTCGTCCTCCGCCACCTCCAGCAGGCGGATGCCGCGGGAGATGCCGGGCTTCAGCTCGATCACCCCCCGCCGGGCCAAGGCACGCAGGTGCTCCTCTGCGGCATTGGCCGATCGGAAACCGAGCTCCTGCGCGATCTCCGCCCGGGTGGGCGGGAAGCCTGTATCGCGGATATGGTCGCGGATGAGTGCCATGATCTGGCGCTGGCGCGGCGTAAGCTCGCGGGGCATGGTTCTTTCCCTCCCGGGATAGCATGAAAGTCAGCGGCATCGATCGCAGAAGATGCGGCTCGCATTGCTCACCACACCCCGGATGCTGTATGCCTATACAGTATAGCTGATCCTGCGATAATTTTTCCGCAACCGCCCTCTGCCGGTATCCTTAATAGCTTGTTTCTACTTTGTCGGATTCCCAATAACTTTATGATTTCAAGACACTACTGATAACTTCCGAGCCCATGAGAAAGCAGCAGGGTCACAATCCGACAAAGTAGAAGATGAACAAGGAAAAAAGACGCGCCATCTTCGAGCGGTTGCGGGCCGCCAACCCGGCACCCACCACGGAGCTCGAGTACTCCACCCCCTTCGAGCTGCTGTTGGCGGTCATCCTCTCCGCCCAGGCAACCGACAAGGGGGTGAACCGGGCCACCGCTGAGCTGTTTCCCGTCGCCAACACCCCCGCGGCCATCCTCGCCCTCAGGGAAGAGGGGCTGAAGCGCCACATCCGCTCCATCGGTTTGTTCAACAGCAAGGCCAGGAACATCATCAAGACCTGCGCCATCCTGGTTGCGGAGCACGGGGGAGAGGTTCCCACGGATCGCAGGTCCTTGGAGGCGCTGCCCGGGGTCGGACGCAAGACCGCCAACGTGGTGCTCAACACCGCTTTCGGGGAGCCGACGATGGCGGTGGATACCCACATCTTTCGCGTCTGCAACCGTACCCGCATCGCACAAGGCAGGACGCCTCTGGAGGTGGAAAGGAAGCTGCTGCGATTCGTGCCCCAAGAGTTTCTGAAGGATGCCCACCACTGGCTGATCCTCCATGGCCGCTATCAGTGCACTGCTCGCAGACCCAGGTGCCGAATCTGCATCCTCCGCGACCTGTGCGAATTCCCGGACAAGACCGAAGGACCTCAGGACAGCGGTGCCTGACGTGGATTTTCCGAGAAGATATCTGTTTGCAGAGCATGCCCCATGTGCTATCTATAGGAATCCTTACCACCCAGGTCGGTAATTCTGCCCGGACCTTTGCGCGGGAGATTGCCGGCTACCAACACCCGCCTAGAAATTGCAACTCCGGAGGAAACCATGACTGAGAAGACCCGTGCCAGATCTGTTGCCGCCGTTATCGGCGCCGCCCTCGCAGGAGCCCTGTGGGCAGTGAATCCGGCTGCTGCTACCGAAAATCCTTTCACTGCTCAGCAGCCAGGCGACCACATGGTCGTCGCCAGCAACGACGAAGGTGGAGAAGGAAAGTGCAACCATGACAAGAGCACGACGGAGGGAAAGTGCGATCATGACAAAAGCACCGCAGAACAGAAGTGCGGCGACGGCAAGGACGCGAAAGAGGCCAAGTGCGGCGGTGAATAATGCCGTCTGATCCGTCGTTAGGGCCCGGTAGAAAATAACCTGTGCATATTGCGCCGAAATTTCGGTTGCTTTCGAGGCGCGGCGAGGGGCGCATAGCCCAGCTATGTAAACCTTGCCGCAACGATGAAAGCGGGCGAAAGGACAAGCAAGATGTGCAGGTTATTTGCGGACGGGCCCTTAGTGTGGCGAGCTGCCCTGCTCATGGTGTTTTCCCGGCCTGCGGCACCACCTCACCGGTGTCGCGGCAGGGACAGCCCCGTCAGAGAGATCTCCGGGCGCTCCCTGACCCCTTAGAAAGGCGTTAACGCCTTCATCCTCGGACCCGCGAAGGGTAAGTCGGCCCTGCCCATCGGTGCGGATTCAGCCGCGAATGATCCGATTGATCCGTCCCCCCAGCGATGCTCCATTCCTCAGCTGCCGACACCTACCCACGTGCAGCAGACGCTCCCACTCGAGCGCACCTGCAGATACATTGACACCCAACAGACCCCACCTCCTGCAACACGGCGCGGTCCCGTGAGCCGGAGGACCAGATCGTTACATTGACACCCAACAGACCCCACCTCCTGCAACCGTGCGAACGCGCCCTTTCCCTCCCCTGCGCATCAATTGGACCTGTTAAACTCAAAGTAGGGGCCGGGACCCGGGTAAGGACTTGTGGGCGCCTCGAAAAATTCGAGGTGCCCGCGCGGCACATGAATGTGCCGTCTTGGGAAATCCCAGTGAGGGGATTTTTCGAGGTCCCCTTGGATAACGAGCGGGTACGGCGTCTCGTAGCACATTCGCCTTCCCACCTGGCGTCAGAGGTGGCTCGACGGGAGAAGTATAAGAAGATGGCAATCTGGGTCTTAGTAGCGGACAACAGCCGGGCTCGGTTCTTCGTTGCCGAAACGTCCACCGGCCCTCTCCAAGAGATACGCGATCTCCTCTATCCCGAGGCGCGTCTGCATGAAGGCGACCTGGTAACGGACAGGTCCGGAAGCGACCAGAATCCCGGAGCCGGCACTCATGGCTTCGGTGCGGATGCCTCGCGCAAGGAGGAAGGGACGGACCGCTTCGCCCTCCAGGTCTGCGGCCAGCTCGAGGCTGCTCGCAACGAGGGTGCGTTTCGTAAGCTCTACGTGGTCGCTGCCCCCCATTTCCTGGGCTTGTTGCGCAAGCATCAGTCCACCTCCCTCGAGCAGACGGTGGCCGGCGAGGTGGACAAGAATCTGACGACCCAGGACAGCGCCGCAATACGCAGACACCTGCCAGAACATCTCTAGGCGATCATCGGAACGAGGGATGATTCCAACCGATTTGCCGCGACCGCTCCCTGCGGAGGATCTCTACCGGACCTGCGATCTTTCCGCAGTCGGCTTCGAGACCACTGCCGACCTCGAGCCCCTTGGCGCCAACATCGGGCAGGAGCGAGCCATGGAGGCCATCCGGTTCGGTGTCGGCATGGATCACGAGGGCTACAACCTCTATCTGATGGGCAGCGCGGGGCTCGGCAAGCACGCCCTGATCACAAGCACCCTCGAAGAACGGCGTCACGCGACGGCGGCACCGGACGACTGGTGCTATGTCGCCGACTTCGACGACCATCACCGGCCCACCGCCTTGCGCTTGCCCCCGGGCCGCGGACGCCATTTGCGCAGCGACATGCATCAGCTGGTCGAGGACCTGCTCAACGCCGTCCCCGCGGCCTTTCAGAGCGAGAGTTACACCCGCCGGGCAGAGGAGATTCAGCAGGAATTCAAGGATCGCGAGGAGCAGGCGGCGGGCACCATCGGACATGAGGCCAAGGAGCGGGGGATTGCGCTGATTCATACCCCCAACGGCTACACCCTGGCCCCGGTGGTGGACGGGCATATCCTGAGCTCGGAGGAGTTCGGCAAGCTGCCGGAGGTGGAGAAGGAGCGCATCGGAAAGGTCATCGAAGATCTCCGCGAAGAACTGCAGAAAACCCTGAGCCAAGTCCCCTTGTGGCAGCGAGAGATGCGGCGCCGTTTCAAGGACCTCGACCGGGAGATCACCGAGACCACGGTGACCACCCTCATGGCGGAGCTGGAGTCCAACTACGCCGATCTGCCCGTGGTGCTGGATTATCTTGCCGCCGTCAAGCGCGATGTGATCGATAATGGCCAGGTGTTCCGTGAAGTGGACGGCCAGGAGGGCAAAGCGCCGAGCCCGGACGATCCCCCCTTCGTCCGCTACCGCGTCAACCTCCTGGTGGACAACGCCGACCTCGACGGAGCACCCCTGGTCTACGAGGACAACCCGAGCTATCTCAACCTCATCGGACGCGTCGAGCACATCGCCCGCATGGGCACCCTCGTCACCGACTTCAGCCTCATCAAGGCCGGTGCCCTGCACCGCGCCAATGGCGGCTTCCTCGTGCTCGACGCCTTGCGTCTGCTCACCAACCCCTTCGCCTGGAATGCCCTCAAGAGGGTGCTGCGCTCGCGCGAGATCCGCATCGACTCCCTGGAGCGCCTGCTGAGCCTTGCGAGCACCACCTCCCTGGAGCCCGAGGCCATCCCCGTCGATCTCAAGGTCGTCCTGGTGGGGGAGCGCCTCCTCTATTACCTGCTCAAGGCCTACGATCCGGACTTCGGCCAGCTCTTCAAGGTGGCGGCCGACTTTGCCGAAGACATGCACCGGTTGCCGGAGAACGAGACCCTTTATGCGCGCCTGGTAGCGAGCCTGCAACAGGACAAGAAGCTGCTGCCCCTGACCAGGAGCGCGGTGGAGCTGGTCGTCGAGGTTGCGGCGCGGCGCGCGCAGGATGCGGAGCGCCTGTCCATCCATCTGGGAGGGCTTTCCGACCTGCTGCAGGAGGCCGATTACCTGGCCCGCCGATCGGGGGACGAAACCCTTCGCCGGGAGCACCTGGAAAGCGCCCGCAAGGGACAGCACCGCCGGCTGGATCAGATGCGCGAGCGCCTCCAGGAGGAGATTCTGCGCGGTACCCTGCTCATCGATACCGCCGGCGTCCAGCTCGGACAGGTCAACGGCCTGTCCGTGATCCAGCTCGGCGACTATGCCTTCGGCGCACCCGCGCGCATCAGTGCCACGGCGCGCATCGGCAACGGCGAAGTGGTGGACATCCAGCGCGAGGTGGACCAGGGTGGCCCGATACACGCCAAGGGTGTCCTGATCCTCTCCTCTTACCTCGGCCGCCGCTATGCCAGGTTTCAGCCCCTGTGCCTCTCCGCCAGCCTGGTCTTCGAGCAGACCTACGGAACGGTGGAGGGAGACAGCGCCTCCGCGGCCGAGCTGTGCGCGCTGCTCTCGGCCATCGGCGACATCCCCCTGAAACAGTCGCTGGCGATCACGGGCTCCGTGAACCAGCATGGGGAAGTCCAGGCCATCGGCGGCGTCAACGAAAAGATCGAGGGATTTTTCGACATCTGCACCGCCCGCGGTCTGACCGGCGACGAGGGGGTAATCATCCCCGAGGCCAACCACAAGCACCTGATGCTGCGCGCGGACGTGATCGAGGCGGCGGCTCAGGGCAAATTCCGAATCTACTCCGTGCGCCACGTCGACCAGGCATTGGAGCTGCTGAGCGGGCAAAGGGCGGGTTTGCCCGACACCTCCGGGGAGTATCCGTCGGACAGCCTCAATGGCCAGATACAGGCCCGGCTGACCGAGATGCTCCATACCCGCCAACAGCTCGGCTCCGAAGTCGGCAGGGAAGACCAAAGGTTACCGTGAATTATGGATCCGAAACGACGGCTTGCACCTTGATCCGACCCGACCACCCAAGATAATCTGCATTCGTGGATGCCAAAGGGAAGGGCTCTCCTCGTCCCGTCCCCTTGTTTGACCGACCAATGGACCCGCTTTCCCCACGGTACGACCCATCTCCCGGCCGGGCACAGCCGTCAGCCATGCACGATCGCTGGACAGTACCGGACCTGATCGACTTCGACTTCTACGTCGATGGCGACGAGCGAGAGATCCGCGAGCACCCGTCCGAGAGCACAGGACTCGCGGAGCGCGACCGTCGGCTTTACCTGGAGCACATTCGCGACGAGCTGCCCGCGTCCGTACCGGAGCACAGTGTCCGTCACCGCGCCGCTGCCCTGCACCACTGGCTGGAGCAGAGACGCACGCTCGAGGACCCCGCGCTGCTCCCGTTGTTGCCGGGCGCGGCCTTCGCCCGGGGCCAGCGGTTGGTGAGCATTGGGCTCGGGATCCTCGGTTTCTTCGCGGGTATCGGTGTCGCCTCGACCCTGCTGCGGTATGACGGCACTCACCCGGTCAACGTCGCCTGGTATCTGCTCGTGCTGGTATTGGTGCAGATCCTGCTGGCGTCCACCGCCATCACCGCCTGGACGCTGCGCCGCTCGCAACTGGTGGCGAAGGCGGCGGAGGATATGTCCTTCCTGTCCAACCTGATCCGATCCCTGCTCTCGAGCGTGACGAACTGGGTTCGGCGTCAGCGCATCGGACATCTGCCGGCGGATCTCCGCGACCAGGCGAAAGCGAGGGCAGGCTCGTTGCGCTCGCACTATGCCCTCTACGGACCCGCATCCTACCTGCCGATCCTGATCGTGGCGCAGGTGTTCGGCATCGGCTTCAACCTGGGTGCGATTACCACGACCGTGGCGCTCGAATGGTTCAGCGATCTTGCATTCGGCTGGGGCTCGGCTCTGGATGTGCAGCCGCAGACCATCCACGGCATCGTCCGGCTCATCGCCCTCCCCTGGAGCTGGCTGTTCGGTGAAGGTTTCGGCTATCCGACCCTGGACCAGATTGCAGGATCGCGGATCTCCCTGAAGGACCCCCTTTCTCTCCTGAGCGCAGCTGATCTGCGCTCCTGGGGCTGGTTCCTGGTTCTGGCGGTGACGACCTACGGACTCTTGCCGAGGTTGCTGCTGCTGGGACTTTCCCTCCGGACCCAGGAGCGCACCTTGGCGAGCCTGCCCTTCACCCATCAACGGGCCCAGGCGATCTATGCCCGCATGCTGACACCGAGCCTGGAGACGGCCGTCTCCGGCAGCGGCACAGGTCCGCAGATGCCGATCCCGCAACCGCTCCGGTCTCCGAAGACTCCCGTCCCCACGGCACCGCGCCGGAACGCGTCCAAGCCGAGCGCGGAGAAACCGGTCGTGGACAAAGGACTGGTCGAGCCCCGGGAAAAACCCGAGCAGGCTGAAGCACCACCACCAACCCCTAGCCGGGCGGATTCGACGTCGGCGGAGTCGATGGATTCGATGCATCGAGTGCCTCTGGCTGCTCCGCTGGTCTCCGATGAGGGGCACGCGGATGCACCCGCCGGGGCAATCGCCGCGGACGCCTGTATCCTGATGATCCACGTAGATGTGGCCGACCTTTTGCTGGAATCGGACCATGCCAGACTGCAGCGCATGTTGCTGACCCATTCCGGCTGGCGGGTGGCGGAGTGGATCAGGATCGGCGGCGGCAGCGCAATGTCCGATCGGGCCCTCGCATTGATTCGGGAGGGAGACTGGGAGGCACCTCCGCCACGGATCGCCATCGTCCAGGACGGCTCCCAGCCGCCGATCACCGAGCAGCTGCACTTCCTGCGGGAAGCTCGCGCGCAAGCCGGGAAAGAGGCACCGATCCTGTTGGCGCTGGTGGGCGATCCGGAAGGCGAGGACACATTGCCGCCCCTGAGCGATTTCGATTTTTCAGACTGGAAACGGAAGATCGACCAGATGGGAGATCCCTATCTCAGACTCGAGATGCTGTCCTCCCCGGCAGACGGTGGCAACGAGCCCGCCGATGGGGGGGGCGAATGACGACCGATATCCCGGTGCTGTCCATCATGGGCCACCCCAACGCGGGCAAGTCCTCGGTGGTATCCACCCTGACGGAGAACGACCGCATCGAGATCGACAAGCGTGCCGGAACCACCACGCGTGCGGACAGCTATCCGGTCATCATCGATGGTCAAACCATCCTGAGGTTCATCGACACCCCGGGGTTTCAGAACCCGACTCGAATCCTGGAATGGTTCCAGTCGCACCAGGACGAGATCGATCTCGCCGGCGCCTTCGTCGCGGCGCACCGGAGCGATTCGCTGTTCAGCCACGACTGCGCTCTGCTGGAGCCCATCTCCCAGGGGGCCGGGATCATCCTGGTGGTCGACGGCTCCAAGCGCATCAAGGAAAAGGACCGCACGGAGATGGAGCTGCTGCGGCTCACCGGACGTCCGCGCATGGCCGTGCTCAACAACCTGACCAGTCAACGGCGGCACATGCCGGCCTGGCAGGATGCCTTGAGCCGGACCTTCAACTCGGTGCGCGAGTTCAACGCCCATCGCGCCACCTATGCCGAGCGGCTCCGGCTCCTGCAGGCACTGAAGGGTACGGACCAACGCTGGGAGCCGCAGCTGGAAACGACCATCCAGACCTTCGAGCGGGACTGGGAACGGCGTATCGACCAGACCGTCACCACGATCCTGAGCCTGCTCGAGGATGCGCTGGCGCTCAAGGTAAGCCGCGTTCTGAAGGTCGGAGAGATCCGGACCGATGCCGAGCGCGAGGCGGTTCGCGAGCGGATGATCGATGCCTTTCAGGACGACTTGCGTGGGATGGAGACAAAGGCGAGGAAGCAGATTCGAGCCCATTTCCACCACAACGTCTGGGACCTGCCGCCGGAGTCCCTGCTGTCCAAGGATCTGTTCTCCGAGGAAGTCAAAGAATCCCTGGGACTGAGCAAGCGGCAGTTGCTACTCGCCAGCGCGGCGGGGGGTGCGGCGACGGGTGGCCTCATCGATCTCGGCGTCGGTAGCCTGTCCTTCGGAACCGGTGCGTTGATCGGCGCTGCTGCCGGTGTTGCGCTGGGAGCGTTCGGCAGAACCACTCTGGCAAAGATCGACATCAAGAAGAAGCTCGGCTTCGAGCACTTTGCGATGGGCCCGGTCACCAATCCCAGGTTTCCCTTCATCCTGTTGGACCGCGTCATTCTCTACTGCGCTCAGGCGATGAACTGGTCGCACGGCCGCCGGGCAGCGGACGAGGATTCCCCGCAGCGGGTACCCGACAACCCGCTGAAGAAAAAGGGGTTCACCGACGGCTTGAGTGGCGAAGAGAACAGGGCGCTGGCTCGGTTCTTCTTTGCCGTCAGGAAGGGATGGAAATCGAGTCAGGAGCCCCGTTGCCGGGAGATCCTCACCCGTATCCTGAGGGATCTTTCCGAGCAAGATATCGACGAGCGCCTGGAGCTTTGATTCCGAATCAGCCCCGAGGCGTCGCCGACAGCTGAGGCGCCGCCTGGCCGGTAGGGGGCTCCGTCTGCTCGACAATACAGGGAGAACCGAAGGGTAACCCGGATCGAGGCACCGGCAGGCCAAGAGGAAAAACCATGAAGTCCGGCAACCAGAAAATGCTCGAAGATATCGAAGCGGAGGTCCGCTACACCCGCTCGATGATCGGCCGCGACGCCTTGAGCCCGCGGGTCATGGCGGCCATGGCAGAGGTCCCGCGCCACGAGTTCATCCCGGCCCATGAGCAGCTCTATGCCTATGCCAACGGCCCCTTGCCCATCGGCCACGGCCAGACCATCTCCCAGCCCTACATCGTCGCCCTGATGACGGACCTGCTCGAGTGCGGTCCGGAGGCTCGGGTGCTGGAGGTGGGCACCGGCTCCGGCTACCAGGCGGCTGTCCTCTCCCGCGTAGTCGCCCGGGTCTATTCGGTAGAGATCATCGCGGAGCTCGCGCGGCAGGCATCCGAACGGCTCGCGCGCTCGGGTTACGACAACGTCCAGTGCCGCCATTGCGACGGTTACGAGGGCTGGCCAGAGGAGGCGCCCTTCGATGGCATTCTGGTCACGGCCGCCGCCCCTGCCGTACCTACGCCGCTGATCGACCAGCTCGGTGAAGGCGCCCGACTCGTGATCCCGGTCGGCCCCCGGTACGGACATCAGGAGCTCGTCGTGATCGAGAAGCGCCCGGACGGCTCTCTCCACACGCGCAACATCCTGGGAGTCGCCTTCGTGCCCCTGACCAGGGCTCGCCCGGGCTCGGGCGACACTTGACCCCTTCTGGGTAACCAAAGGTCACAACCGACGCGCAAACTGCGCAGGAGTCTCGACTGGATAGCGACCTCTCAATGCCAACAGATCACTCTATCCCGTGACGAGCACATCCGCAGAAGATGCAATCAGCGTCGCGAGAATCGGCACATGATCCGGATCATCAGGGACCGCTGTGGCCATGGTGTCAATCTTCATCCCGAGCCGCGAGCTGCGCGAACCGCTTCATCGATGACAGCCATTCCCTCCTCCGATGGTACATTTGAAAACGCCTGTGCCAGCTCGCCCTGGAAATGCGCGTATTCCTCGTCCAGCGCGCGCAAACGCTCGATGAGCTCGATATCGATAAGCGCTGAGACCTGAAACGCTCCGTGACGTGTGCAGGCGTTCAGAAAGGATTGTTCTCATCGGAAGGGATGCACAGTACAAGAAATCCGAGAGGTTCCGCTTCATTCAACAGCCTACTGCGGTTTCCCGGCGGCTGTCGAAGCTTTCAGGGCTGCAAGAGATGTCGTTAAAAAATGGCAAGAAGCATGTAATGAGTAATATGCTAAGGTCCGCCTTCATAGTGGACCCGGGGCATTGAGCCAGCACTCCAACCGCGGAGAACAGCGTAAATGGAAAACACGACAGTCGGCGTATATCTGATATCACGTCTCGAGCAACTTGGCCTGGCGCATATGTTCGGTGTCCCCGGGGACTATGTCTTGGACTTCATGGACCGGGTGGAGAGCAGCTCGATCCGTTTGGTCGGGAACTGCAACGCGCTCAATGCCGGTTACGCGGCAGACGCCTATGCACGGCTTATGGGCATAGGAGCGGTCTGCGTTACCTACAGTGTCGGCGGATTGAGCGCGATCAACGCCGCGGCCGGTGCATATGCTGAGCGCGTGCCCCTTGTGGTCATCAGCGGCGCACCCAAGACTGCTCAACGTCTGGCCAATACCCGCATGCATCACATGTCGACCAGTTACGACATGCAGTTGGAAATGTATCGCAAGATCACGGTCGACGCGGTCCGGCTGACCAATGGGCTGACCGCACCGGAAGAGATCGATCGGGTGCTGGGTGCCTGCATCACGGAATGCCTGCCGGTGTACATCGAAATTCCGGTTGATGTCGTGGACATGCCTTGCCGGGCACCGGCTCCCAGGACGTTGCGCAGCGGTTACCGGTCCAATCCGGCAGCGCTGGAGGAGTGTGTGCGCGAAAGCGTGGCGATCATCGATGCGGCCGAGCATCCGGTCATTCTCGCCGGAATCGAGATCCATCGTTTCGGTTTGGCCGAGGCCCTGCTGCAACTGGTACAGAAGATCGAGATCCCGTACGCGACCACTCTAGACGGCAAATCGGTATTGCCCGAGATGCACCCCCAGTTCGTCGGCGTGTACATGGGAGCTTTGAGCCGCGACGCGGTCCGCACGCAGATGGAAAAAACCGACGGGCTACTCGTGCTCGGGGCTATGTCTACCGACGTCAACACCGGAGGCTTCACCGCCCATCTGCCGCAAGACAACACCATCCGAGCCAACATGGATCGGGTGCAGATTCGCAACCACCATTATGAGCAGGTGTGGTTGGGTGACTACATCAACGCCTTGACGGAAGCATTGGAGCCCCGATCCTATCTCTGCTCGCATCCGAGCAATCCTCATCGGGTGCGGGGCGAGCTCGAGGTGCAGGCGGATGAGCCGCTACGGGTGCCGCGCTTTTACGCTCGGCTGAATCGTTTCCTCACGGACAATATGGTGCTGATGGCGGAAACGGGCGATGCGATGTTCGCAGCCAGCGAGCTGTATATCGAGGAGCCGGAGAACTTCATTTCCCAGGCCTATTATTTATCGATCGGATATTGCTTACCGGCAAGCTTGGGAGTTGCGCTGGCGCGGCCGCAAAAGCGAGTCGTGCTTCTGCAAGGCGATGGCGCATTCCAGATGACCGCCCAGGAATTGTCGACTCTGTTGCGGGAGGGCTGCAATCCCATCATCTTCCTGCTCAACAACGACGGGTATGTGATCGAGCGTCTGATTCACGACGGACCCTATAACGATATTCAGCGCTGGAGCTATCACCTGTTGCCACAGGCCTTCGCCGGGGATGCCTTGAGTCTGAAAGTGCGCACCGAGGGTGAGCTCGAACAGGCACTGGCGAGCACGGACGAGCACCCAGACAAGCTGATCTTCATCAACCTGTATCTGCCGCCGGACGAGGGCTCCGAGGCGCTCGAGCGCTTGTGTGCCAGGCTGCGCGAGCTTCAGACGGGGCAGGAGCAAGATTAGAGGGACGTACACCCAACGACACCTTTCTACTCTCTCCTCGATTCTCCTCAACCCCTATTTTCTTGCTCCACATGCTCGCGCACTTCTCGCAAGAGGCTCTGGGCATCTGTGCTGGTCAACATGCCGATGGGGAGCCAGATGCTTCCACCAATCGCCATGAGCTTGTACCCGAGCACCGGGTATCTTTTCAGGCCGGTGACGAGTCCCCAAGACACCGCCTCCGGGCTCCTCCAGACATTGTTTACCCTGATTTCGTCAGCGTTGGTTTGTACCAGCGGCGTCTTCGACTGTTTAACCGATGCATAGATGAACATCCCGCCCAACACGAGTGGCATAGCCGCAACGAGCCAAATCCATTCATAGTCGCCGCCCTTCCCGATCACGATCCCCGCGAGCACGATTAGCCATGACGCTGGAATTAAGGACTGGGTTATGTAGTGCACCCTTCGAACGTGGTAGATCACGTTTCTCTGGCTCAATGCCAGCGCTCAGGGGCGCATGCCGGATGTGGTGACCGGCCCTGAGCCGGCACGGATAGAAGATGGTCGAGGCACGACTCGTGCCCTCCCAGACCGATACCTGACGCTGCGTACCCTGCAAAGCACAGCCATACCCAGAAGCAAGGAATCGGCGGAATTCTCCCTCGCTACACGGGCTGGCTACGACGCTACGAAGAGCTCCACAGTGTCCGGATGCACCCCGTCGTACTTCATCGCCGCAGCCGCATCAGCACCCTGAAGAGCTTCAGTGAGGGTCTCGAGACTGGGTACGTTCTCGATGATGAGCCCCACTCGGTTTCCCCCACTGGGACTGACAAACGTCCTTGCAGTCATCCCGTGCGCACCGAAGAGCTCAGCGCGCTTGGGCGAGCTCAGCCAGTGGGCGACGTCATCCACATCATGCAACGCGATTACTGTAGTCATTTTGACAACCTCTCTGCAGTGAAACATTCAGGGCAGTATGCTGGTACGGACACGCGAATCCGCTCTCTTCGGTATCTACGCGAGCAGTTCCATGTGAGACAGAGATGAGGCTGCGGCCAGCCTTCCCAATATAACTCGAGGTCTTCTGCGATGCTGAGAGCGCCGAGCCATGACCCCATCGATCCGCTCTCAGTCTCATGATTCTCCTGACCGCCTCTGTACTGATTCATTGGATTCGTCGATTCGCACATAGGGGCGGTTGGCCGACAGTACGCTCAATAAAATCGCCAAGCCCAGTAGCAGCCCCATCACCCATTTCCCCCATCCAACGAGCCCTTGCTCCAGGTAGACGAAGCTGGCCAACACCAAGCATAGGATAACTGCGGATAAATTCTTGGGCTCGGCTTTAAAACGTGCACCACAATACTTGCATCTGACCACCTGTTCCGTTGGCTTATACCAAGGCACCTCTGGGTCCTTGTATTCCACCTGCGCCCATCCAAGGGACATTTTGCAATTAGGGCAAGCCATGTCATTTATCCTGAATGCAGAGAACAGAGATCTGGCTCCCAATTCTCTCTTTGCTACGCCCCTCTGAGCGCTGCGAGCAGTGCGTCGACTTCGGCTTTACTGAAGCATCCGCACGGAATGGAATACTTCAACCCGTCTTTCGTTACAACTACGATTCTAGAGTCGTTTCCGGATCCACTTACAGCCACGCTAGCCAGCGCATCGGTGGTGAAATTCGCTTGGACCATCCCGTTGTGCTCCACGACAACGGAACCGCCATCAATTTCAATACAAACCCTGGTATTCCCAATCAGGTACGACGCCCCGGCGGCTATTGCGATCCCGATGGAAGATGCCCACCAATGTGCAGCACTACCAAAACCAATGTAACTCAGCAGATAGAGCCCGACGATAGTCGTTAGAACGGCATAGAGGTGATGCCGTCTAAACCTGTTTAAGCGGCATTCGTAGGTCCTTGCTCAGTCATGACAATCCGGGACAGCGGCCCAGTCCACTGGGCCTTCCTCGATTCAGGGAAGCTTCTTGGCCGTGAACCAGCGTCAATTGTTTGGCGAGAATAGGACTATGACTCCCTTTCCTCCGCTATTTCAACACAACGCGGCAGTCCTGGCTGAATCTACAGAAGAACTACGAGTGGGAGGTCGCCAAGCCGGCGGAGGGTCAAACCATCGCAGCGAAGGTGTCTCCATGGTCGACAAGACGAACAAATTGGCCTCTGATTCGATCGCCGCTCTTGCGCGGATGATTGCCGAGGGCATTACGAACTTCTTCAACCGATCAGTGTCCCTATCGGTCATGCTGGCTCACCGGCATGCCCCGCATCCCGATCTTCACGCAGATAGAGTGTGAACGTCTTCTCGGGCAGCTCGAATGTTGCAAATAGCCGCTTGATATTGTCGCGAATCTGATTGGCCGACAGGTTCGTCTCGGCTAGGACATTGCGTCCAAAGTCACGCGGTGTACGCAGGTCAGCGGCCTCTCGGGAGAAGTGCATGTTGCCCTTCGTGCTCGTGTAGTCCGGATTGTCCGGCAGGGCGTCGAACACCGCCGGCTCGAGTGTCGCCAGGTGCCGGCACAGCGTCTGGTAGACCTGCGACCAGGTATTCGTCCCGTCGAAAAGAACGCCGTTTACCGTGAAGACGGCCGGGCGCTTGTATCGGAAATCCTCGTCCAGGCCATGTGGTACGCGCTGATCCAGCGACCGGATGATCCGCTCGCGACGCTCGCACTCCTCCGCCGAGCCCGGCGCATCCGGAGCCTCGAAGCTTGGAACCTGGGTGAAGTCCTCCACCAACGTAGACAGTCGGGCCGCGACTTTCTGAAACTCGCCGACGTTCTTGTTGAAGGCGATCTTGAACTCCGCGCCCTTCGCGACCGCGTCGTTGTCATTGTGATCGATGTTCAACCAGATGTCGTCGGACAGGGCGAGCAGGTCCTCGCCGACGGCTTCCAGGTTGGTCGGGATGCTTTGGATGCGTTCACGCATGATCTTGTCCTTGAACCCATGTTTCTCTGTTGGGTCGAGATCGTCGATGGTCCGGCAGCTATGTCGAAGTATGAGCCCTTACCTGAAACATATTGCCCCCAGCGCTTCGTCAGTTGCTCGCGCGAGAGTCGGCACAGGTCGTCGGTTTGCTCGGTCTCTTCGTGCTCGGCGACGTCGAGCCCGGTGCCGAAGCTGACACCGGCGAACTTGGTCAGCACATAGCGGTTATGAATCTTCTCCTCCCGTTCGCGCTGCCGCAGTACAGTGACGGTAAGGCTGCGACCTTGCGGCAGGCGGCTGGATAACCGTTCACTGCAAAGCCCCATCAGCGAAGCGCCGTCTCGTTTCCGTCTGCCTTCGCCTTCAGCAATGATGAGTCGTGCCGCTGGTGATTCAACGCAGCGATCCGGCCCCCATAGCACCCCAAGCATGGTTAGAAGGGGCTCGATGAAGCGAGGCTTCAGAGGATCGAACCAGGGATCGACGAACACCGCTTCCCGGCATCGAGTCAGCAGAGGTCGAAGCGCCTCCGCGAAGTCGTCTGGCTTTCGAGGAATCGTCGGGCACGGCGGCACTGTCCAGGCGGGCGGCGGGCGATCGCTAAATAGAGCCGCCGGTGTGATGACCTCTGCGACATCTGTAGCTGGCGTGGTAATCGAGATTCCGTGAAACGGTCTAACCCGATGCTCAGCCAACGCGCTGTCAAGCCAATTGGCACCGCGGCCCTCACTGGAGTTTCGCTCCACAATCCGTTCGGAAAGGCGTTGCAGCAGAGCATCCAACCTCTGCCAGGCACCAGATTCAGCGGTGGCGTCCGGAACAAGCTGACGAAATGTAAGCAACACCTGTTGACGCCATTTCTTGACATTCTGGCGGGGGAAAGTGGAGCCGAACCGGCCCGTCCCGTCGGCGAAGGCTTCACGATAGAAGGCCTATTCCTTAGGGTCGTGCCACTGGGCGACCAGCGCTGGGTCTAGCGCAAACTCAGAGATCATCGCCGTAGACCTCCTTCATGCGCTCCGGGAAAAAGCCCCGCGGCGGCCAGGGGTCCATGAACTCGCCGTCGTCGTCGATGCGGATGCGATGGATCACCGGCCCCCGCTCGGATGGCTCGACGAAGTGCACGGCGATATCGTCGGGTCGCACATCCGGCAGGTCGTTCTCAGTCTCACCCTCGCTGGTCTGTCGAATGCGCCGCAAGCAGCGTAGCATCAGGTGCTCGCTGTGGGTCTCGATCAGGAACAGCGCATCCTGGTTCTCCTTGGCCTGTGTGATGAATAGGTCTGCGAGCACGACCTGAAACGCCGGATGAATGTTCGATTCAGGCTCCTCGACAGCGACAACGTTCGAGACGTTGTCAAGCGCCGCAACGAGAACCGGGATGAGTTGGGGATACCAATTCCGAGGTCCTGGGGTGCAAAAGCAACTCCCGTCTTGACGTTGCACAACTCCAGCTTCTTCGTTTCCTGCGGAAGGTCCGCCAACCGCTCCCGAATAGACTCTGCAAGAAGCGATAGGTCACCTGAGGTCAGGTCATGCCATAAGGCGCTATTCAAATCGAGACTCTTGTACCTATGAACCATGACAGCGTAGTCGGTGCCGAAACCCACATTCGACCAAGAAAGCCACCTGTTAACCCGATCGACGAGCAATTGATTACCCTCGTCGGTCAACAAATACCACGCCGCCAATCCGCTTGCCCAATCCTGTGCAGCAGGCGCGTCCTGCAGTCGATAATGCCGCGACGGCAGTCGTCTGTTTGGGCCAAGATAAACCGCGTCCTTCAATGCGTCGAGGATCAGCTTTCCGGGGCGCGAAATGAACGGTGTCAGGAAGCGTAGACATTCCTCCGTCTCTTCCTCGTACTCCTGAAAGGGCTCTAGCGATTGGTTCCATTCGGGCAACGCAGTACCGCGAACGGTTAGCGGCGTTGGTATTGGCAATGGACCGTCAATCTCTTCGGTTGCCAAGACTTGGTATGGTTGAAGCAAGCCGGAACTTTTCAAGAGGGAGGTATCTTCCAAATCAGGTGGCTCATTTGCTAACAAAAGCCATTCGATCCATTCTTCTGACCCCCTGGGTGGTTCGGGATTTTTTCCTCTGCATCCCATTGGAGCATTAGAGTGCGAACGCGACCAGAAGCTTCGGCTAAGGAAACCAGTTCCCGCCTAGTTCTGTACTTTGGGTTTTGCTCACCTGTTTCGGGGTCGAGAGTATCGTCTCCCCAGAGTCCCTCACCGTTGACGATCTGCAATATCCGCGTATCGAAGTCCTCCCTGGACAGCTTATTATCTCTGGGCTTGAGCACCTCACCAGGCATTGCGACTGTGGCGCCTTTCCTCAAACCAATCTTCGCAGGGCCTCGCTCGATTGCCTGCCGGAGCTTGGCACGCGCAATGCGCGCAAGGTCCCATTCGAACTCGCTCTGCTCACCTTGCTGGTAACGAGCGGCAGCTACTGGGAACATCGTGGCGTCCAGAAAAGACAGTTCTGCCTGCCCGGAACGTTCGTTCACGGATATCTCGGCGTATTTGTTATGACCCGCACCTACGCAATAGCGCTTTACAGTAGTGGTGTGGGGCAAGGAGTGCGAGCGGATTCTTAGTGCAGCGATCTCCAGCTCGACCCAGACGTCTGTTGAAGGGAAGCGTGCTTCCGTGAATGCAGAAAGATTGACGTGCGTCTTGCTCTCGTCACTCTCCAAGTCCTCGTCTTCGCTGGAGTCGCCAAGACCGTCGGCATCGATATATGTGGCAAGAACACCGAGACTGACGCCTAGTTCAAAGCGCATCCTGATGCCGCGAGTCAAATCATGCGAGTGGACCAAGCTTGCGAAGCCACCCAAGTCAACGATGTCTCCGCCCAGCGCAGTTCGCCCCGCATCGCAATTGTTCCGCTCCAACACCTCCCGCGCATACATCAACGCCTGCACGATGGTGCTCTTGCCGGCGTTGTTCGGCCCGAACAGCAGTGTCAGCGGCGCAAACTCGATGCGCACCGGCTCGCGGATGCCTTTGAAGTTTTCGAGGGTGAGGGCCTTGGGGATCATCGCGGTATCCGTTGCTTCTTTTGCTGCCTATTGCTCTTTGGGCAGGTCCGAGCGTGGTTTCGCAAGCGCCCTGTGGACCTGTCGAATGATTGCCCTCGACAGATAGAGGCCGTGCCGGTCCACGAGGTGGTTGAGCTTATCTAGTGCCTGAATGGAAACTCTGTTTTTTTCACTCGTGCCGGCCTCCCCGAATGGCCGTGCGCGACTTGCTTTCATTCAATCGCGAAATGAATTTGTCGAATTGGGTTTGTCAATGCGAATTTTCGCA
>Ga0210085_1000145_pt1 | contig 31898 bp, 29 predicted proteins | sample China_Galinas_PW_5_FD_184866 | JGI IMG/M metagenome (GOLD analysis project Ga0210085, IMG submission 184866) | Wetland microbial communities from San Francisco Bay, California, USA, that impact long-term carbon sequestration - China_Galinas_PWC_D1... | ecosystem: Environmental > Aquatic > Marine...
CCCCGCCGATAGGCATACATGCCCGCCAGGTCCGTCGGCTGCTCGATCCGATCGGGGGAGGGCTGGGTTGCAAAGGGTATGGGTATCCCCTGCTCCACGCAGAATCCGGCCACTGCCTCCCCTGCCATGAGCATGGCATCCATCACCAGCAAGCGGCTGCGCAGTCTCGGCAGGGGGCGGATGATCACCTGCCCGTCGCGGACGCGGACGCTGACTTCGGGAAGATCGATGCTGGCAGCATTCCGAGCCGCCCGGTACGCGCGATAGCTCTCGGCCAAACCGCTCATCCGATCGAAGGGCGGCTCCCCGATCCGCTGCTCCACCTGCTCGTAGGTGAGGCGTTCCACCCGCACCAGCGTGGTGCGGATTTCGACGTCCCTAGGTGTGCCATCTTCCCCGCAGCGAAACCCGAAGGACAAGGCGGGAGAGACCGGCTGCAGACCCAGTCCCAACCGATCCGTCACGACGGACGGCAACATGTTGACGGTCCGCTCGGGCATGTATTGGCTCGAGCCCCGGGCACGGGCCTCTCGATCCGCAGCGCTGTCCGGCGCAACCAAGGCCGCGACGTCGGCGACATGCACCCAGATACGGTCGCCGTCCAGGCTCAAGGCGTCGTCCGGATCCAGGTTTCCCTCGTCGTCGATGGCATAGGCTGGCAGGTGGGTCAGATCGAGGCGGTCCTCCTGCGCGAGATCCGGAACAGACAGCTCGGGGTGCGCCATCGGCAGCCGGCTCCGCCGCGGGTACGGATTGTAATCCGGCGGCCAGTAACCGCTCTGAATCAAAGCTCTATAGGCACTCTGCGGGGTCTCCGGATAACCTAAGGCCCGGAGGACACGGCTGCCGGATATCTCCCCGAGTGCGAGACGCTCCACTTCTCCCAGGCGCTCCGTGTCCTCGGGGACCGGCTTGGCCAGCCTCATCCGCTCGAGAAACTCTTCCCAGTCGCGCTCACTGGCTGCCTTGGCCTCCCGTTCAGCCAAGTCCTTCTCGATCTCTGGACGAGTCCGGGCGCGAATCGCTTCCGGGGTACCTTCGAAGTAGAGCCCCTCGGCCACCTGTTGCCAGGCAGCCCAAGTGGCGGCCGGGGAAAACTCGTCGAACATGAGCTCCGCCAGCTCGCCCAGACTGGTCTCGCCTCCCTCCAGCAGCTCCCAGGCCTCGGCGAGCTCACCCTCCCGCGGGCCGAGGTCGGTGATACTGTGCAGCGGTCCCGGGTGCAGCAGCCTGATGTCCTTGGGACGAACCCGCTTGGTTTGTCCCCCTTCGAGCTCGATCTCGATCTTTTCGCCCAAGGCGAGCACACGCGCCGGGTGGATCTTGTAGAGCACCAGGCTGTCGGGCCTCAGGATCGCTTGATTTTGTGCCAAGGCGACAAGACCTCTCTGGATTCAGAACGCACCCGGCACAGTCTCTCCGTCAGCATCGGATTTCGCCGAGGTTGGGTATCATACCGCTTTGCTAAGTCGAGGACTGCAGCTGGTACTGCCAGGGGCCTCGAATCCCCGAAAAGAGAGATCGATGTCAAGATGAACAGCCAATGGCGAGCCTTCCTGGAGTCCCGTTCCGCCCTCATAGATCCTGAAGGAGAGGTGCGATTCCCCGATGCACCCTCGGAGGCTGATTGCGCCCTGATGGATCTGTCTCCGCTCGGGCTGATCGCCGTATCCGGGCCCGAAGCCGTGAGCTTCCTGCAGGGTCAGCTCACCAATGACGTGCTCGGACTCTCCGCGTCCGACAGTCAGCTCGGAAGCCACTGCAGCCCGAAGGGCCGGATGCTGGCCAGCTTTCGCCTCTTCAAACTGCAAGATGTCGTCTATTTGCAGCTTCCGCGGACCATGGTCGGCGCACTGGAGAAACGGCTGCGTATGTACCTGTTGCGGAGCAAGGCAACCGTCGAGGATGCGAGCGATCGACTCGCCGCCCTCGCAATCGTGGGGGACTGTGCACCTTCCCTGCTTGCGGCATGCCTGGATGATACTCCGGAACGGGATAGCGCTTTGACCGTCAGCGGTGAGCTGGCTGCGATTCGCATTCCCGGCACCGTCCCCAGATTTGAGATATTGGGAACGGCACCGGCCCTGCAGGGAATCTGGGATGTCCTGGCAACCACCGCGAGGGTCGTAAGCTTCGATTACTGGGCCCTGCTCGACATCCGAGCCGGCATACCCTCTGTCTACCCGCAGACCAGCGACGCCTTCGTGCCCCAGATGACCAATCTGCAGCTGGTCGATGGCGTCAGCTTCAAGAAGGGTTGCTATACGGGACAAGAGGTCGTGGCCCGAATGCAGTACCTTGGAAGGCTCAAGCGTCGCATGTACCGGGCGCGGATCGAGGCAGCACAACCACCTTCGCCCGGCGACGTGCTGTACAACCCGAGCAGCAGCTCCGAGCAGGCCAGCGGCCGGGTGGTGGATGCCCGTGTTAACCGCTCCGGTGATTACGAGCTCCTGGTCGTTGTAGAGATCGGGGCGGCACAGAGCGGGGAAACTCGGCTCGGTGGCCCGGATGGTCCGTTACTCACCTTCAGCGATCCCCCATACGGCTTTCCTGCGCAGGATTGACCGAGCTGTCTGACAGCTTACGGAGGCCGGTAGCAGCTCGGCACAGAGTGAAAAAGGACGCGGTTTCAGGTAAATTAGAAAATTGTAATTTTTCGTACAAGGCTGGTGGGCGTCGCTGAAGCTGCCGGCACCCACGGGGAGATACATCCATGGCAGAAGACTTCATTGCGCCTTCGATCCTGTCGGCTGATTTCGCCAAGCTCGGCGAGGAGGTGGACAACGTCCTGGCCGCCGGTGCCGATATCGTCCACTTCGACGTAATGGACAACCACTATGTGCCGAATCTGACCATCGGCCCCCTGGTCTGCGATGCGCTGCGCAAGCACGGTGTCACGGCCCCCATCGACGTTCACCTGATGGTCAAGCCGGTGGATCGTATCGTCCCGGATTTTGCCAAGGCGGGCGCTACCTACATCACCTTCCACCCCGAGGCCAGCGAGCACATCGATCGTACGCTGCAGCTCATCCGGGGCGAGGGCTGCAAGTCCGGCCTGGTGTTCAACCCTGCTACCCCCCTCGACTACCTGGAATACGTGCTGGACAAGGTAGACATGGTGCTGCTGATGTCCGTGAATCCGGGCTTCGGAGGCCAGAGCTTCATCCCCGCGACCATGGGCAAGCTCCGCCAGGCACGCAAGATGATCGATGAGTCCGGACTGGACATTCGCCTGGAGGTCGACGGGGGTATCAAGGCCGACAATATCGCCGAGATCAAGGCGGCGGGTGCCGATACCTATGTCTCGGGCTCCGGGATCTTCGGCAAGGGCAAGGACGGCGATCCTCACCGCTATGACAGCATCATCCGCCAGATGCGCGAGGCGATGGCCGCCGTCACCCGCTGAGCCGGTAGGGGACGGGCGTAGAATGCGGTGAGCTTGCGAGCCGCATCGCTTGCGATACGATGCGGTTCCTATCGTCGCCGCATCCTACGGAGCTCACCCAAAGGATCGCTAACATGAAAAAGCCCAAGATGATCCTCATCGACGTGGACGGCACCCTGGTGGACAGCGTGCCGGACCTGGCCTACTGTGTGGATGCCATGATGGAGCGCCTCGGACGTCCTCCGCATGGAGATGCGGCGGTGCGCAACTGGGTCGGCAACGGCGTCGAGCGCCTGGTGCGCCGGGCGCTGATCGGACAGCTGAACGGCGAGCCGGACGAGGCCGACTACGAGCGCGCCCTCCCGATCTTTCTCGAGCTCTATCAGGAGAACACATCCGGCCGCTCCTTCCTCTATCCTGGAATTCGCGAAGGGCTCGACTATCTCCAAGGCGCTGGCTACCCCCTCGGCTGCGTCACCAACAAGGTGGCCCAATTCACCGAGCCTCTGCTGCGTGATCTGGGTGTGCGCGACTATTTCGATATCGTCGTCAGCGGCGACACCCTGCCACGCAAGAAGCCCGATCCGCTACCGCTGCTACACGCCGCGGAGCACTTCGGCGTAGCTCCCAATGATGCTTGGATGGTGGGCGACTCCGTGAGCGACGTGAAGGCCGCGCGGGCAGCCGGATTCGGGATCGTCTGCATGAGCTACGGATACAACCACGGCGTCGACATCCACACCGCCGAGCCGGACGCGGTGTTCGATTCCCTGATCGAGATCAGGGGCCTGCTGGAGGGGATGGCCTGAGGCCGTCCTGAGAGATGACTTTGCATGGTCTCATAAGAGTCGGGAAGTGCACGGGGCGGCGATGGCGGCGCTGAAGCGTCACTCGGCCGACCCCATGTCAATCTCGAGACTCGGAGACCCCCATGACACCCGAAAGATTCCGCACCCTCGCCAACGAGGGCTATAACCGAATTCCAGTCGTCTGCGAGGTGCGCGCCGACCTCGACACCCCCCTGAGCATCTATCTCAAGCTGGTCGACGGCCCCTTCTCCTACCTGTTCGAGTCCGTGCAAGGCGGCGAGAAGTGGGGGCGCTACTCCATCATCGGCCTGCCTTGCCGCACCCTGATCAGGGTATACGGCAATCGCGTCGTCCTGGATCGGGACGGGGCTGTTGTCGAGGAGGAGGATGTCGCGGACCCCCTGACTTGGGTCGAGAATTTCTATTCCCGGTTTCGCGTTGCCGAGCCCGGGGATATGCCGCGATTCTACGGCGGGCTGGTCGGCTATTTCGGCTACGACACCATCCGCTACATCGAGCCCAAGCTGGACCGATGCCCGAATCCGGACCTCATTGGCACCCCCGACATCCTGCTCATGGTCTCCGACGAGGTTGTGGTCTTCGACAACCTGTCCGGGCTGATGTACATCATCGTCCACCTGGACCCGTCCCGCGGGGACACCCTGGAGGCCGGAAACGCCCGCATCTGCGATCTGATCGAGCGCATGCAAGGCGCAGTGCCGCGTCCGGAGTACGGCCCGCCCAGGGCAGTGAGCGAGTCCGACTTCGTCTCCGGTTTCACGGAGGACGGCTACAAGCAGGCTGTTGAGCGTATCAAGGACTATATCCTGGAAGGCGATTGCATGCAGGTAGTACTCTCGCAGCGCCTATCCATCCCCTTCGGTGCACCACCCCTGGACCTCTACCGGACACTGCGGGGGCTCAACCCCTCGCCCTACATGTATTACCTGGACCTCGGGGACTTCCAGATCGTGGGCTCGTCCCCCGAGATCCTGACCCGGCTCGAGGACGGCCTGGTCACGGTACGCCCCATCGCGGGCACGCGGCGCCGGGGACACACCGAGGCCGAAGACAAGGCGCTGGAGGATGAGCTGCTGGCCGATCCGAAGGAGCTCGCCGAGCATCTCATGCTGATCGATCTGGGCCGCAACGATACCGGCCGCGTGGCGCAGGTCGGCACGGTGCGGGTGACCGACCGCATGATCGTGGAGCGCTACTCCCACGTCATGCATATCGTCTCCAACGTGGTCGGGGAGCTAGAGGACGGGATGAGCGCCATCGACCTGCTACGCGCTACCTTTCCTGCCGGCACCGTCTCGGGCGCACCCAAGATCCGCGCGATGGAGATCATCGACGAGCTCGAGCCGGTCAAGCGCGGCGTCTATTCGGGGGCGGTCGGCTACCTGTCCTGGAACGGCAACATGGATACGGCCATCGCCATCCGCACCGCCGTGATCCAGGACGGTACCCTGCACATCCAGGCGGGCGCGGGGATCGTGGCGGACTCCCAACCCGAGCTCGAGTGGAAGGAGACCATGAACAAGGGCCGGGCCATCTTTCGCGCCGTGGCCATGGCCGAGGCGGGTATCGAGCGTCACCCCTGTCTAGAAGAGGAAGGAGGCTGATCATGCTGTTGATGATCGACAACTACGACTCCTTCACCTTCAACCTGGTCCAGTATCTGGGCGAGCTGGGCGTGGACGTTCGGGTCTACCGCAACGACGGCATCCGTTTGGAGGAGGTCGCAGACCTGGACCCGGAGCAGATCGTCATCTCTCCCGGACCCTGCACCCCCAACGAAGCCGGGATCTCGGTGCCGCTGATCCGGGAGTTTGCGGGGCGCATTCCCATTCTCGGGGTATGCCTCGGCCATCAGTCCATCGGCCAGGCGTTCGGCGGCAGGATCGTGAAGGCGCGCGAGGTGATGCACGGCAAGACCTCGACCATCTTCCACAGCGGCCAGGGGGTGTTCATGGGATTGGAGGTCCCCTTTCAGGCCACGCGCTATCATTCCCTGGTGGTGGAGGAATCCAGTCTCCCGCCGTGTCTGGAGGTCACCGCCTGGACGCAAAAGGAGGTCGGGACGCGGGACGAGATCATGGGTGTCCGTCACCGGGACTATCCGGTCCAAGGGGTGCAGTTCCACCCCGAGTCCATCCTCACCAGTCATGGGCACGATCTGCTGCGCAACTTCATCGAGGGCAAGTGACAATGGACATGAAAGCGACCATCGCCTGGGTCGTCGACAAGCATGATCTGACCGGGGAGGAGATGACAGCGGCCATGCAGACGATCATGGGAGGCGACGCCACGCCGGCGCAGATCGCAGGTTTCCTGGTCGCCATGCGCATGAAGGGTGAGACGGTCACCGAGATCGCTGCCGCAGCCGCCGTCATGCGCGAGCTGGCCTCCCGCGTCGACATCGGCGGCCTGCCCAATACCCTGGACATCGTGGGCACCGGCGGAGACGCCTCAGGCACCTTCAACATCTCCACCGCAAGCATGCTCGTAGCCGCCGCAGCGGGCTGTCACGTGGCCAAGCACGGCAACCGCTCGGTCTCCAGCAAGTCCGGCAGCGCCGACGTGCTCGAAGCGGCAGGTGTTCGTCTGGACCTGACCCCGGAGCAGGTCGCCCGCTGCGTGCGCGAGGTCGGCGTCGGGTTCATGTTCGCCCCCGCCCATCATGGGGCCATGAAGTACGCGGTCGGGCCGCGCCGGGAGCTGGGCGTGCGGACCCTCTTCAACCTGCTCGGCCCCCTGACCAATCCCGCAGGGGTGCCCAATCAGCTGCTCGGCGTCTTCCGCGACGACCTGCTGGCACCCCTGGCTCAGGTGCTGCAACGCCTGGGCAGCCGCCACGTAATGGTGGTGCATTCCCGCGACGGCCTGGACGAGATCAGCATCGCGGACAAGACCGAGGTAGCCGAGCTCGAGGAGGGCGAGGTCCGGCGTTTCTCCATAACGCCGGAGGAGCTCGGCCACTCTCGACAGCCGCTGGACGCCATTCGGGTGGAAGGGCCCCAGGAAAGCCTCGCCATGCTTCGCGGCGTCCTGGAGGATAAACCGGGGCCGGCCAGGGATATCGTGGTCCTCAACGCGGGGGCGGCCATCTACGTTGCCGGAGTCACCCCGACCCTGTCCGAGGGCGTACGTTGGGCGGACGCCGCCATCGCCAGTGGTGAGGCGCGCAGCCGGTTGGACCGACTCGTGGTGCTTACACAGGGCTTCGAGTAAGGGCGATGTCCGCCACACCGGATATCCTGAAGAAGATCATTCGCCGCAAGGTGGAGGAAGTCGCTAGCCGCGCCGCGCGCCTGCCCCTGGAGCAATTGAGCGAGGAAATCACCGACCTACCGCCACCCCGCGGCTTCGCCAATGCCCTGGTAGCCAAGCTGGAAGCCGGCCTGCCGGCCGTCATCGCCGAGATCAAAAAGGCCTCCCCGAGCAAGGGCGTCCTGCGCGCGGATTTCCTGCCCGCAGAGATCGCAGCCAGCTATGAGCGCGGCGGGGCCGCCTGCCTGTCGGTGCTCACGGACGAGGATTTCTTTCAGGGCAGAGACGCCTATCTGCAGGAAGCCCGCACCGCTTGCTCTTTGCCGGTCCTGCGCAAGGATTTCATCATCGACCCCTATCAGATCTACGAGGCCCGCGCTATAGGTGCCGATTGCATCCTGCTGATCGTGTCCTGCCTGGAGGACGACCGCCTTCAGACGCTCGGCGCCCTGGCTCGGGAGCTGCAGCTGGATGTGCTGGTGGAAGTCCATGATCGGAAAGAATTGGAGCGCGCCCTAACCATCCCCAGCCGCATGATCGGGATAAACAACCGGAACTTGCGCACTTTTCAGGTCAACCTGGAGACGACGATCGGGCTCCTGGATGCCGTGCCGCAGGACCGAATCCCGGTCACCGAGAGCGGTATTCACTCGCGCGAGGATGTCGCCCGCATGCGTGCCCACGGAATCCACGCCTTTCTGGTCGGCGAAGCATTCATGCGGGCCGAGGATCCGGGGGCGATGCTCACACAGCTTATTGCGTAGCCCCGCCTTACCTGTCACCTCGTCCCAAAGACAACGATGGTCTTGCCGGAGACGCTGACCAACCCCTGTTTTTCCAGTTCCTTCAGTACCCGTCCAGCCATCTCGCGGGAGCAGCCGACGATGCGCCCAATCTCCTGACGCGTGATCCTGATCTGCATGCCATCTGGATGGGTCATAGCATCGGGCTGCTTACAGAGCTCCAGCAAGGTATGAGCGACACGGCCGGTGACGTCCAGGAAAACCAGATCGCCGACCTTGTAGCTGGTGCTTCGCAGCCGTTGACTGAGCTGATGCCCAATAGCGAACAGCAGGTCCTTCGTATGCTCGCGGAGCTGACCGTCCAGCAATTGGTCAAGCTTCTTGTAGCCGATCTCCGCCACTTTGCACTTGGTTCGGGTCCGCACCTTGACGCTACGAGAGGATTCCGGCGTGAACAAACCCATCTCGCCGATGAGCTCCCCTTGGTTGATATAGGCGAGCACGATCTCCCGTCGCTCATTATCTTCTACGATTGCTGCGACGGAGCCTTCCATCAGGTAATACAGGCTGCCGGCGGGCTCATGCTGGCGGATGAGCTCCACGTTCTTGTCGTAATGCTTCACGTGGCAGTGGGGGAGAAATGCCGTCAACCAGGCCGGCTCGCTCATCTTGGAAATCGTCATCTATCCTGTTCTCGACATTCCGCGGATAACCTTCCGCCATCGATTCTAGGCTGGCTGCCCAACTCCGTCGAACTATGTTAGGCTCCCCGCCTCCCTGCGGGAAGCAAAAAGAAGCGAGCGGACAGATCCGATGAAAGCACGTGTCAAATGGGTCGAGGAGGTAACCATGTTGGGGGAATCCGGCACCGGACATGCCCTCGTCATGGACGGCCCCCCGGACTTCGGTGGGCGCAATCTCGGGGCACGGCCCATGGAACTGCTTCTCCTCGGAATGGGCGGCTGCACTCAGTTCGATGTGCTGCTGATCCTGCGTAAGTCGCGTCAGCAGGTGACTGATTGTGTCGTCGAGCTCGAAGCCGAGCGTGCGGAAGAGGATCCCAAGGTGTTCACCCGCATCCACGCCCACTTCATCGTCAGCGGGCACGACCTCGAGGAGAAGCAGGTTGAGCGGGCCATACGCCTGAGCGCCGAGAAGTATTGCTCCGCCTCTATCATGTTCGGAGCAACCGCCCGGGTCAGTCACGATTTCGAGGTCCGCAATACCTGAGCACAAGAGCCGACGGGCGCGATCCGTAGAGATCGTCGCCCAGGGACACTGCCTCGCCGAAAACCCGAGGAGCCGCATTCGTGCAAGCTCCCACCCCCTCCGATCGGGTTTTCCAGAAAATTGCGAATATGTTAGAAAGGCGTGAAGATTACCGATACTACGCGCCTTCCCCTGCCGCTTGCGTAACGCAGATCCCTTTTTTTCGAGAAATCGCCTTACCTCATGTCGCGCGAGCTGTTGATCCTCCGCCATGCCAAGTCCGACTGGGACCTCGACGTTAAAGACGACTTCGAGCGCCCCCTTGCCAAAAGGGGCAAGAAGGATGCACCGCGTGTCGGCGCATGGCTCTACCGAGAGGGGCTCGTGCCCGACTTGGTCGTCAGCTCGCCGGCCGAGCGTGCCAGACAGACGGCGGTCAAGGTCTGCAAGTCCATGGACTACAAGAAGAAGCAGATCCAATGGGTGGAGCGGCTCTACGCGGCGGATCTGACGCACCTGTTGCGCGTGCTTGCCGATTGCCCCGTCACGGCGAAGACGGTCCTGCTGGTCGGCCACAATCCGGGTCTGGAGGACCTGGTGTCCTACCTGGCCGGCGATGAGCTGGAAGGACCCGCGGACGGGAAGCTGCTCCCCACGGCCACCCTGGCGCGCTTGGAGATGCCGAACAATTGGCAGGGTCTGGATGCGGGTTGCGCACAGCTTACCGCCCTCATACGCCCGCGAAACCTGGGCTGACCCTTTTTACTACCCCTTCTGATTTCCGCTCGTTTCCGCCCGCCTTCGTTTGCCGATGCCAGAGAGGTCGACACCCGGGCAGGGCATTGCCCCAATCCACTAATCCTTAACAGGGCGCTTGCTGTCGGGCTCACCGCAGTAACGGAGCACGTATCTGCGCGCTTGATCGCGCAAACGCACCGCCTCCTGCCAATCCGGACCCACCGGCACCATCGGTGGGCCGATGAAGACCTGCACCCTTCCCGGTACCGGAAGCCTACTCTGTTCCGACAAGATCTTGCGTGTTCCACGCAGAGCCACGGGAACCAGGGGGACACCCACCTGGGCGGCGGCTGTAAAGGCACCCATCCGGAAGGGCAACAACCCAATGTCCGGACGGAAGGTCCCTTCAGGAAAAAAGGCGAGTGGCAGTCCGCGCCCGAGGGCCGTAACCAGGTGTTGGACTTCGGCAACACTGCGCACCAGGTCGAAGCGCTCGACGAACAAAGTGTTCAGTCGCGTGAGCAGCCGCCCCACGAGCGGCACTTCTACGAGCTCGCGCTTGGCGACGAAGGCCGTGGGGCGGGGGAAGACCTCGATGAGCACGAAGGCGTCCAGATAGCTCTGATGATTGGCCGTCAGCACGAACGGGCGATCGCCCTCCGGCACCTGCTCCACCCCGCTCACGTCCAAACGAACGAAGGCCAATCGGCGCAACAATCCGATGCCTCCACGCACCAGACTCCAGCGCCAGGAGAGTCGAGGCAGGCTGAAGACCCCGAGAGCAACCAGGGGAGCGATGAGGCACAGGAGGGCCCAGACATATCCGGCATAGAGATACCGGGGAACGACCTCGACCAGTCCCTGGACGCTGGTCCCCAGACCTGCAGCACCGATCCGCACCAGCTGCCATACGGGATGTCGCGGCCCGGCACGAAGACGGCCCGCGAGATAGAGCTCGCGCGTTGCTCCCCGTCGTAGCTTGCCGCTGGAGGTCTTGGGCACCGTCCGCGGAGGTGCCAGCACCACCGCGTCCGGTGGCAGGTCCAGGATGTCGCCGGTGCGCGCACGCACGACCCGCTCCAGCTCCGCGCGCCGGCCCGGGTCCCGCTCCCGGGTCTCTGCGACCACAACCAGGCGCTCGCTGCCGGTCTTGGGATCCGCAGCGGCAAAGGCGACCACGCAGCCCCGGCGTATCCCCGGGATCTCCCCCACTGCCTCTTCGAGCTCATAGGGATAGAGATTACGACCGGCACGGATGATGAGATCCTTGACCCGGCCCGTGAGGTGAATATCCCCCCCGGCGAGATAGGCGCGATCGCCCGTATCGTGCCAACCCCCGCGAATCAGGCGGGCCGTGGCCTCGGGATTTCTGTAATAGCCTCGGGTAGCCGAAGGACCTTGGAACTGGAGCAGGCCCTCCTGTCGCTCCGGTAGCTGCCGATCCTCCTCGTCCACGACCCGCACCTGGTAGCCGGGCAACGGATGACCACAAGCTACCACCTCCATTGCGACTGGGTCGTCACAGGAGATCGGCAGTGCATGTCCGGACTGGGAAAAGCGATGGCGGTCGATACAGTCGATCCGTGGGCCTCGTCCCTGGGGCGGGAAGGCAAGCCCCACCGCTGCCTCGGCGAGTCCGTAGACGGGGGCGATGGCCTCTCGACGCAGGCCGCTGACCTCGAACCGCTTCGCAAAACGGCGCAGGGTTTGGGGGCTGACCGGCTCGGCCCCGTTGAAGGCAAAGCGCCAGCAGCTCAGATCCAGCTGCTCGAGCTGCGCGTCTGATATGCGCGCCAGACACAGCTCATAGGCGAAATTAGGCGCAGCGGAGAGGGTGCCCCGGTGGCGGTCGATGGTTTGCAGCCAACGCACTGGCTTGGCCAGAAACGCCAGGGGGGACATCGAGATCAGCGGCATCCCGAAATAGAGGCTGCCCAGCCAGGCCCCGATGAGGCCCATGTCGTGATACAAGGGTAGCCAGCTCACGAAGACGTCCTCGGAATTGGCCCCGACCGCCAGTCCCATGGCACGGATGTTGGCAAGCAGGTCCGCGTGGGTGAGGATGACACCCTTGGGATCACCGGTGCTTCCTGAGGTGTATTGGAGCAAAGCGATCCCGTCGGAATCCGGGCCGCGAAGCTCCGGCACCGGCTCCTCCCCATCCAGTCCCTCCAGGGTGAGCACCCTGCGCATGCTCGGAACCTGACCGCGCAGCAGCCAGCCCAGGGGCCGTGCCTCGGGCACCGTGACCAGGAAGCTGACGCCTGCATTGTCGAGTATACGGGCGTGGCGCCGCAAATGTTCCTCGATTTGCTGGGGACGCGCAGGCGGATAGATGGGTACGGGCACGGCCCCGGCGACCAGGATACCGAAGAAACCGAAGAAGTAGTCGGGGCCCGTGGGCAGCATGAGTGCCACACGCTCACCGGGAGCCAGTCCGTGGCGGATCAGCATCCCGGCCATCTGGGCGGCACCTCGCCCGAGGTCCGCATAGGTAATGGCCTCGTCGTGCTGATCGGACACCTGGTAATGGATGTGCAGGCGCCCGGGGTGACGCTCCAGGTGCCAATCCAAGGTGTCGATGAGAGTGCGCACACTCTCGGGGTATCCGGACGCGTCTTCTGAGTGCTCGAACCGTGGCGTTGGAGCCTGCTTCGGGCTCCGACCATCATCCCCGGCACTGAGCAGAGCGACCAGATCCCGGGGAGTCGCGGCCAACAGGGCTCCCTCCGGAAGGTCGGCCCCGAGGCCCTTTTCCAGACGCGAAAGCAGCTCGGACCTTCCCAGGCTATCGAGACCCAGGTCGGCTTCCAACCGGGTGTCGAGCCCGATGCCTTCCCGGGGCACCGGCAAGCGGGACTCTTGCGCGAACGCTTCCAGGATTCGCAGCAGGTCGGCAGATCTGTCCTGGGTTTTCCGCATCATCCGCTGGGAGGGCGCACAACGGGAGCCTTCTTGTTGCTCACCCCAAAGGGGTACGCAGAGAGGCTTGAACCTAGAAAGAGCAGTTGACCGCTCGGAAACGATTGCAACTTCATGAGTCCATAAATCTTTCGGGCACCAGCATGCTCACCCGCAGGGTGAAGGCCGCTACGACCCCTGGTGCACGCCCCGCGCGGCGCCTGACTGCGTTACAATTCGTTGCAATAAAATAACTATTCCGCCTCGTTGTGCCTTGCCAGACACCCCGCGGAACGCACCCCAGGGGCCGTCCAACTGCTCTTTCTAGGTTGAAGGCTCATCCCCTCACCTGAAATCCGGCAGACCGGACATCAACCACCAACGATTGGTCGTCTTCTCGTAATGCCAAAGCTGCCGGTTCGCCAAGGATCGCACCCGCTGCACATCCTTGTGTACGTACTCGATGCGGGCCACTTGCTCTGCACTCTCCTCGTCCTTCATGAACGGAGGTTGCACCACCTCGTAACTGGTAACCCGGATGTTGTCCAGGTGCTGCGGAATGCTCTTGCGCTCGGCGGCGGGCACGAAGCCGTAGGCAGTGTCGTAATACCCCCATCGAATGGCATTTCCGTACGCAGTCATAGCAGACTCCATCGCAATGTTCCGTTTGTCCTTTTCGATGGTAGCGCAGCCACTTCCCACAAGCAGCGCAGTTGCGAGAAGCACGGGTAGGGTTCTGAAAGACATGGCAGGCGCCGGTTTCGGAGGTTGTCTCGATGATACGTCACCGAGCCGGTACGGACCAACGCCCGGGCGACGTAGCTGGGTTATCATGCCCCGACCCTCGTTCCTTCCGAGAGCCCGAGCACGAGAATGCAGCAATCCACGGAGCCCCGAATCGACGTCCGCATCGGCGGCTCGAAACTGACTCTGCTCGGCACTGCCCACGTTTCACGCACGAGCGCAGACGAAGTGAGAGAGCTGCTCCAAGGCGGCGATTATGATGCAGTTGCCGTAGAGCTGTGCCCCAGCCGTTACGACTCGCTGATGGACCCGGATGCCTTGGCACACATGGACCTGTTCACGGCGATCCGCAAAGGACGAGCTTACATGGTGATGGCGACCCTGGCGCTGGGCGCCTACCAGAAAAGGCTGGCGGACCATCTCGGAATCGAGCCGGGGGCCGAGCAACGAACCGCCGTCTCGCTGGCGCGGGAGCAACAACTACCCGTGTTGCTGGTGGACAGGGAAATCGGCGTGACGCTCAGGCGGGTAGCGGGGAACCTCGGCTGGTGGAAGCGTCTGGTACTCTTCTCGGGCATCCTGGCGACCTTGCTCTCCCGCGAGGAAGTCGCCGAAGAGGAAGTCGAGCGACTCAAAGAAGGCGACGTGCTCGAGACGACCTTCGCCGAGCTCGCCCAAGACCGCCGGGACCTCTACATTCCGCTGATCGAAGAGCGCGACCGCTACATGGCCGCCTGGCTGCGCCTCGAGATCGCCGACAAGGGCCACGAAAACCTTCTCGCGGTCCTGGGAGCTGGACATATCAGAGGTGTATCCAGATACTTGCTGTCAGACCAAGGACAGGATCCGAAGGCGGAAATTCAGGAGCTCGAACGCCTGCCGCGGCCAAGCCCTTGGCCCAAACTGATCCCCTGGATCATCGTCGTCCTCATCGTGCTGGGCTTCGCATACGGATTTAGCCGAAATCCCCATCTCGGTTGGCAGGTCGTATTGGACTGGGTGCTGATCAACGGCGGCCTCTCGGCCCTTGGAGCCGCCATCGCCGCCGCACACCCGCTGACAATCGTCACTGCCTTCCTGGCTGCGCCATTGACATCACTGAACCCGACCATCGGTGCCGGCATGGCCACGGGCGCTGTGGAGCTCTATCTACGCAGACCCCGCGTCGCCGACTTCGGCCGGCTACGAGAGGACACAACCGAAATCAAGGGCTGGTGGCGCAATCGGGTTTCACGTACCCTACTGGTGTTCGTCTTCTCGACCCTGGGCTCGGCGATCGGCACCTATGTCGCCGGACTCCGCATCCTCGATCGCTTGTTGTGAGACGGGCTGCAGATCGAGGACAAAAACGCACAGCCCAACCTAACCCGGGGCACGAAGCGTCTCTTCGAGCTTCGCCTGATCGAAGTCCGAGGTCACCAAGGCATTCCCAATACCCCGCAACAGCACGAGCCGAATCTTTCCGCCGAGCACCTTCTTGTCCAGGGCCATCAGCTCGCGAAACCGCTGAGGGCCCAAGTCATCCGGGGCCCTGATGGGCAGCCCTGCAGCACCGATCAGGGCACATGTGCGCCGCACCGCATCGCTATCGAGCCAACCCAGGCGCGAAGAGAGATCCGCTGCCATGCACATCCCGACTGCAACCGCCTCTCCATGCAACCAGGCACCGTAGCCGACTCCTGTCTCGATGGCGTGCCCGAAGGTGTGCCCCAGGTTCAATAGGGCTCTTTGGCCGGCCTCCAACTCGTCTGCAGCAACCACGTCCGCCTTGTTACGACAGGAACGCTCGATTGCGTACATGAGCGCATCCGGATCCCGAGAGAGCAGTTTGTCCATGTTTCCCTCGAGCCATGAGAAGAATTCGGCATCCCGGATCAGCCCGTACTTGATGACCTCCGCAATGCCAGCTGCGAGCTCGCGGTCCGGCAGCGTGCTCAGGGTGTCCGTGTCCACAATCACTGCGCGGGGCTGATGGAAAGCGCCGATCATGTTCTTACCCAGGGCGTGATTGACCCCCGTCTTGCCCCCGATGGAGGAATCGACCTGGGCGAGCAGAGTGGTCGGCACCTGTATGAAATCGACCCCCCGCTGGTAGCAGGCGGCAGCGAATCCAGCCATATCGCCGATCACTCCGCCGCCCAAGGCGATCAGGGTGCAATCGCGCCCAAAACGGTTGCGAAGCAGATCGTCGAGGATCCGGCTCCAGGTCTCCAGGTTCTTGAATGCCTCGCCGTCCGGCAGCACGCCCCTTACCGGACCAAATCCCTCAAGGGCATGCTCCACCTTCGACAAGTAGACGGGGGCAACGGTCTCGTTGGTGACCACCATGACCTGATGACCCGGGATGTGGTGCCGGTAAAGCTCGCCTTGGCCGATCAGCCCGGTCCCAATGTAGATGGGATAGCTCCGCGCCCCGAGGTCTACTTCGAATATCCTACTCGAGCGGCCGCGTTCCACGATATTCGAGACCGAAAAGGCAGAAAAAACAAATCATTTCGACACACCGGATTTCGCTCGGCAGGCAAGACAGACGCTTCAGGAAAATCAGGCTGCTCCGCTTGCCAGCCTACGCCGAATCTCCTTGACGACCGACCCGGTGCCCCGACGTTCCGTAGAGACCACCATATCGGCTACCTGCCGGTACAGGGGATCTCGCACATCCATGAGATCACGCAGGCACTCCAGCGGCTCCTCGCCTTGCAGAAGTGGCCGATTGCGATCACGGGAAGTGCGGGAATACTGTTGCTCGGGGCTGCAATGGAGGTAGATCACGAAACCGCGAGAGGTCAGATCACGGCGATTGTCGGTTCGTAGCACAGCGCCTCCGCCGGTTGCCATCACGATGCCGTTTCCCTCGCTTAGCTCATGGATTACCTGCTGCTCACGATCTCGAAACCCCTCTTCACCCTCGTACTCGAAGATCGTCGGAATGTCCACGCCTGTGCGGCGTTGGATCTCCTGATCGCTGTCTCTGAACTCGAACGAAAGGGCCTCGGCGAGCTGGCGTCCCACAGTGCTCTTGCCAGCACCCATGGGGCCCACGAGAAAAATATTGTGAAAATGCATCATGCGCCAAAGGTATCCCACATTTGGCCGTTGCACACAAGGTCATGGAAAACTGCGGGGAAGCTTTGGCAGAGAACCCCAACAACCGGAAGCCCCAATCATACCCACTCACTGGGCACAAAGGGTAGGTCCGATCAGTAGAATTGACGGACCGATCCCTCCGCGCATCACTTCCATGGAAGGTCGGAACCTGTAACCAACCAGCTGGGACCCTCCTCACCTCGAGACCAAACTGACCTCCACTTCGTCACTGGTCCGGACGAATGTGGTCGGGTTCGGTACGCCTGAATCTGCATCATTTCATCAGCTCCCGGGGAGTCGGTCCAGCGCTTGGCGTAGCTGGAGTTGCTGAAGCGTATCCCTGTGCAGCAAAGCCCTCTTTGAGGATCTTGGGGGTGACGAAGATCAGCAGTTCACTATTCTCATCGTGTTTTTCGGTTCTCTTGAAGAGATTGCCGAGAATGGGTAAATCACCGAGCCAGGGAACTTCCTCCTTATTTAAGGTCTTCGTGCGCTCGAACACGCCGCCGAGCACCACCGTCTCACCATTGTCCACCAGTGCGTTCGTCTCGACCGTGCGAGTATCGATCGGCGGCTCACCCGTAATCCCGATCTCTCGCGAATAATCCACATTATCCTTCTTCACGTTTAATGCCATGATGACGCGGTCGTCTGGGGTGATTTGGGGTGTCACCTTGAGCACGAGTGCGGCTTCCTTGAACTCCGTATTGGTGCCATTGTTGGAAACGGTTGAATAGGGAATCTCTTGACCGACCTTTATCGTCGCTTCGTGATTATCGGCGGTAACCACTCTCGGGCTGGAAACGACCTCCCCGCGCCCCTCTCGCTGCATAGCTGTAAGCTCGAGCTGGAGTAGATAGGTCCCGACCTTTCCAAGGAATAGGTTGAATGCCCCGGCGGGATCGGTTACCGGCAGATCTACCAACAACGGGAGGGTGTCTTCACGATCAAGCTCCGGATTGTCATATCTGACCAACGTGCCGGTGTAATTGTCTGGGTCTGATATGTAGCCCGGAAGACCACTGCCGACCTGGCCGAAAGTCTTGCTGTTGGCCGAAGTAAGGTTGGTCTTATAGGCTCCGAAGCGAACCCCCAAATCCCGCGCGAAGTCGTTATTGGCGATAACCACCCGCGACTCGATCATGACTTGGCGGACCGGCACGTCCAGCCTCTCGACCATGCGGCGGATGTCACCAAGCTTGTCGGCGGTATCCTGGACCAAAAGCGTGTTGGTTCGCTTGTCAACAGCAACGTTCCCCCTATCCTGCGTAAGGAATTGATTGTCTGTGCTTTTTAACAATTTTGCGAGCTCTTCGGCCCTCGCATAGTTGAGCTGAATGTATTCGGAGCGCAGCGGTGCGAGATCCTCCATCGTCTGGTCCGCCTGCAACTCCTGCTGCTCTTGAGCAACGAGCTCCTGGGTCGGAGCGACCATAATGACGTTGCCGATCTGGCGCTTGGAGAGTCCTTTGGCCTTCAGGATGATATCGAGGGCCTGGTCCCAAGGGACGTTCTTGAGCCTCAAGGTGATGTTCCCGACCACAGTGTCGCTCGCAACCAGGTTGAGCCCGGTGAAATCCGCCAGTAGTTGGAGGACCGCCCGCACCTGGATATCCTGAAAGTTCAGCGAAAGTCGGTCGCCAGAATATACGATCTTCTCGCGACGTTGTTTCTCCTTTTCCGCCCGTGACAGTGGCCGAAACTCCAAGGTAAAGAGGTCGTCTGCCTGATAGGCGAGATACTCGTACTCCGCACCGGTGTCGATGGTGACATCCACATCCCTCCCCTTGGTGCGGGGCTCGACGGCAACCACGGGTGTACCGAAATCCGTTACATCCAACCTGCGCAAGAGCCGTTGCGGGAGCCTCGCACCGACGATCTCGGCGACCACCTTCTTTCCCTTTTCCGTCACGCTGACGCGCGTGCTCGGGCTTGGCAAGGTGATGAGCACCCGACCTTCGCCACCTGGGCCCCGCCGGAAGTCGATGGCTCTGATATCGCCGCTGACCCGAGGCTGGGGCCGGGTGCCACCCGACGACGCCGAAGAGGGCGTTTTCCGAGGTGCAGGCGCGGCTTGCGGGGCGTTCAGAGCGATGTCCACCTTGTCGGCTCCAGTGCTGACATGGTACGGAACCGGGTTGGTGAGGTTGATGACGACTCGGGTACGACTGCTTGCCTGCACGGCCGCAAGACTTTGAACGGGTCCCACGCCGATGGGCACGGTCTTCTTGTCCAAACCGCTCGTGACACCCTCCAAGTCCAGCACGATACGTGCCGGATTATCGGTGGCAAAAACCTTTGGCTGCTTTACCGCCCCGGAGAGCTGAAGCCCGATATCCACCTGATTGCCCGGCAAAGCCGCGTAGTCCACGTTAGTAAGAACCGTCGCGGCACTTGCCGATAGCGATGCGAGTAGACAGAGCAGGAGCACCAGCACGATCGACTTCCTGATACGCCCACCCCTGCTCGATGACGAGTGGAATGATATGCCGAGGGACCGAATCGAAATAAGTCGCAAGCTGTTCATCGCGCCTTCGTCTCCAGACACCTATTGGGTCAATGCGATGGAGGCTTGGCGCTCGCGCCAACCGCCGCCACCGTCAGGGACAATCTCGGTGAGCTCGATCGCCTCATCGCCGATATGTGTAATCTGTCCGTTGTTCATGCCCATGTAGTTACCGACGCGCACATGGAGCAGGGACTTTTCCGGTGTCTTGACCAGGCCCCACACAGTGCCTCCCTGCTCCAGCGTGCCGACCATGGCAAGTGAGTCGAGAGGAAACTGCTCGAGCTCTTCCTTCCGTCGCAAAGGATCCGGGGATATGCCTCTGCCGGGCGAAACGGACACCTCTGCGCTCTGGGCATCCAGCACAAAAGGGTCGCGAGTACTTTCCGGAGCATAAACGAAGGTTTCCACCCGCTTGATCTCCGGCAACGGCTCGATAGGTCCAGGCTCACGCTCTTTGACCTGTTGCGCGTACTTCTCCAGGTCCGTCATATCGCCGCTACCGCATGCGGCCAAGGTCAGAGAAATAAGCATGACATGCAGAGATCTCGTGCTCATCGCGCGCGCCTCTTTCACTTCCGCCCCGTCGTCGGCGTCTTCCGCTCTACCGTGTCTTCGAGATATCGGTAAGTCTTGACGGTCGCACTCATGGACAAGGGTTTTGCCTCTCCGCTTGCACCGCTGTTCGCGTTGGGGGCACTAATGTTGACGTCGTGGATCGTAACGATTCTCGGCAAGGCGGCGAGACCGCTCACGAATTTTCCGAATTCAGGGTACTGTCCGGTTACGCGAACTCGGATCGGAAGCTCCGCATAGAAATCCTTTTGCACCTCTCCAGATGGCTGAAACAGCTCGAACCGCAACCCGGACGCGAGCCCTGTTTGCGAGACGTCTACGAGCAATCCCGGGACCTCCGTTTTGTCAGGCAGTTGTCGCAGCATCGCACCAAAAGACTCCTGCATCTCAGCAAGCTGCTGGCGGTAGGCGTCCAGATTTGCCGCCTTCTCCTGTTTGGACTCGAAGTCCTTGCGCAGCTGCGCTTCCTCGCTCTCAACAGACTGAAGGTGCTCGATCTGATCCTTCGTATCGAAATAGTACCAAGCCGCGGCAACGCTTCCGCACAGGAGAATCAAAAGGATCGCTTTCGCGACACCCGGCCAGTCTCCGATATTTTGGAAGTCGAGTTGGTTTAGCTGATCGAGGTCCACCGATTCGATCCTCCGTCGGGGTTCCGCTCAGGTCGTAGCCTCAGCTTGCTCGCTGCTCGGTTTGAGCTGCTGGAAACGCAGTTGGAAATGGCTCATTTCGGCGCCCGCCCGGTTCTTGTGCTCAATGACCATCAACGAGGGATTTCCAATCCATTTCGAGGCTTCGATGTTACGCATGAACGCCGACACCCTGGCGTTAGACTGAGCAAGCCCGTCCACGACAACCGAGCGCCCGCTCTGTGTGACCTTTGTCAGATAGACACCTTCCGGGATATCGACCACCAATTCGTCGAACAGATGGACCACCTCCGGGCGACTCTCTTGGAGCTGCTGAATCACATCCATTCTCGCCAGCAACCTCGCCTTGGTCTTTTCAAGGTCCTGAATCTCACGGATCTGCTTATCCAGGAGACTGATTTGATGCCGCAGAATCTGATTTCTGTCCTCCTGATTTGAAATCCGCTTTCCCATCACCAGATGCACCGCAACGCCTAGGAGGAGGGTGACGGACAGCGCGGCGACCGTAATGCCGACAAACTCGCGTTGCCGATGTCTTCTCTCGGCTTCGCGCCAAGGCAGCAGATTGACACGAGCCATTAATCAAACCCCCTCAGAGCCAAGCCCACCGCAGTCATTAACGCCGGGGCGTCCCGATTGAGCACCGACGTCCGAATCTTGGGCGACGAGGACATCTGGGAAAAAGGATCGGCAATGGCAGTTGGAGTACCCAGACGTACCTCCATCAACTCATCGAGCCCTGGAATACTGGCTGTCCCCCCCGCCAAAACGATCTGATCGACACGGTTGAAAGCGCTGGCGGAATAGAAGAACTGAAGTGCCCTACTGAGCTGCTGTGCCAGAGTTTCTTTGAAAGGGGACAGCACTTCGGCAGCATAGTTGTCCGGAAGGCCACCCTCGACGACTTGGCGCAAGGCATCGCCGCGGGCCAAGCCGTAACGTCGCTGTACATCCTCGACGAGTTGGTGTCCGCCGAAGTTCTGTTCCCGGGTGTATAGGGTCTGGCCCTCATGAAGCACATGCAGAGTAGTCGTAGTCGCACCGATGTCGGCAATCGCCACTGTGCGCTCCGCACCTTCTTCAGCGCCTGAACCGAGTAGAAGGGAGTAAGCCGACTCCATGGCATAAGCTTCGACGCCGATAACGGCTGCCGTTAATCCGCCGATCTCCAGGGCAGCGACGCGGTCGTCCACGTTCTCTTGTCGGGATGCGGCAAGCAGAACATCGACCATATTGCCACCGGAATCAGACGGTCCCAAAACGTCGAAGTCAATATTGACCTCCTCGAGGGGATACGGAATGTACTGATCCGCCTCGAGCCGTATCTGCGCCTCCATTTCCGCATCGCTCAGGGCGGCAGGCATGGAGATGACCTTCGTAATCACTGCCGCACCTGACACGGCAGCAGCGGCATTCTTGGCCTTGGTATTGGAGCGCGCAACCGCCTTCTCGATGGTCTCTCCGACTGCCTGCACGTTGGAGATCTTCTTCTCTACGACCGAGCCGGGAGGCAATGGCTCCACCGCGTAGCTCTCGACGCAGAACAACGGCACAGTGGCACTCGCAGCTTGGGACAGTTCGATCAGCTTAATCGCCGTTGAGCTGATATCCACTCCCACAAGGGCAGGCTTCTTGCGACCGAAAATGAACATGACCAGTGCTGTGAGCTCCTCGCAACAAAAGGGGTGCAGCTCAAGCTGCTTCTTAGAATTACAGACAACTATACAACTATTCTACATATTTTTGCATAAATAATACATAACTTTTTCTTTCCCAGGACATCGACAAGATTCCAGCACTAAACTATATGTATTTTTAGTCTTTTCTACCTTATGTTGTATATTAGTCACAGTATTATTGGTATCGAGATCAAGAGGCCAGCCCTTCGCTTGCGCTAGGAACATTGATTTCGATACGGTTCAGAACTCGATGCGCAAGGCTACAGGCTGACCTACGCGAGACAGGAGCCGCGGTCGGCGAGTTGCAGACATGAGGCAGTGACAACCTAATATTCATGGGGGGGTAAAGTGAGCGGATGCAACCGATCGAGCGCACATCGACAGCGACTAGCCTACGAGGCGGCACGTATCATGGTGAATCAGGACATCCATGACTTCGACAGGGCTCGGCGTAAGGCCGCCGAACGAACGGGTATTTCCGACAAGCGCATGTGGCCCAGCAACGGGGAGATCGAAGAGGCCCGGTTACAACAGAGACGTCTGTTCGAGGGGGGGAATTCGGATCAGGAGCTCAAGATCTTGCGTGAGCATGCCCTGACCGCCATGCGTGCGCTGACGGATTTTACACCAAGGCTCGTGGGACCGGTTCTCAGGGGAAACGCAGACAGCACTCGTGGCGTTCGCTTACATCTCTTTACGGACAATCCGGAGGAAGTCGTCCTTACGTTGATCGACCGAGATATCCCTTGGAAGCAAGGCGAAGCGATCCTGCGTTACGGCGGCGGTAAACGCAACGCACATCCACTACTCACATTTCTTGCAGGACCGGTCCCTTTCGAACTCGTGGTGCTGCCACTAGGGGCGCTGCGCAACCCGCCCCTGGATCCGGTCAGCGAACGCCCGGAGCGCGGAGCAGGCATCTCGGAGGTCGTGCGATTACTGAGCGTCGCGTCATGAACGCGGCAACGAGAAATTCAGAACTGTTGTAGAGAAAGAAGCGTGGACTGACCGGGGAACGGCTCATGCCCGAAAATATGTCTCCCCCCCCTGCCGGGCTAGCTGGAGATCTGCACTGAGCCCGGCTGGCCAACGACAGGTAGCGCCGCCACGGTCACCCGCCTCGGCGCTTCCTCTTATGAAGCCGTCAGCGGCCGTACTTGCGGCGAAACTTATCGACGCGCCCCGCCGTGTCAACGATTTTTTGCTTGCCCGTGTAGAAAGGGTGGCAAGCCGAGCAGACTTCGATGTGGATATCCCTGCCGACGGTGGATCGCGTGGTAAACTGGTTTCCGCAGCTGCACACGACCTTGACGTCTTGGTAGGTGGGATGGATTCCTTCTTTCATAGCGGCACGACTAACATGACGGAGGCAGCTCAAGTTAACTGACCGCACAACCTACCATCTTCAGCTGCTCGGAGACAACTAACGATTCGCGAGTCGCCCCACAGTGACAAGCAGCAAAGTATATCATGGGATCGACAAAGACCCGAAAGGCGGCATGACGCCGACGGGCAACATCATACGTGACGCCTGGGTATTCGGAATCATCCCGGAAACCGAGACCTGCGCCGGCTGGACCCCGCAAGGCATTGATGCCCTGTATGACAGGGTCAGGAGGCCTGGGCACCCTACGGGCACTTGGCGTCCCGTCTCCCGCCTCCGCTGCGCGAGCGCCACCAGCGCATTTACCAGGCAGCCGTGCAAGAGGCCCGACAAGCGGGCTGGCCACCTGATCTCGATGACGACGATTGATCGGCCGGCCGCCACTCCCAACGATGAGCAGATATTACATTCGGGAAACCTTCTTCCGGCCGCCGGAACATGCCCGCGAGCGAAGCACCTTACCCGCTCCGCTGTACAACAATCTCCAGACGGTGTTTCGACGGGCCGGGCGGGAGAGCCTGTTCATCCCCATCCGCGCCATGCAGTTTCAGGCAGTTGCGGAGCGCGAAGAGGTCGTTTTCGTCGACAGCCATGGCGGGTATGCGCATCAGAACGGTGAGGGCGGTCGCCTGATACGCATTGCATGGAGACTGGCGTCGGCAGCCGCCCGCGAGTCGTTGGACACTCCTGTACCGTGTGAGATCGTCTATTATTTTTCTGGGCTGCACGAGACTCAGCGGCGATTGATGAGCGAGATTCCTCCAGTCCTGAAGCAAATCTTGCAACGTCACCGCGAGAAAGAAATCCCGAGCAGGGGAGTGCGTGTCGTGCCCTTGCGGCCGAGCAGTTGACGTTCAGTCGACCCTAGCGTCTCCCGAGATCGAAGATCCCACATGGCAAAGATCCTGACTTGGCGCGACGAGTGGACCCTACGCATCGACACCCTCGACGAGGATCATAGGGAAATCGTGGGTTTTCTCTCGGAGATTGCGCGTCGATTCGGAGAGGATTCGGAGCGGTGCGAGTTACCGCAGGTCGGAAGCACTGTAGACGGCGAATACGCCGAAGAGGATCTCTATGCGAGTCTCGACCATTTCGGTGCCTTGGCCCGCAGACATTTTCAACGCGAGGAGGAGTTCATCCGCACCATCGACTATCCGGGACTCGTGGACCACTGTAGCGAGCATCTGATGCTGATGGCGGAATTCACGGACTTTGTGCGCGACCTGCGCGTACGTCGCGTTGTACACCTGGACCAACAGGATTTGCAGGCCCTAAAGCAATGGGTCGCAGCCCATGTCCTCGGCGCGGACCGGAAATTCGCAGATCACTATTTCCAAATCTGCAGCTGAGTCCAGAACCAGCAGGGATCCGACAACCTGACCCGACCGATAATTCACGAATCTTCTGAAGGCGAATTCCCGCTGTCTCCAGATCCTCCCCGTTTCCAAGCCGGAGCGCATCGTCGACCAACGGCCCCGGATGGAATACATATAAGAGTACACTTATATACTAAAATATAAGTGTACGGCATAATCCATCCATCCGAGAAGATAAACGAACGCGAAGCTTCTCGAGGAGGTGCTCTATGAAACGGCGTTCTACGTTCGCAGCCGCATTGCTCTCCACCTTGCTGCTGGCGGTGCCTATTGAATCGGTGGCCTTTTTCGGATTCTTTGGCGGTGGCTTCAGCTTCGGTTTCGGGGGGGGCTTCGGCGGATGGGGCGGACCCGGCTGGTGGGGCCCTGGGTACTGGGGCGGCCCTGGGTACTGGGGATACCCAGGTTACTACGGCCACTGGTATCGCCCCTACTACTGGAACAGGCACGGTCCCTTCTATGGCCCGAGGTTCTGGGGCTTTGACCCCTACTACTGGGGTTACGGCTACGCATCCCCCTACTATCGCCTGACTCCGCCTGCCCTCTACATCCCGCAAGTAGGAGTGCCGACGGTCAAGGCCCCCACTACTGAAGCGGAGAAATAATTCAACTTACCTTCATCCCCGGCTCGGCCCCTTGCTCCGGGCCGAGGATAAAGATGTCCTTGCCGCCGGGGCCGGTGGCGAGAACCATACCTTCTGAAAGCCCAAAGCGCATTTTCCGCGGCGCCAGATTCGCAACCATGATCGTGTGCCGGCCTACGAGATCCTCGGGGTGGTAAGCCTTCTGGATGCCGGCAAAGACATTTCTGGTCACACCGCCCAGGTCCAGAGTGAGCTGAAGCAGCTTGTCGGAGCCCTCGACATGCTTCGCTGCGGCGATGCGGGCCACACGCAGGTCCACCTTGGCAAAATCGGCAAATTCTATGGTATCCGCGATAGGGTCCCTGACCAAATGACCCTCGGTACGAGTCTCATGAGGCTTGGTCTTCCTGGCTTCCTCGCCGACCAGGTCCTCTCTCGAGGCATCCAGCACGGCTTGGATATGCCTGGGCTCGACGCGGGTCATCAACGGCTTGAACTTGATGATCTCATGAGCCACCAGGGGCTCCGGCAGTACATCCCAGGTCAGGGGCGGGATTTGCAGAAACACCTCTGCGGCCTCGGCTGTTCCAGGCAGGATTGGACGCAAATAACCGATCAGGACCCGAAACAAGTTCAGGCCGACGGAGCAGATGTCCTGCAGTTCCTGCCCACGGCACTCCGCTTTGGCCACCACCCAAGGAGCCTTCTCGTCGATGTACTGGTTGGCACGGTCGGCGAGGGCCATGATCTCCCGAGTGGCGCGGCTAAACTCCCGTTGCTCGTAGGCCTGTGCGATCGAGTCACCGGCGCGTACGAATTCGGCGAACAGCTCGGGCTCGGAGAGATGGGCCGACAACCACCCGTCGAAGCGCTTGGTCACGAAACCGGCACACCGACTGGCGATGTTCACCACCTTGCCCACCAGGTCCGCGTTGACCCGCTGGGCGAAGTCATCCAGGTTGAGATCGATATCCTCGACGCCAGGGCCCAGCTTGGCGGCAAAGTAATAGCGCAGGTACTCGGGATTCAGGTGATCCAGGTAGATACGGGCCTTGATGAAGGTGCCGCGGGACTTGGACATCTTCTGCCCGTCCACTGTGAGGAATCCATGGGCGAAAACAGCCGTGGGCATGCGGAAGTCCGCGCCGTGCAGCATGGCCGGCCAGAAGAGAGCATGGAAGTAGATAATGTCCTTGCCGATGAAATGGTAGACCTCGGCATCCGAGGTCGGCGACCAGAAGTCGTCGAACTCCAACCCCTCAGTCCGTTCGCAGAGGTTCTGGAAGCTGGCCATGTACCCGATAGGGGCATCCAGCCACACATAGAAGAACTTGCCGGGGTGGTCCGGTATCTCGAAGCCGAAGTAGGGGGCATCGCGGGAGATGTCCCACTCCTTGAGGCCAGCCTCGAACCACTCATCGAGCTTATTGGCGACCTCCTTCTGCAGGCTGCCCCCGCGGGTCCAGGTCCTGAGCATCTCCTCGAAGTCCCCGAGCCGGAAGAAATAGTGCTCGGACTCACGGTCCTCTGGCTTGGCACCGGAGACGGCCGAGCAGGGATTCACGAGCTCCGCCGGGGAATAGCTGGCACCACACGCCTCGCAGTTATCCCCGTACTGATCAGGTGCCCCGCACCTGGGGCACTCGCCCTTGATGAAGCGGTCGGGAAGAAACATCTGCTCAACCGGGTCATAGGCCTGGGTAATGGTGCGGCTGGCGATGTGCCCTTTGTCGCGGTTGCGCTCGTAGATCAGGCAGGCGTAGTGGCAATTCTCCGGCGAATGGGTGGAATGGTAGTTGTCGAAGCCGATTCGGAAGTCCGCGAAGTCCGCCTTGTGCTCCTCGGCCACCCGCGCGATCAGCGCCTGCGGCTCGATGCCCTCCTGGCGCGCACGCAGCATGATCGGGGTACCGTGAGCGTCGTCAGCGCAGACGTAAAAACAGTGCTGCCCACGCATCTTCTGGAACCTTGCCCAGATATCCGTCTGGATGTACTCCACCAAGTGCCCGATGTGGATGGGGCCGTTGGCGTACGGCAGGGCGCTGGTAACCAGGATATCTCGCTTGCTCTTCATGGTGCGGGAATGGCTCGGCAATTGGGTCCGGCGTGACGGCTCAGGTCGCAAAAGTATCTCACGAAGGGGCTTGCTCCGCCCATGTGAGGCATGCGGTCCGAAACCGCGGCCCGAGCCGCGGGTCTTGAATTCCCGGTGCGAAGACCAACTGTCGCGGGGTGATCGGCGGCTATTCGGACTGAGCGCGCGACCAGTTTTTCCAAAGTCTTTACTGAGCCTCGGGGCGGGCCGACGCATTCGGCGCCTCGGCACACGGAGCAAACCATGTCAGAAGTTACGAAAGAGCGAGTCGAATCGGCGATCCAGGGCTACCTGGAGCCCAATCTGGGGCAGGACCTGGTCAGCGCGGGTTGCGTCAAGAGCGTCGACATCGAAGGGGGCCGAGTCGCGGTCAAGGTGGCCCTGGGGTTCCCCGCCAAGACGGTAGCCGCGCAGATCGCCGCCGAGGTCAAGGCGGCAGTCGAAGGGCTGGAGGGCGTCGGAGAGACACAGGTCGAGGTGACCTGGTCCGTGGCGGCGCACTCGGTCCAGAAGTCCTTGAAGCCCATCGACAACGTCAAGAACATCATCGCCGTCGCCTCCGGCAAGGGCGGTGTGGGCAAGTCCACCACCGCGGTGAACCTCGCCTTGGCCCTGTCCACCGAAGGCGCCAAGGTCGGCGTCCTGGACGCGGACATCTACGGGCCCTCCCAGCCGCGCATGCTGGGCATCACCGGCAAACCCGAGTCCAAGGACGGCAGCACCCTGGAGCCCATGAACAGCTACGACCTGCAGGCCATGTCCATCGGCTTCCTCATCGACGAGGAGACGCCCATGATCTGGCGCGGCCCCATGGTGACCCAGGCCCTGGAGCAGCTGCTTAACGACACCAACTGGAGCGAGCTAGACTACCTGGTCATCGACCTGCCGCCGGGCACCGGCGACACCCAGCTCACCCTGGCCCAGAAGGTGCCCGTATCGGGTGCCATCATCGTCACCACGCCCCAGGACATCGCCCTCCTCGATGCCCGCAAAGGGCTGAAGATGTTCCAGAAGGTTGAGGTGCCTGTCCTGGGCATCGTGGAGAACATGAGCATCCACATCTGCTCCAAGTGCGGGCACGAGGAGCACATCTTCGGCGCGGGCGGCGGCAAGTCCCTGGCCGAGCAGTACGGGGTACAGCTCCTGGGAGCGCTCCCCTTGGACATCCGCATCCGGGAAGAGACCGACGGCGGCAAGCCGACCGTCGTCGCCGAGCCTGATTCGCGCGTCAGCGAGATCTACCGGGAGATCGCCCGCAGGACCGCTGCCAAGCTGTCCCTTCAGGCGAAGGACTACGCGGCCAAGTTCCCGCGGATTGTGATCCAGAACAACTAAGGAGCCGGGCAGAAATAACCTGCACATCTTGCTTGTCTTTTCGTCCACCAGCTGCGTTGCGGAAAGGGTTACATAGCTTGGCTATGCGCCCCTTTGCGCGCCTTGCTGGCAGACGAATATCCTACCTATTCTGTGCAGGTTGTTTCTGCCCGGTTCCGTGAGGGCCCGTCCGCAACCGACCAGACCGGATCGAAACCGCAAGCGGCTGCAAGGTCGCTCCGTACCGCGACCGGGCCGGCGACCCAGAAAGTACCCCGGACGACGGACGATTGTCCGAGGGTATTTGTCTGCGGCGTTGTGACGCTGGCTTTCAGCCACCGGCGCCGCGTCCGGACGGCTGGGTTGGGCTCCTACCCATCACCGGCGGCGATGCAAGGATTCCGCTTACCGCCCCACCAAGAGACCGAGAAGGGTCGAAAGCTGTAGACTAGGGTAAGCCTGCGCGCCCCGGCAAAGAGAGAGTTACATTGCGATGCTGGGGTTCGTACCTCACCCTAGCCTACCCTGCTATCGTGCTTCGTCCGCCCGGTTGAAGAGCATCGGAAGCGTCTCTGTCAGAATGACAACCGCTCTATCTTGGGTGGAGGTTGAGGCAAGGTCGAGTTATGGAGATTTCTGGTGTACGGCGCAGGCCGGGAGGAGTGGCGTATCCTGTTGGCTGATCACTACCGAGATCACAGCCAACAGAGGTGGATACGCCATGTCCGAGTCTACGCTGAGCGTTCTTTCACAACCAGAGAACGAGGAAACCGACCCGCTGCACGCGCTGCTGCGCGAGGGTGCCAGGGAGCTGATTGCTAAGGCCGTGGAAGCGGAGTTGGCTGGGTTCCTGGAAGCGTATGCCGATCACCGCCTGGATGATGGGCGCCGTTCGGTGGTGCGCAACGGCTACCTGCCCGAGCGGTAAGTGTTCAGATCCCCCACTTTTTTTTCGGACTGAACGCATTTGCTTCTATGCGGCGGTGGCCGGCAAAACGGGGGCGTTGTTGCCTTGACGACGCTGCCGCAGCACCTCGGCGATGTATGGCCAAGGCAAATGACCTCGTAGTCGGCAGGTCTCAATGACACTGGCCAACAGGGTAAACGCACGCGAGCCCTGCGGATTACGGGTGCCATAGCTGATACGCCGGGCGATCACCCAGTGACGCAGGGCACGCTCTGCCAGATTGTTGGTCAGCGGTAGCTCGGGGTGGTCGAGCACGATCCAGAAGGTGTTCCAGTCGTTGAGTAGCTCTCGGGCAAGCACACGGGTCTTCTCGTGCTTGGCCTCGGCGTGCTCGATACACAGATCGAGCAGTGCATTGAGCTGCTTGGCGTGTTGTTCGCGCAGCGGTATCGGGGGCGGCCCTTCGCGGGCCGCGTAGACGGCGGCCATGACCGCCTCGATGCTAGTTCGCAGGGCCGTGCCGAAGCGCTGTGCCTGCCGATCCAGACTGTCCTCGAGGCCGCGGGCTTTGCGCAGTAGATGCGTTAGGCAGCGCAGACGATTGTCGTAATCGCGGTAGGCCCAATAGCCGTCGCTCATCAACCAGCCGTCGATAACGGTGCCGAGCACGCCGTGCAGGAACTCTTGGGAACGGCGCCCGATCGTGAAGAGCGTCGTCGTGGCGTGGTGAATACCCATAGCCACAGCAGACGCCCATGCTCTTTCCAACTGGTCTCGTCGGCATGCAGCAGGTCGCTGTTACGCACCTCGGCCAGGAGTTGCTCCTCGACAACCGGCTCGAGGGCGCGGGCGGCCTCGTGCAGGCACTGGTTGATGGTCGCCACACCGAGCTGCAGACCCAGCCAGTCGTAGAGAAACTCTTGGATGCGCCGGCGCGAGAGGCGCATGCGCAGCGACAAGGCGCAGATCAACGCCACCAGCAGCGCTCCGATGAGGTGGCGCTCGCTGAGCGCGACGCTCCACTGCGCATCCTCGGCGCAGTGTCCGGGCTCGGCGCGGGTCCAGTGCCCGCACTCGCAGTGGCGCTCATGGTAGATCTGTTTGCTCTGAATGACTTCCAAACCGGCACGATCCGCCGACAACTCCCGCAGATCGATCACCAAGCAGGCACTGTGTGTGCGTTCGGCGTTGGCCTCCGTCAAAGCGCCCCCACAGACGGCACAGGTCTCGGGATGGTGATGGCGCTCGTGATCGATCGGCAAGCTCTGCGTGCGCCCATGCCCCGGTGCACCGAGGCGTTGCCCGGCACGACGCTGCGGTTCCGCACTACTCGACTCCGCGGCCTCTTGCTCGCCGCCTTTGCCCGGCGTGGACTGCGTCTGTCCGTCCTCATCCTCTGTATGCTCAGGAGAGCTTTCTCCCTCATTGCGATCCGCCGCTTTCGTGCCCGCTTCGTCTGCTTTCCCACCGTCCCAAGGCGCTTCGCTACTCGGTGGACGCGAGCTGTAGCGCGAGCTCTGCTCAAGACGCTCGTGCGCGGCCTTCAAATCGGCAAACAGCTTGACCGACAAGGTGCGCAACCGCTCTTCGCCCAACCCCAAGAGGTAGGCTTCATCAAGCTGGGAAAGGTCGTGTCGGGAAAGTTGCACGTCGTTTTTCGCAGGATGACTGCCAGCGCGCCAACGCTGCCTTTGCCTTCGACGTGACTTTGCCATAATCGCTTAAATTTTTCACCCAACCATCTGTTTTCCAGGAAGGGTCCGAACGGTTACCCCGAGCGCACGGTGCAGACCGGGATTGGCGAAGGGTGCGGCTCTTCTGGAACGACGGGGTGCAACGGCGAAACAAGGGCTTAGCCACGTGGTAGGGGGAGGATAGTGAAGACGGGGCCACTTATTGGGTGTGAAACTTAAGAGAGCCGTCTTTTGCAAC
>Ga0210085_1000147_pt1 | contig 31552 bp, 32 predicted proteins | sample China_Galinas_PW_5_FD_184866 | JGI IMG/M metagenome (GOLD analysis project Ga0210085, IMG submission 184866) | Wetland microbial communities from San Francisco Bay, California, USA, that impact long-term carbon sequestration - China_Galinas_PWC_D1... | ecosystem: Environmental > Aquatic > Marine...
CGCGGCGCTCGGCGAGCCGCCGGTCTGGCTGCTCCTGCTGCTCGCCGCGGCGATGGCCGGGGCCGCCGCGCTGGAGCGGGTCGTGAGGATGGCGATCGTCCCCAACGTCGTCGCGCCCGAGCACCTGCGCGGCGCCCTCTCGCTCAGCTTCGGCCTGACGCAGGTGACGCAGGTCGCCGGGCCCGGCATCGGCGGCCTGCTGATCGCCGGCTTCGGCATCACCGCGCCCTACCTGGTCGACGCGGCCACCTGCCTCGGCATGGTCGGCGCCGCGGCGGCGATGAGCGCCCAGCCCCCGGCCGGCGCCGAGCACGAGCCGGTGCTGCGCTCGATCCGCGGCGGCCTCGCCTTCGTCCGCCGCCTCAAGGCGCTGATGGGCAGCTTCGCGATCGACCTCTAGGCGATGACCTTCGGGATGCCGCGGGCGCTCTTCCCGGTCCTCGCGGTCGGCGTCTACGGCGCCGGCGCGGCCGGCACCGGGCTGCTCTTCGCCGCCGTCGCGGCGGGCTCGACGGTGGCGGCGCTGACCACGGGGTGGCTGGTCCGGGCCCGCTTCCTCGGCCGGATCACGCTGGCGGCGGTCGCCGCCTGGGGGCTCTTCATCGCCGCCGCCGGCCTGGTCGGATCGATCTGGCCGGCCGCGGCGCTGTTCGCCCTGGCCGGGGCGGCCGACAGCGTCAGCGCCGTCTGCCGCTCGACGATCAGCCAGACCCTCACCCCGGACCGGATGCGGGGCCGGATGTCGTCGATCTTCGGCCTGGTGGTGGCCGGCGGCCCGCGGCTCGGCGACGTCGAGTCGGGCAGCGTCGCGGCGCTCACCTCGCCCGCCTTCTCGGTCGTCTCCGGTGGCCTCGCCTGCCTCGCCTCGGTCGGGGTGGTCGCCGTCCTCTTTCCCCAGCTCGCCGCCTACGACGGCGACGAGGTCGGCGCCGGCGAGGTCGCGGTGGAGGAGGTCGAGGCCGAGGCCCTGCCCCTGGTCTGACCGCCGCCGGCGTTATGTTTCCCCCGATGCCGGTCGCGAACATCACCGACTACAGCGTCGGCCTGTTCATCCACGTGCTCGCGGTGGTGCTCGCCTTCGGGCCGACCTTCGCCTACGGGATCCTCTTCTCGGTCGCGCAGAAGGAGCCGCGCTCGGTGCCGGCCTTCTTTTCCGCGATCCGCAAGGTCGACACCTACCTGGTCGACCCGGGCATGATCGTGGTGCTGCTCGCCGGGATCTACCTGCTCGCCGAAGGGCCGTGGGAGGGGAGCGAAGCATTCATCGCGATCGGCTTCGCCGCGATCATCGTCCTCTTCGGCCTCCAGCACGGCTTCTTCCGGCCGCAGGGCCGCAGGGCTCAGGCGCTCGCCGAGCGCGACCTGAAGCAGGGCGACACGCTGAGCGAGGAGTTCGAAGCGGTCGCGCGGCGGCTCGCCGCCGCCGGCCCGATCGCCGGCCTGATCGTCGTCGTGACGATCTTCTTCATGGTCGTCAAACCCTGACGGCTCTCCGGGGCGCGATCTGGGTCGTTTGAGGCTTTCGCGCGGAAGTCGGCGCGAAGATTTCACCCTGTGCGCGCCACGCGCGCGTCGTCGCCGGTCACGATCCGGCCATGTTCATCCCGTCCCCGCCCAAGGCGTCCGGCAATACCGTATATACTCACCCCGTGGCCAAGGTGATGATCTCCATCCCAGACGAGCTCCTGAGCCGGATCGACGCGCACGTCGCCGACCGGGGGGAGACCCGCAGCGGCTTCCTGCAGCGCCTCGCCGAGGCGGAGATCGCCGCCGGCGACGCCCGGCGCCAGCGGCGGATCGAGGAGCTGCTGGAGCGGGCCACGACTTCGCTGGGCGGCAACGCGGCCCAGCTCGTTCGCGAAGACCGTGAATCCCACTGACCACCTGCTGATCGACGCGAGCGCCTGGATCGCCGCGATGAACCGCGACGACGAGTTCCATCGCCCGGCGGCGGCGCTCGCGATCGACGAGCGCAGGTCGGTGGCGGCGCTCGACCTGACCCTCTACGAGATCGGCAACGTGGTCGGATCTCGCGAAGGGAAGCCGGAGAACGCCGAATTCCTCAGCCGGCTGGTGGTCGAGCGCTGCCGCGACCGGCTGATCCGGATCGAACTCGATCTGTTCGACGCCGCCGTCGAGATCGCCGCCGAGCACGGCCTGAGCGCCTACGACGCCGCCTATGTGGCGGCCGCCCGGCGCGGCGGCATGACCCTGGTCAGCGCCGACCTGCGCGACCTCGTCTCCCGGGGTCTGGCGATCGCTCCCGACGCGGCCGTCTAACCTTCTCGGGCATGAGCGTTCTCGAACAGGTCCAGGCCGACGTCAAGATGGCGATGAAAGCGCGCGAAGGCGAGCGCGTCGGGGCGCTGCGGCTGGTCGTCGACGTGCTCCAGCAGGACGCCAAGCTGGGCAAGGGCGACGAGGTCGCGGTGCTGCAGCGGGAGCGCAAGAAGCGGCTCGAGGCGGCCAGGGCCTACGAGGAGGGCGGCCGCGCCGAGCAGGCGGCGGCGGAGCGCTTCGAGGCCGAGCTGATCGAGGCGTACCTGCCGGCGCAGCTCTCCGACGAGGAGCTGGCCGAGCTGGTCGCCGCGGCCGTCGCCGAGACCGGCGCCACCGAGCAGCGCCAGATGGGCCAGGTGATGTCGGCGCTGATGCCCAAGGTCGGCGGCCGCGCCGACGGCAAGCGGGTCAGCGCCGCGGTGCGGGAGAAGCTGGGCTCCTGAGCCCTGTCGCATGGCGCGCCGGCAGCTGACCCTCGACAACACCGTGGCGGCCGAGCTCTCGGGCTCTGAGGACACCGTCCTGCGGGCGCTGCGCGGGCGCCTGGGCTGCGAGCTGCACCTGCGCGGCAACGTGCTGACGCTGGACGGCGAGGCGGCCGACGTGCAGGAGGCGGCGGGAGTCGTCGACGAGCTGGTCGAGCTGATCGAGCAGGGGCACGAGGTGGCGCCGGGGACGATCGAGGCGGTGACCGGGGCGCTCGACGCCGACGAGAGCCCGGCGGCGATCCTCGACGACGTGGTCTGGCGCCACCGCAACACCAAGGTGGCGCCGAAGACGATCAACCAGAAGCGCTACGTGGACTCGATCCGCCGCCACACGATCACCTTCGGGATCGGGCCGGCCGGCACCGGCAAGACCTTCCTCGCGGTGGCGATGGCGGCGGCGGCGCTGACCGAACGCAAGGTGCAGCGGATCATCCTCACCCGCCCCGCAGTCGAGGCCGGCGAGCGGCTCGGCTTCCTGCCCGGAGACATCCAGGCCAAGGTCGACCCCTACCTGCGGCCGCTGTTCGACGCGCTCTACGACATGATCGACCCCGACCGGGTCAACGGCTACTTCGAGCGCGACGTGATCGAGGTGGCGCCGCTGGCATTCATGCGGGGTAGGACGCTCAATGATTCCTTTGTGATCCTCGACGAGGCGCAGAACACCAGCCCCGAGCAGATGAAGATGTTCCTCACCCGGCTCGGCTTCAACTCGCGGATGGTCGTCACCGGCGACATCACCCAGATCGACCTGCCGACCGAACAGCGCTCCGGCCTGGTCGCCGTCACCGACATCCTCAGCGACGTGCGGGACATCGCCTTCGTCCGCTTCGGCGGCGAGGACGTGGTCCGCCACAAGCTGGTGCAGCGGATCGTCGCCGCCTACGACGAGCACGGAACTTGACGCTGGACCTCTCCGACGTGCCGAGCGAGCTGCGCGGCCCGGTGGCCGCGGCGTTGGAGGCGGCCGGGGTCGGCGACGGTCACCTCGCGGTCGAGCTGGTCGACGCCGAGCGGATCCGCGAGCTCAACCGCGAGCACCGCGGCCGCGACGCGCCGACCGACGTGCTCTCCTTCCCCCTCGACGGCCCCGGCCCGGTCTCCGGGCCGCGCGAGCTCGGCGACGTCGCGATCTGCCCGGAGCACTGCGACGACGTCGGCGAGGCCGCCGTGCACGGCGTCCTCCACCTCTGCGGCTACGACCACGAGACCGACGAGGGCGAGATGCTGGAGCTGCAGGACGCGGTCATGGAGCGCCTCGAGGCCCCCACCAGAGCCGGCTTCGTCGGCCTCGCCGGCCGTCCCAACGTCGGCAAGTCGACCCTGGTCAACGCCCTGGTCGGCTCGCACGTGGCGATCGTCTCCACCCGCCCGCAGACGACCCGGCGGGCGATCCGCGGCGTCGTCACCGACCGCGCCGCCGGCCGCCAGCTCGTCCTCACCGACCTGCCCGGCGTGCAGCGGCCCCGCGACGTGCTCACCACCCGCATGCAGCAGCGGGTCAAGCGCGAGCTGGCCGACTCCGACGTGGCGCTGGTCGTGATCAACGGCGAGGAGGGGGTCGGTCCGGGCGACCGCTTCATCGTCCGCACGCTGCTCGAGGCGGGCACCAGCCTGCCGGTGCTCTGCGCCGTCAACAAGGCCGACCGGCTCGGCCCCAACGAGCTGGTGCCGGTGCTCGCCCAGGCGGCCGAGCTGGAGGGCGTCGACGAGGTCTTCCCGATCAGCGCCCGCACCGGCGAGGGGCTGGAGCCGTTGCTGGAGCGGCTCGGCGAGCTCGTCCCCGCGGGGCCGTTCATGTACCCGCCGGAGGACAGCAGCGACCAGTCGAGCGAGCTGCTGCTGGCCGAGCTGATCCGCGAGCAGGTGCTGAACCGGACCCGCCAGGAGGTCCCCCACTCGGTCGAGGTCGCGGTCGGCGAGGTATCCCGGCGCGAGGACGGGCTGGTCACGGTGGCGGCCGAGATCTGGGCCGAGACCGAGTCCCAGAAGGGGATCCTGATCGGCCGCGGCGGCGCCAAGATCGGCGAGATCGGCGCCGCCGCGCGGCGCTCTCTGGAACGCGAGCTCGGCGCCCGCGTCCACCTCGACCTGACCGTGCGCGTGCGCCGCCACTGGCGCCGCGACGAGGACCTGCTCGACCGGCTCGGCATCGAGTAGACCTGTTGCGACTACGATTGTCTCGGTGTTCGCGGAAATCGCATTCGATCGACAGGGGCTGGCCCCGTGCGTGGTGCAGGACTTCGCGACCGGCGAGGTCCTGATGCTCGCCTACGTCAGCGCCCAGTCGCTGGAGATGACCCTGGAGACCGGCGACCTGCACTTCCACAGCCGCTCGCGCGACGAGCTGTGGCGCAAGGGGGAAACGTCGGGGAACTTCCTGCGCCTGCGCCAGCTGCGCTACGACTGCGACGGCGACGCGCTGGTGGCGATGGTCGACCCCGCCGGGCCCGCCTGCCACACCGGCCAGCGCAGCTGCTTCTACCGCGAGGTGCTGGGCTCGGCCTCGATCCGCAAGGACGCGCCGCCGGCGCCGGGCGAGCCCTTCCCGGTCAACTACGAAGCGCTGCCGGCGCTGGAGCGGACGCTGCGCAGCCGCGCCGTCGAGCGCCCGGACGGCAGCTACACGGTGAAGCTGCTCGACGACCCGGGGCTGATCGGCGAGAAGGTCGAGGAGGAGGCCGAGGAGGTCGTCCGCGCCGGCCGCGAGGAGACCGACCGGCGCGTGGTCGAAGAGGCGGCCGACCTGCTCTACCACCTGAGCGTGCTGCTGGTCTCGCGGGGCGTGTCGCAGGCCGCCGTGATGGAAGAGCTGAATGCCCGTAGTCAGTGAGTCCGAGCTGCGGCTCGAGCCGAGCCTGGAGCGGGCTCGGGAACTGGCCCGCGAGGGCAGCGTGGTGCCGGTCCGCGCCACCTTCGTCGACGACTGCGAGACGCCGGTCTCGGCGCTGCTGAAGCTGCGCGCGGGAGAGCCCGAGGGGGCTCCCTGCTTCCTGCTGGAGTCCGCCGAGCAGGGCCAGGTGGGCCGCCACTCGTTCGTCGGCCTGCGACCGCGGGCGGTGCTGCGCTGGAGCGAGGGGACGCTCTCGGAGTGGAGCGGGGAGGAGGCGGCCGCGGGCGCCCCGCCGAGCCGCTCGGCGCCGGCGCCCGACCCCTACGCCGCGGTGGCGGCGCGGATGGCCGAGTTCCGGCCGGTCGAGGTCGATGGCCTGCCGCCCTTCGCCGGCGGCGCCGTCGGCATGTTCGGCTACGACCTGGTGCGCACCGTGGAGCCGCTGGGCGAGCCCAACCCCGACCCGCTCGGCCTGCCTGACCTGGCGCTGATGGTCACCGACGCGATGGTCGTCTTCGACCACCTCAAGCACGAGCTGACGATCCTCGCCTGCGCCTTCGCCGACGAGGACGGCGCGATCGACGCCGGCTACGAGCGCGCCGCGGCGACAATCGTGGAGATGCGCGAGCGGCTGCGCGGCGCGGTGCCGGTGCCGGAGCGGCCGGCGGTCGCCGAGCCGCCCGAGTTCGTCTCCAACATGGAGCGCGAGGAGTTCGAAGCGGCGGTGGCGCGGATCGTCGAGTACGTCCACGCCGGCGACGCCTTCCAGGTCGTGCCCTCCCAGCGCTTCACGGCGCCGGCCCCGGTCGAGGCCTTCTCGGTCTACCGCGGCCTGCGCGCGGTCAACCCGTCCCCCTACATGTACTTTCTCGAGTTCGGCGACTTCCAGCTCGCCGGCGCCTCGCCCGAGCCGCTGGTCAAGGTCGAAGGGCGGCGGGTCGAAACGCGGCCGATCGCCGGCACCTACCCGCGCGGGCACAGCGAGGAGGAGGACCGCCGGCTGGCCGAAAAGCTGCGCAACGACCCGAAGGAGCGGGCCGAGCACGTGATGCTGGTCGACCTCGGCCGCAACGACCTGGGCCGGGTCTGCGAGTACGGCAGCGTCAGGGTCGACGAGCTGATGTACGTGGAGACCTACTCCCACGTCCTGCACATCGTCAGCCAGGTCTCCGGGACCCTGCGCGAGGGCGTGAGCGCGATGGACGTGCTGCGCTCGGCGCTGCCGGCCGGGACGCTCTCCGGCGCGCCGAAGGTGCGCGCGATGCAGATCATCGACGAGCTCGAGCCGGTCAAGCGCTGCTCCTACGGCGGCGCGGTCGGCTACCTCGACTGGGACGGCGACCTCGACACCGCGATCCACATCCGCACGGTGGTCGTCAAGGACGGGCGGCTGCACGTGCAGGCGGGCGGCGGCACGGTCGCCGACGCCAAGCCCAACTACGAGTACCACGAGTCCGTCAACAAGGCGAGAGCCGTCGTCCGCGCGGTCGAGGTCGCCTGCGAGCAGCCGGACTGGGCCTGAGCGCGATGAGGGTCCTCGTCATCGACAACTACGACTCGTTCACCTACAACCTGGTCCAGTACCTGGGCGAGCTGGGGGCCGGGGTCGAGGTGGTCCGCAACGACAAGGCCGCGGTCGCCGAGCTGCTCGGGCGCGGCGCCGATCGCCTCGTCGTCTCGCCGGGCCCCTGCACGCCGGCCGAGGCCGGGATCTCGGGCGAGGCGATCCGCGCCTTCGGCGAGGCCGGGACGCCGGTGCTCGGCGTCTGCCTCGGCCACCAGGCGATGGTCGAGGAGTTCGGCGGCCGGGTCGTCCAGGGCGAGCCGATCCACGGCAAGGACGCCGAGGTCGAGCACGACGGCCGCACGATCTTCGCCGGCCTGCCGAGCCCGCTGGTCGCCGGCCGCTACCACTCGCTGGTCGCCGACCCGGAGCTGCCCGCCGAGCTCGAGCTGAGCGCCCACCTCGGCGACGTGGTGATGGCCGCCCGCCACCGCGAGCTGCCGGTCGAGGGCGTCCAGTTCCACCCCGAGTCCGTCCTCACCCCGCAGGGCAAATCCCTCCTCGCCAACTTCCTCCAGCCCGAGCCCGCCGAGCGTGGCAGAGGTTCGTTGCGGATAGCGCAACCAAGCTCTGCCACGAGGGGAGATGCGAAGGGTGCGAATGCCTAACGACGTCGTCAGCCGGGCGATCGACGCGGTCTGCGCGGGGGATCACCTCACCGCCGACCATGCCGCGGCGGTGCTGTCGGAGATCATGGAGGGGAGGACCGACCCGGTCCAGGCCGGCGCTTTCCTGATCGCGCTGCGGGCGAAGGGGGAGACGGTTCCCGAGCTGATCGGCCTGGCGCGGACGATGCGCTCCCTGGCGGCGCCGGTGACCAGCTCCCGCTCCGACCTGGTCGACACCGCCGGCACCGGCGGCGGGCCCTCGACCTTCAACGTCTCCACGGCGGCCGCCCTGGTCGCCGCCGGGGCCGGCTGCGCGGTCGCCAAGCACGGCAACCGCTCCAACACCAGCCAGTGCGGCTCGGCCGACCTGCTGGAGGCCCTGGGAGTCGGGATCGACCTCGAGCCGGAGCGGGTCGGCGAGTGCATCGACGAGATCGGGTTCGGCTTCATGTTCGCGCCCCGCCATCACGCCGCGATGGCGCACGTGGTGCCGGTGCGAAAGGCGCTCGGGGTGCGGACCATCTTCAACTTCCTCGGCCCGCTGACCAACCCGGCCGGCGCCAACCGCCAGCTGCTCGGCGTCGCCGACCGCCACTACCAGGAGACGATCGCCGAGGCGCTGCTCGGGCTCGGCACCGTGCGGGCGCTGGTCGTCGCCGCCGAGGACGGGCTCGACGAGATCTCGCTCGCCTCGCGCACGCGGGCGATCGAGGTCGCCGACGGCGGCACCTCGGAGTGGTTTCTCGAGCCGGGGCAGTTCGGGCTCGCCCCCGCCGGCCTCGACGCCGTCGCGGGGGGGACGCCGGAGGAGAACGCGGCGGCGGTGCGCGCCGTGCTGGCCGGCGAGCCGGGGCCGCGGCGGGACCTCGTCCTGCTCAACGCGGCCGCGGCGATCTACGTCGGCGGGCTGGCCGCCGACCTCGAGCAGGGCGTCGCCAGGGCGGCGGAATCGGTCGACTCGGGAGCGGCCGCCGGAGTGCTCGAGCGGCTGGTCGCGGCAACGTCCTCCCGCGCCGTCTAGGCTCCAGTAGGCAAGTGGGAATTATCGAGCAGCTGATCGACGGTGCCCGGGCAGGCGTGGAGGAACGGCGACGCGAGATTTCGCAGGCCGAGCTGGAGTCGCGCCTCTCGGCGCGCGGCGAGGACAGGCCCTTCAGCGAGGCTCTGGTCCGGCCCGGGCTCTCGCTGATCGCCGAGTTCAAGCGCCGCTCGCCGAGCGCGGGGGAGATCGTCCCGGCCGACCGCTCCGTGGGCGAGCAGGTGCGTGCCTACGAGCGGGGCGGTGCGGCCGCGATCTCGGTGCTCACCGACGGGCCCAACTTCGGCGGCTCGCTGGCCGACCTGCGCGAGGCGCGCGCCGCGTGCGGCCTGCCGATCATCCGCAAGGACTTCATCGTCGATCCGTACCAGCTCTACGAGGCGGCGGTCAACGGCGCCGACGCGGTGCTGCTGATCGTCCGCGCCCTCGGCGACCGCGACCTGCGGGCTCTGTACGAGGAGGCGCGGGCGCTCGACCTCGACTGCCTGGTCGAGGTGCACGACACCGAGGAGCTGGAGCGGGCGCTGGAGGTGGAGGTCGAGGTGGTCGGCATCAACAACCGCAACCTCGACGAGCAGCGGGTCGACGTCGCGACCACCTTCGAGCTGATGCCCGACGTTCCGGCCGGCAAGACCGTGGTCGCCGAGAGCGGCATCTCCGGCCGCGAGCAGCTGCAGGAGCTGGAGCGGGTCGGCGTCGACGCCGTGCTGATCGGCGGCGCCCTGATGAGCGCAGCCGACCCCGAGACGAAGACCCGCGAGCTGACCGGCGCCGACGAAGGCACCCGCGAGCACCTGTACTAGGCCGAGGAGGGCCTGGAAAAACCCCCGCCCGCGTCTGACGGCGGCGCCGCGCGACGCCGTCCCTCGCCAGCCCGAACCAAGGACGGATGGAGAGGGCAGGCGGGGGTGTCGTGGGGGAATGTTCGGCGAAATGCAATCTGGTGAATGCGCGGCCGCAGGCCGCGCACCTCATCGCCCCCGAAGCCGCAGGCGAGGGGGCTCAATTCCCCCACGGCACCCCCGCCTGCCCGCACGCACCCCGCCCGCTGCGACCTCTTTAGGAAAAATTTGAAGAGCATTTAGCGGCAGGTCAGCGCCGGGGGCGATCCTGGCTGCCATGTCCAACCAAAAGTCTTCCTTCCGCAACCCGTTCGTCGCCGCGGTCCTCGGCGGCGCTCTCGTCGCCGCCTTCGGCTGGATCGCAATCGCAGCCGGTTGGATCCAGTCCGAAGGCGGCACGACCACCGTCACCTCCGCGATCCCGACCCCCGTCGCCAGCAACACCTCCTCCGACGGCGACACCAACCTCGTCAACCAGATCTACAAGTCCGACGGCGAAGGCGTCGCCTTCATCGAATCCGACATCGCCGCGCAGGAATCCCAGAGCTTCTCCCCATTCGGCGAACCCGAATCCCAGGGCGGCGGCACCGCCACCGGCTCCGGCTTCGTGATCGACGACGAAGGGCACGTGGTCACCAACTACCACGTGGTCGCCAACGCCGACCAGGTCCGCGTCAAACTCGGCGACTCCGAGACCGCGCACAGCGCCGAAGTGGTCGGCACCGACCCGAGCACCGACGTGGCCGTGCTCGAGGTCGAAGCCCCGGCCGACCAGCTGCACCCGCTGAAGCTGGGCAGCTCCTCCGGCGTCGAAGTCGGCGACCCGGTGGTCGCGATCGGCAACCCGTTCGGCCTCGACCGGACCGTGACCAGCGGTATCGTCTCGGCGCTGCAGCGACAGATCCAGTCCCCGGGCGGGTACTCGATCTCCAACGTGATCCAGACCGACGCGGCGATCAACCCCGGCAACTCCGGCGGCCCGCTGATCGACTCCGGCGGCGAAGTGATCGGGATCAACTCCCAGATCCAGACCGGCGGCAGCGGCAACGGCAACGTCGGGATCGGCTTCGCGGTGCCGATCGACACGGTCCGCGCCGAGATCGACCAGCTGATCTCGACCGGCGAAGTCGAACACGCCTACATCGGGATCTCGGGCGGCTCGGTCACGCCGCAGATGGCGAAAGCCCTGAACCTGGCGGTGAGCGAGGGCGTCCTCGTCCAGAACGTGCAAAAGGACGGGCCCGCCGACAAGGCCGGGCTCGAGGCCGGCAGCACCCCGGCCACCGTCGAAGGCGCCGAAGTCAGCCTCGGCGGCGACATCATCACCGAAATCGACGGCAAGAAGATCACCGGGATGGAAGAGCTGATCGAAGTGATCAACTCGGCCGAACCCGGCGACAAGGTCGAGCTGACCGTGGTCCGCGACGGCGACACCAAGAAGATCGGCGTCACCCTCGGCAAGCGGCCCGCCTCGACCGAACAGCAGAACGGCGAATAGGGCGCGTCGACTCCGGACCCCCTCCCCGGTGGAGGGGGTCCGGCTCCTCCTTCCCGTACGCTCCAGCCCGTGAGGGTGAAGATCTGCGGGATCACGAATCTGGACGACGCGGCCGAGGCGGTCCGGCTGGGGGCCTGGGCGATCGGTCTGATCCATTTCGACCGCAGCCCGCGCAACGTCGACCGGGGGGTCGCGGTCGAGATCGGGGCGGCCTTCCGGCGCAAGTGCGAGGTGGTGGGCGTCTTCGTCAACCCGACGCTGGACGAGGTCGACGACGCGGTCGAGGACGCCGGGCTGACGATGGTGCAGCTCAACGGGGCGGAGGGCGCCTCGTTCTGCGCCGAGGTGTCGCGGCGCACCGGGGTCAAGGTGATCAAGGCGATCCACGTCGCCAGCGCCGCCGACGTGCATGCCGCCGAGGCCTTCCGGACCGACTTCCACCTCTTCGACAAGCGCGGCAAGGGACTCTGGGGCGGGACCGGGGAGAGCTTCGACTGGGAGCTGCTGCGCGGCCACCGCTCCGACGTGCCGGCGATCCTCGCCGGCGGCCTGCGGCCCGAGAACGTGGCGCTGGCGATCGACGTCGCCCGGCCCTGGGCGGTCGACGTCGCCGGCGGCGTCGAGGCCGAGCCGGGCCGCAAGGACCACGCGGCGATGGAGCGGTTCTTCGAGGCGACCAGCCCCGCGGACGCGGACGGCGGATGAGCGCGGTGGAGGGGAGGTTCGGCCCCTACGGGGGGCGCTACGTGCCGGAGACGCTGATCCCGGCGCTCGACGAGCTGACCGCGGCCTGGGCGGTGGCGCGCGAGGACCCCGAGTTCGGCGAGGAGCTCGGCCGTCTGCGCCGCGACTACATCGGCCGGCCGACGCCTCTGTACCTGGCCGAGCGGCTCTCGGCGCGGATCGGCTCGCGGGTCTACCTGAAGCGCGAGGACCTCTGCCACACCGGCGCCCACAAGATCAACAACGCGATCGGCCAGGCCCTGCTCGCCAGGCGGATGGGCAAGCCGCGGGTGATCGCCGAGACCGGGGCCGGCCAGCACGGGGTCGCCACCGCGACCGCCTGCGCCCTGCTCGACCTCGAGTGCGTCGTCTACATGGGCAGCGAGGACATCCGGCGCCAGGCGCCGAACGTCGAGCGGATGAAGCTGCTGGGGGCGGAGGTGGCGCCGGTCGAGGCCGGTGCCCGGACCCTGAAGGAGGCGGTCAGCGCCGCGATCCGCGACTGGGTGGCGAACGTGGAGACGACCCATTACGTGATCGGCTCCGCCGTCGGCCCGGCGCCGTTCCCGGCGCTGGTCCGCGACCTGCAGCGGGTGATCGGCGACGAGGCGCGCGCCCAGTGCCTGGAGGCCGAGAAGGGCGAGCTGCCCGCGCGGGTGATCGCCTGCGTCGGCGGCGGCTCCAACTCGATCGGGATCTTCACCCCGTTCGTCGACGACCCCGAGGTGGCGCTGGTCGGCGTCGAGGCGGCCGGCGAGGGGGTCGAGAGCGGCCGCCACGGCGCCTCGCTGGGGGCGGGGGCGACCGGCGTCCTGCACGGCTCCCTCTCGGCGGTGATCGCCGACGAGGAGGGGCAGATCCTCGAGGCGCACTCGATCTCGGCCGGCCTCGACTACCCGGGCACCGGTCCCGAGCACGCCTGGCTGCGCGACAGCGGTCGCGCCAGCTACGACGCGGTCACCGACGCCGACGCGCTCGCCGCCTTCGGCGAGCTCTGCCGGCTGGAGGGGATCATCCCGGCGCTGGAGTCCTCGCACGCGATCGCCTGGCTGCTGGCCAACCCGGGTCGGAAGGGGTATGACGTCGTCTCGCTCTCCGGGCGCGGCGACAAGGACCTGGCCGAGGTGCTTGCGAAGGGGGCCGGGGGGTGAGCGGCCCGGAGCGCATCGAGGCGGCGTTCGAGCGGGCGAGAAGCGAGGGCCGGGCCGCTCTGATGCCGTACATGATGGCCGGCTACCCCGACCGCGAGGGCTCGCTGGCGGTCGCCGCCGCCTACGCGGACTCCGGCGCCGACCTGATCGAGCTCGGCGTGCCGTTCTCGGACCCGCTCGCCGACGGGCCGACGATCCACGCGGCGGCGACCGCGGCGCTCGACGCCGGGGCGACCCTGGCCACGGCGCTGGAGGTCTGCCGCTCCGTCGCCGACCGGGTTCCCGTGGTGCTGATGGTCTACTCGAACATGGTGCTCGCCCGGGGTGGGCCGGCGCAGTTCGCGGAGCTGGCCCGCGCCGCCGGCGCCTGCGGGGCGATCGTCCCCGACCTGCCCCTGGAGGAGGCGGAGGAGATGCGCGGCGCCTTCGACGCCGCCGGCCTGGCCCTGGTGCCGCTGCTGGCGCCGACCACGCCGCCCGCGCGCCGGGCCCGGATCTGCGCCGCGGCGCGCGGCTTCGTCTACGTCGTCTCGACCGTGGGGACGACCGGCGAGCGCGGCGAGCTGCCGGCCGGGCTCGCCGACCTGGTCGGCGCGGCCAGGGCCGAGGCCTCGACGCCGGTCGCGGTCGGCTTCGGGATCGGCACCCCCGCGCAGGCCGCCGAGGTCGGCGGGATCGCCGACGGGGTGATCATCGGCAGCCGCCTGGTGCGTGCCGCCGGAGAGGCCGAGGGGGCCGCCGGGGCGGCCGACGCGGTCGCCGCCTTTCTCAGCGAGACGCGCGTCGCCCTGGCCGGATAAGCTGCGCGGCGATGGGAATCGTGATCTCACTCTTCCTCGCGATCGCCGCGATGCTGATCTCCTACTCCTTTGGCCAGGGAGGCGGCGTCGCCGGCCTCGTCTTCTTCGGAGTGCTCCTGATCGGGGCAGGGATCAGAGTCTTCTCCCCCGGCTCCAGCCGCGCCTAGCCAAAGCAGGTCGGCGGACGCAGGGAGCGTGGCGTGCTTTGCACGCGAGCGACCGAGGACGCCGAGATGCGCAGGCTAGGCGCGGGTGGCGATTACCTGCAGGTACTCGGACTTCGTGACCAGGGCGCGGTCGCCGGCCGTGTTGGCCTGTTCCAGGTAGCCGATCAGGTCCGCTTCGAGCGCCGCCTCGCCGTCGGGGCCGACCCGCTCGAAGGCGGTCTTGATCGGGCCGAAGTAGGTGCGGAAGAACTCGACGAAGTGGGCGGGGGAGCGGAAGGTCTGGCGCGCCTCGAGGCGCTCGACGCTGAGCTCGGAGACGCCGTCGCCGAACAGCTCCCGCAGCCGCGCCTCGGTCCCCCAGAGCGGCGGCGGATCGACGCCGGGCGGCGGTGGGGCGTGCCCGGCGAGCGTCGCGAAGAGCTGGCCGACGCCGCCCTCGGGGGTCCAGTTGGCCATCCCGATCCGGCCGCCCGGCCTGGTCACCCGCAGCAGCTCGGCGGCGGTCTTCTCCTGGTCGGGCGCGAACATCGCCCCGAAGATCGACATCATCACGTCGAAGGAGGCGTCGGCGAAGGGCAGCTCCTGCGCGTCGCCCTGGACGAACTCGACGTCGAGCCGCTCCGCCGCTGCCCGCTCGCGGCCGCGCTTGAGCAGGGCCGGGACGAAGTCGACCCCGACCGTGCCGCCCCAGGCGCGGCGGGCGGCGGCGAGCGCCCCGTTGCCGCTGCCGCAGGCGACGTCGAGGACGCGCTCGTCGGGGACGATGTCCAGCGCCTCGCAGAGATCCTCGCCGACCTTGGAGATCAGGCTGGCGATCATCGAGAAGTCGCCCTCCGACCAGACCTTCTGCTGCATCTCGGTGACCGCCGCGAAGTTCGCCCGCTCCTCCATCGCGACTACCTTCTCAGGTGAAGAAGCGACTTGCAATCTCGAGGATCTCGAGGTCGACCTCCTTGACCTCGACCGCTTCCGCGAGTGGGATGCCGACCATCTCGGTCCCGTGCAGCGCGGCCATCGACCCGAACTCGCCCCTTTTGGCGAGCTCGTAGGCGTAGGCGCCGAAGCGGGTGGCGAGGATGCGGTCGGTCGAGGTCGGCGTGCCGCCGCGCTGCACGTGGCCGAGCACCGTGACCCGGGTCTCGAAGCCGGTCTGGTCCTCCAGCTCGGCGGCCAGCGCCGCGCCGATCCCACCCAGCCGTGGGTAGCCGTACTCGTCGGTGTCCTTGATCGGCTGGATCAGGCGCCCCTCGCCGCCCGCGGAGGCGAGCTTGGCCCCCTCGGCGACGACGATGATCGAGAAGTCCTTGCCGCGGTCGTGGCGGCTCGTCACCCCGGCGGCCACCTCCTCGACCGTGGTCGTCGTCTCGGGGATGACGATCCCGTCGGCGCCGCCGGCGAGGCCGGCGTAGGCGGCGATCCAGCCGGTGCTGCGGCCCATCACCTCGACCACCATGATCCGGTCGTGGGACTGGGCGGTGGTGTGGAGCCGGTCGATCGCGTCGGTGACGATCTGCACCGCGGTGTCGAAGCCGAAGGTGAAGTCGGTGCCGCCGACGTCGTTGTCGATCGTCTTCGGCACCCCGACCAGGGGCAGGCCGTGGTCGGCGTGGAGCTGGCGGGTGATCTCCATCGTGTGCTCGCCGCCGATCGCAACCACGGCGTCGAGGGCGTTGCGCTCGAAGGCCCGCGCGACCGTGTCCACCGCGTTCTCGCGGATCGGCTCGAAGCTCGAGGTGCTGAGGATCGTGCCGCCGAGCGGCAGGATCCCGTGGACGGTCTGCATGTCCAGCGCCAGGTAGTCGTCCTCGGCGAGGCCGCGGTAGCCGCGGCGGATTCCGACCGCCTCGTCGCCCTGTTGGATCGCCGAGCGGGCGACCGCCCGGATCGCCGCGTTGAGGCCGGGGCAGTCGCCGCCGGCGGTGAGAACTCCGATTCGCATAGCGGTCGAGTTTAGGATCGATGCTCGTGAGGCGCGTTGCAGCGATGTTGACGGTGCTCTGCGCGGCGGCGGTAGCCGGCTGCGGGGGTGGGGAAGGGGCCGAGGCCGGCGCCTCGGTGCGCGTCTACGTCGACGCCGGGCTCTGCGCGGCGGCGAAGGCGGAGCTGGCCGCCGCCGGCGGCGGGGCGGGGGATCTGCGGGTCGGCGCCGTCTGCCTGCCGTCCGCCCGGCGCGGGGGCGGGGTCGACCTCGCCGCGGCCGGCGCCAACGCCCGCCGTGCCACCGAGGACTCGACCGCCGTCGCCTACCTGCTCCCGAGCAACCGGACGATCACCGATTTCACCACCCCGATCCTCGCTGCCGCCGGCATCCCCTCGATCACCACCAGCTCCGGCAAAGCGGCAATGGCGCGAACCCTCCAGGCGATCGAATCAGCCAACCCCAACACGCTCCGCAGCTCCGTCAGCGACTCCCTGGGGCGCCCGTAGGAACGTCGGATCCCCCTCCTCCCAGAAGCTCAAGAAACCACCCCTCGAGCCCTTTCCCCGCGATCAGCTGCGCAACGGCTTCTGGGAGGAGGGGATTCGACGTTCCCCACCCGCCACCCCCAGCCACCCCACCTACAGCAGACTCGCGAGCGCCCCATCCAGCTCGGGGTGCCTGAACTCGTACCCCAGGTCGAGCGCCCGCCGCGGGACAACCCGCTGGCCGCCGCGCAGCACCTTGCCGAACTCGCCGCCGAATTTGAGGTCGAGGACGAAGCCCGGGACGGGGACGACGGCGGGGCGGCCGACCGCCCGGCCGAGCGCCTTGGCGAACTCGCGGTTGGTCGCCGGGTTGGGGGCGGCGGCGTTGACGACGCCGCTCACCTGCTCGTTCTCCAGCGCCCAGAGCAGGATCCCGACCTCGTCGTCGACGTGGATCCAGGAGAGGTACTGGTCGCCGCCGGCGATCGGGCCGCCGACGCCGAGCTTGAACGGCGTGAGCAGCTCCGCGAGCAGCCCGCCGCCGGCGTCGAGCACCTGGCCGGTGCGGACGATCACCAGGCGGACGCCCTCGGGGATGCTGTCGTCGGCGGCCTTCTCCCACTCCCGGGAGACGACCGCGTCGAAGCTCTCGCCCGGCCCGGCCGACTCGTCGACGATCGTGTCGCCCCGGTCCCCGTAGTAGCCGACCGCCGACTGGCTGACCAGGACTGGGGGCCGGCGCGACAGCCCGGCGATCGCCTGCACGAGGTTGTGGGTGCCGGTCCGGCGGCTTTCCATGATCCGGTGCTTGGCGGTATCGGTCCAGCGCTGGTTGATCGGCTCGCCGAGCAGGTTGACGACCCCGTCGACCCGGTCGAACGCCTCGGCCGGGGGGCGTTCCAGGGTCGGCTCCCAGCGGTGCCAGGCGATCGTCGGGTTGGTCTGCGCGGCCCGCTCGGGGTCGCGGGTCAGCCCCACCACCTCGTCGCCCCGGGCCAGCAGCGTGTCGCAGAGCGCCGCTCCGATCAGGCCGCTGGCTCCGGTGACGAGGACCCGCATCGGCTCAGCCGGTCTCGATCGTGGCGAAGGTCCCGGTCTCCTCGTTGAGCCGGGCGATGCCGTCCCGCTTGGCCTCCTCGATCACCGCCGCGGCGACCTGCGGCGCCACGTCGCGGTTGAAGACGCTGGGGATGATGTAGTCCTCGGCGAGGTCGTCGTCGCCGACGGCGGCCGCGATCCCCTTCGCGGCGGCCAGCTTCATCTCCTCGGTGATGCTGGGCGCGCCGGCGTCGAGGGCGCCGCGGAAGATCCCCGGGAAGGCGAGCACGTTGTTGATCTGGTTCGGGTAGTCGGAGCGCCCGGTGGCCATGATCCGCACGTGCGCGGCGGCGTCCTCGGGCATCACCTCGGGGGTCGGGTTGGCCATCGCGAAGACGATCGGGTCGGGGTTCATCTTCGCCAGGTCGTCGCCCTCGATGATCCCGGGGCCGGAGAGGCCGACGAAGAGGTCCATGCCCTCGATCACGTCGGCCGGCCGCCCCTCGATCTGCTCGGGGTTGGAGATCTCGGCGTACCAGCGCTTCATCGCGTTCATCTCGCCGCCCTCGTAGTCGGAGCGCGAGGTGGAGAGGGCGCCCTTGCGGTCGCAGCCGATGATGTGGGTGACGCCGGAGGCGAGCATCATCTTGGTCACCGCTACCCCGGCGGCGCCGAGCCCAACCACCAGCACCCGCAGCTGCTCGATCGGCTTGCCGGTGATCTTCAGCGCGTTGAACAGCGCCGCCATCGTCACCACCGCGGTGCCGTGCTGGTCGTCGTGGAAGACGGGGATGTCGAGCGACGCCTTCAGCCGCTCCTCGATCTCGAAGCAGCGCGGCGCCGAGATGTCCTCGAGGTTGATGCCGCCGAAGGTCGGGGCCATCAGCTCGACCGCGCGGACGATCTCGTCGGCGTCCTGGGTGTCGAGGCAGATCGGGAAGGCGTCGACCTCGGCGAACTCTTTGAACAGCATGCACTTGCCCTCCATCACCGGCATCGCCGCCTCCGGGCCGATGTTGCCCAAGCCGAGCACCGCGCTGCCGTCGGAGACGACCGCCACCGTGTTCTTCTTGATCGTGTACTCGAAGGCCTTGGCGCGGTCGGCGTGGATGTCCATGCAGACGCGGGCGACGCCGGGCGTGTAGGCCATCGAGAGGTCGTCGCGGGTCTTCACCGGGTACTTGTTGTGCATGTCGATCTTGCCGCCGCGGTGCATCTGCATCGTGCGGTCGATGTAGTCGAGGACGCGGGCGCCCCGGGTGGAGCCGATCGCGCGCAGGATCCGCTCCCAGTGGTCGCGGTCGGAGGCGTCGATCGTGAACTCGCGGACCCGCTTGCCCTCCGGCCCGGCGCCGGGCACCAGGTCGACCCCCTGCAGCTGCCCGCCGGCCTCGGCGATCGCCGCCGTCAGCTTGCCCAAGGGCTCCTGGCGAGCATCGAGCTCGACCCGGATCGTGACGCTGTACTGGGCGCTTACCGCCAACGGTCACACCCCGCTCGGTCGCGGAGAATCAGATATGCACGCTTCCCTCGCGGGGTGTTCCATGCCATAGGGGGCGGCTATCGAATCAGATTCGGCGCGTCGGGCTTGTATTCAAGCGCGACACGACGCCCTTCCCTACGATTGCCGAGTGCCGGGGAGACGCCTGATCACCGCAACGGTCCTCGTTCTGTGCCTGATCGCGCCGTCCGCGGCGTGGGGCGGCGCGGGCGACGAAGAAGGCGCGTCCGGGTACTTCTCGCTGAAGGCGAGTCATGACTACCGGGCGATCGTCGTCGGGACGGCCGAGCACGACGACGGGCACGGCGTGGTGAGCGTCCTCATGGTCGCCTCGCACCCGCGCCGCATCGCCTACTACGCAACCAGGGGTTACGTGACCGACACCAGGCTGAAGGCGCGCTTCCGCGGACTGGGGCGGATCGACCTCAGGCTGCGTCGCAGCGGCAGGAAGGGAAGGCTCCACGCCCCCGCGCCCTGCAACGGCACGACGGAAAGCTTCGACAAGGCGACCTACCGGGGACGCTTCCGGTTTCGCGGCGAGGAAGGGTTCGCGGCGGCGGGGGCGCATCGCATCGCTGTCAACCCGCAGCCCTGGATCAACCTCGCCTGCTCGTACCACTTCGAGGTGCAGACCGAGAATCTGGAGCCGAGCGCCGCCGGGGCGCTGCTCAGCGCCTCGATGAAACGGCGCAGGCGCATGGAAATCGAGCTCACGGTGGCCAAGAGCCGGCCGGCCGGCCGCACCCTCGCCACCGCTCGGACCGCGGAAAGGAAGCACGGCATCGCGATCGAGCGTCAGGTCCAGTTCGTCACGGACGCGCCCGCCTTCACCTACGACGCCGCCCTGTCCACCGCCACGGTCGAGCTCCCCGCCCCCTTCGCCGGCTCCGCCGCGTACGACCGCGGCGCCGCCCGCCAATGGACCGGCGACCTGACCGTCGACCTCCCCGGGCGCCCCAACGTCTCCCTCACCCGCCCCGACCTCCGCACCACCCTAATCCCCGCCACCTGGTCGACCGAGCCCCCCGAATTCCGCTAATCCCCAACCCCCAAGGGGGGAGAACACCGGGGCCAGGCGCCTTTATGCACACGTGGTGGACAAAGGCGACTTGGCAGAGGGAATCGACGCGCGCATCGCCGAGCTGGCGGGGAGACAGCATGGGGTGGTGGCGGCACGCCAGCTGGTCGCGCTCGGGATCAGTCGCTCGGCGATCTCGAAATGGGCGGGTAGGGGGAAGCTCCATCGCCTCCACCAGGGCGTGTACGCCGTCGGCCACGAGGCGATCGGCGACGAGGGGCGATGGATGGCGGCGGTGCTCGCGTGCGGTCCCGGCGCCGCGCTGAGCCATCTGAGCGCGGCCGCGCTTTGGGAGCTCCTGAAGCCGCGCGAAGGTCCCGTCGACATCTCCCTGGCGAGCCAATCCGGCCGCCGTTCGCGCCGGGGGATCTGCATCCACCGATGTGCGTCTCTCGGCGGCAAGGCGCATTTGTCCACGGAGCGTGGCGAAATGCGCCTTGCCCCGCTGGTGACGGTGCGGTGGGGGATTCCGGTGACTTCGGTGGCTCGGACGGTGGGGGATTTGCGGCGGGGGGCGTATCCCGAATGGCTGGTGCGCAAGGCGATTCGGCAGGCGGAGTTCATGAAGTTCCGGGTGGGGGTGAGGACCGATCGGTCGCGGAGCGATCTGGAGCGGGACTTCCTCCGCTTCTGCCGCCGCCACGGGCTCCCCGAGCCCGAGGTCAACGTGAAGGTGGGGAAGTGGACGGTCGACTTCCTCTGGCGCTCGGCGCGGCTCGCGGTCGAGACCGACTTCTTCGACTACCACCGCGGCTCGGTCGCCTTCGAGGACGACCACGATCGCGACTTCGGCCTGCGCCGCATGGGCCTCACCGTCCACCGCTACACCGGAGACCAGCTCCGCGCCTACCCGGCCGAGATAGCCGCGGAGCTGGGCGAGAGGCTGTAGGTGCGGACCCTCCCTCGGCGAAATCCCCGCGTCCGGATCCGGACCGAGCGAGCTCCGGGAGCGCGGCGGCGTCCCACGTGCCGCCGCCTCGTAGAGTTGCGCCGATGAGCGACGCTCCGCAGCTCTTCCTGATCGACGGCAACAGCCTCGCCTACCGGGCCTTCTTCGCCCTGCCCGAGTCGATCGGGACCAGCGACGGGCGGCCGACCAACGCGATCTACGGGCTCGCCTCGATGCTGGTCAAGATCATCGACGAGCACCACCCGCAGGGGGTGGTGGTTGCCTGGGACGCCGGCATGTCGGGCCGCGAGGTCACCTACGACCTCTACAAGGCGGGCCGCAAACCGCGTCCCGACCTGCTGCGCGAGCAGTGGCCGCACCTGATGCCGCTGGTCGAGGCGTTCGGCTACACCAACGTCAAGGTCGAGGGCTACGAGGCCGACGACGTGATCGCCTCGCTGGCCCGGCGGGCGCGCGAGCAGGGGATCGAGGTGATGGTCGTGACCGGCGACCGCGACGCCTACCAGCTGGTCGGCGAGGGGGTGCGGGTGATGAGCACCTCGCGCGGGATCACCGAGACCAAGATCTACGACAGCGCCGCGGTCGAGGAGCGCTACGGGGTGCCGCCGGAGCTGATCACCGACCTGATGGGCCTGCGCGGCGACACCTCCGACAACATCCCCGGCGTCCCCGGGGTCGGCGAGAAGACCGCGACCCAGCTGCTGCAGCGGTTCGGCTCGCTGGAGGGCGTGCTCTCCAGCGTCGAGGAGATCTCCGGCGCCAAGCGCAAGCAGAACCTGACCGAGCACGCCGAGGACGCCCGCATGTCGAAGCAGCTGGCGACGCTGCACTACGACATCGAGACCGGGGTCGACCTGGAGGCGGCGATGGCGAGCGCCCCGGACCGCACCGCGCTGCGCGACTTCATGCGCGAGTACGAGCTGCGGGCCGTGATGGAGCGGCTCGAAGAGGCACTGCCGGAGGGCGACGCGGTGCCGGGCCGCAAGGTCGAGACCGAGCTCCAGGTCGAGACGGTCGAGGGCGGGGTGGCGGAGATCGGCGCCGGGCCGGTGGCGCTGGCGATCGCCGGCGAGCGCTGGGCGGCGGCCGGGCCGGAGCGGATCCTGACCGGGACCGCGAGCCTCGACGAGCTCGCGGTCGGGCTCGGCGAGGCGGCGCTCGACGCCCACGACGCGAAGTCGCTGGGCGGCGGCCGCCACGGCCTGCTCGCCGCGGCGGCGCGCGAGGGCGTCGAGCTGCGGCTCGAGCACGACACGATGCTGGCCGCCTACCTGCTGGAGCCGCAGCGGCGCACCTACGAGCTGACCGAGCTGGCGGCGGACGCCGGGATCGGGCTCGCCGGCGGTGCGGCCGGCGCCGGCGGGGAGGACGAGGGGCAGCTCTCGCTCGACGGCGAGGACGAGGCCGGGCTCGACCCCGCGGAGGAAGCGCGCCTGGTCGCCGCCCTCGCCGAGCGCCAGCGCCCGCGCCTCGAGGAGCTCGGCCTCGAGCCGCTGCTGCACGAGGTCGAGCTGCCCCTGGTCGAGGTGCTGGCGGCGATCGAACGCGAGGGGCTGAAGCTCGACGCCGAGCGGCTCGCCGAGGTCGGCGCCGGGTTCGGCGAGCGGATCGCCACGCTGGAGGAGGAGATCTTCGAGCTGGCCGGGGGGGAGTTCACGATCGGCTCACCGCAGCAGGTCGGCCATGTCCTCTTCGAGCAGCTCGGGCTGACCAGGAAACGGCGCGGCAAGACCGGCTACTCGACCGACGCCCGCGTCCTCGCCCAGATTCGCGACGAGCACCCGATCGTCGAGAAGATCGAGCACTGGCGCGAGCTGACCAAGCTGAAGAACACCTACCTCGACTCGCTGCCCGACCTGATCGACCCCGAGGACGGCCGCGTCCACACCACCTTCAACCAGGCGGCGACGACGACCGGCCGCCTCTCCAGCACCAAGCCGAACCTGCAGAACATCCCGATCCGGACCGAGATCGGGCGCCCGGTGCGGGCCTGCTTCGTCGCCGAGGAGGGCGCCCGCCTGCTCTCCGCCGACTACAGCCAGGTCGAGCTGAGGGTGCTAGCGCACGTCGCCGACGAGGGCGTGCTCAAAGACGTCTTCCGGGAAGGCGAAGACGTGCACGCGGCGACCGCCGCCGAGGTCTTCGAGATCTCCCGCGACGAGGTCGACGTCGGCCAGCGCTCGAAGGCGAAGATGGTCAACTTCGGGATCGTCTACGGGCTGACCGGGTTCGGCCTCGCCGACCGGCTCAACATCCCCCGCAAGGAGGGCGAGGAATTCGTCGCCCGCTACCTGGAGCGGTTCCCGGCAGTGCGCGCCTTCCGCGAGCGGATCGTCGAGGAGGCCCAGGAGCAGGGCCACGTGAAGACCCTGATGGGGCGCCGGCGGGCGATCCCCGAGCTGCGCTCGGGCAACGCGAACACGCGGCGGCTGGGCGAGCGGCTCGCGGTCAACACGGTGATCCAGGGCACCGCCGCGGACATCATCAAGGTGGCGATGGTGCGCTGCCACCGCGCCCTCGGCGAGGGCGAGTGGGCGACCAGGCTCGTGCTGCAGATCCACGACGAGCTGCTCTTCGAGGGCCCGCCGGGGGAGATGGACGAGGCGGCCGAGCTGGTGCGGCGCGAGATGTGCGCCGCCTACCAGCTCGACCCGCCGTTGGAGGTCGACGTCGGCGTCGGCTCCGACTGGCTCGACGCCAAGTAGCCCTCAGGTCTCAGCCGGGGGTTCTTCTTCGCCTTCGCCGCCGCCGTCGGCTTCGTGGTCGCAGTTGCGCTTCGACTTCTCGACCAGGATCTTGGTGAAGACGTCGCCGTCTTCCGTGGACTCGGTCCGGGCCTTGCGGATCACCGCTTCATCGCTCAGCGCTTCGGTCGTGCAGCGGTCGGCGCGATGCCGGCCGCGGCGCGAGTTGCGGCGAGCCTCCTTGCCGTGGCGGCGGGCGCCGGCGGCGGATTCCTCGCCCTGGTGACCGCGGCCGCGACCGCGGTGTTGGTGATGTCGGTGGCCGCCGCGCTTCGGCCCGACGCAGAGCAGCCGGGTTTCTTCGGTGACCAGCGCGGTCGAGGTGCCGCCGCCGCGCAGGTCGATCGTCAGCTCGCCCGATTCGTCGTCGTAGGACGCCACCGTGCCGGCGTTCTCCCTGCCGTTCGAGTGGGTACCGTCGTCGCCGCCCTGTTTGGCGCCGGCGAGGGCCGGAAGGGCGAGCAGCGCCAGCGCGCCGAGCGCCACCGCGAGCAGGCCGCTCAGCCTGGTGCGCCGGGTTCTGGTGGTCATCGTTCTCCTCCTTGGTCGAGTGCGGGACACGTTCACCCCCTGGAACCCGACCGGGAGGCGAAGATCACGGACTTTCTTCGCCGCCGCCGGGGCCGCCTTCGCCGGAGCCCTCTTCCAGCGCTTCTTCGGCTTCCTCATGCGAAGGCGGTTCGTCCTCCGTGGATGGCGCCGGCACGGTCTTCGCGGGTTCTTCTCCGGCGGGCTCCCCACGCCTGGTGCCGTGCCGGCCGCCGGATCCGTCGCGCCCGCCGCGGTGTCCTCCGTCGCCTTCGCGGCTTTCCCGCAGCTCGCCGCGACGTTCTTCGTCCTCGCCGCCGCGCCGGCCGCCGTGACGTTCTCCGCCGCGGGTCTCCCGTTCGGTGCGCTCGCCGCGGTGCCGCCGCCGCTGCCCGCGCCCACCCTCGCCGCGATCGCGGCCCTCGCGGCCGCTCCGGGCCGAGCCCGAGCCGCGATCCGCGCCGGAGGGGCCGCTGCGGCCCTCGCCGCCGCCGCCGTCTTCACGCCGCTTGTGGCCGCGGTCCCGGTGGGATTGCGCCGACTCGGCGGTGCCCGCCGCGACGGCGAGCCGCGGATCGCCGGAGGGCCCGGCACCGCTCGCCCGGGCGCCGTCCCCGCCTCGGACGGGCGGGGCGGAGGCCCGCGTGGCCGCCGGTCCGCCGCCGCCGTCGCGCTCGTTGTGGATCGCCACCGCGCCCGCCCCGACCGAGCCCGCGACCAGGACCGTAGCCACGCCGGCTTTGATCGCGCCGCCGGCGCCGAGGCCGCCCAGCACCGCCCCGCCGCCGCCCGCGACGCCCGCGCCCGCCGCCCCGGCCGCCGCCGCGCCGCCGGCTCCGACGGCGGCCTCGGCGCCGTGGTCGATCAGCAGGCGCAGGAGGGGCAGGGGGATCAGCGCGCCGAGGCCGGTGCGCAGCGCCTCGCGGGCCCGGTGGATCGCCTGCCGGGCGGCGCCGCCACTGACTCCGAGCGCCGCCGCGATCTCATCGTGGCTCAGGCCTTCCAGCTCGCGCATCACGATCGCCGCCCGCTGCGGCTCGGGCAGCGCCCGCAGCCGCTCGACCAGCTCGCTCATCTCCTCCCGCCGCTCGGCCGCCTCGGCGGCGCTCGGCCCGCCCGGGCCGGCGTCCTCGAGCTGGTCGGCGGCCGGCGGGCTGTCGCGGAGGTCGTTGAGCGCCGTGTTGCGGACGATCCGGTAGAGCCAGGGACGCAGCTCGATCTCCGCCTCGGACCCGCGCAGCGCCAGCAGCGCCTTCGAGAGGGCGTCCTGGGTGACGTCCTCGGAGCGGCCACCGACGATCGCGGCCGCGAAGCGGTCGAGCGGCCGGCGGTAGCGGCGCACGATCTCGTCGAAGGCCGCCTCGTAGCCCTCGCGGACGAGGGTGACCAGCCGGCGGTCGGGCTGCGCGCGCAGCGCGGGCCCGAGCAGGACGCGGGAGGCAATCTGGTCTGCTGGCGGCGGCGTCATCGGCCCATCCCTTCAACACAAGGTAGCGCCGAAAATCACGCGGATATTCCGCTGTTCAGTTAGGACAGACAAGGTTGGCTATGATCGTGAAGGGGAAAGGAACACCAATCGGAGGAGGACGAGGTGGCGAGCATTGACGAGACTGCGCAGGGCCAGGCGGGGAGCGGGAAGCTGAGGGGGAAGGTCGCACTGGTCACCGGTGCTGGACAGGGCTTGGGCCAGGCATTCGCCGCGCGGCTCGCGGCGGACGGCGCCGCGGTGGTCGTGGTCGGGCACTCCAAGCCGCCGACCGAGACGGCGGCGCTGGTCGAGTCGGCCGGCGGCGAGTCGCTGGTCCAGCAGGCCGACGTCTCCTCCGCCGAGGACGTCGCCGCCCTCGCCGCCGCGGTCGAGGAGCGCTTCGGCCGGGTCGACGTGCTGGTCAACAACGCCGGCGTCTACCCGATGCAGCCCTTCCTCGAGATGGACTACTCGCAGTGGCGCGAGATGTTCGAGATCAACACCGACTCGATCTTCCACCTCTGCAAGGCCTTCGTCCCCGGCATGGTCGAGCGCCGCGACGGCCGCGTGATCAACGTCGGCTCGACCTCGGTCGCGGCCGGGATGGAGAACTACACGCACTACAACGCGAGCAAGGCGGCGATCGTCGGCTTCAGCCGCTCGCTGGCCAGGGAGGTCGGCCCCTACGACGTCACCGTCAACACCCTCGCTCCCGGCCTGGTTCGAACCCCGACCACCGACTCCGGCCCGCAGGCCGACGGGATGTTCGAGGGATTCCTCGCCGAGCAGTGCCTCAAACGCACCGAGGAGCCGAAGGACCTCGCCGGCGCCGTCTCCTGGCTCGCCTCCGAGGACGGCGCCTTCGTCACCGGCCAGACGATCGCCGTCGACGGCGGCTGGATGTTCAGCTGACCCTTCCTCCCGCGGTCGCACTTCTGCCCGGTATGCGGCCGGAAGTGCGACCGCATTTGGCGGCGTTCGCTCAGAGGGCGACCAGGGCGGTGCCGGCGACGAGCAGCGCGGCGCCGCCGAGGCGGCGGGCGGTGACGGGATGCCGCTCCAGGGCCAGCAGGCCGGCCCGGTCGAGCGCCAGCGAGGCGATCATCTGGCCGGTGACGCCGGCCGCGGCGACGGCGCCGGCGCCGATCCGTCCGACCATGATCAGCGCCGCGGTCACGTTGACGGCGCCGAGCAGGCCGCCGCTGAGCTGGTGGGGACGAGCGCGGCGCAGCCCCGCGAGGCGCGGCACCTGTCCGGATACGACCACCGCGACGCCCAGTGCCGTGCTGCCGACGACGAAGTTGACGACGCTGGCCGGCAGGTCGCCGATCGAGGCGCCGAGCTCGCCGTTGATCGGGTGCTGCACGCCCATCATCGCGCCGCCGGCGACCACGACCAGGCCGATCCCGAGTCGCCGCCAGCTGCTGCGCGCCGAACGGTTCGAACCGTCGCCGCGGGGCAGCACCATGTAGGTCCCGGCCAGCACCGCGGCGGCGCCGAGCAGCGAGGCGGCGTCGAGCGGGCGCGACTCGAGACCGAAGGCGCCGGCCGCGTCGAGCGCCAGCGAGGCGAGCAGCTGGCCGGTGACCGCCGCCGCCGCGACCCCGCCGGCCCCGATCGTCCCGACGCAGAGCAGCGCGATGAGGACGAAGCCGGCGCCGAGCAGGCCGCCCACGACCTCTCCCGGCGGCGCCCCCCAGACGCCCCAGACCCCGCCCAGCTCGCCTCCTACGGCGCAGACGACGACGATCGCCGCCGTCCCGACCAGGAAGCTGACGAAGGCGGCGGGGACGCCGGCGGTGAGCCGGGCCAGCCCCCGGTTGATCGGCGCCTGCGGCGCCAGCTGGGCGCCGACCGCGACCATCAGGGCGACGCCGAGGACGTCGCTCATCTGCGGGCGCCGCCGCTCAGCCCGGCGCCCCGGGGAGCTCGCCGGCGAGGCCGGCGTCGCGGCGCAGCAGCGGCAGCACCGCGCTCAGGTCGAGCTCGCCCATCCCGGCCGAGATGCAGCTCTGCACGCACTGGCGGGTGATCGCGGTCGCCGGCAGCGGCACGCCGGCGCCGTTGCCGCCGGCGAGAATCAGGTCGAGGTCCTTGGCCAGCAGGCGGGCCGAGAAGGTGCTCGCGTAGTCGTCGGCGGCGAGCGCCGCCGCCTTGTACTTGACGAAGGGCGAGCCGACCGCCGAGGCGGTCATCACCTCGAGCATCTTGGCGCGGTCGAGGCCGTTGGCCTCGCCGAGGACCAGCGCTTCGGCCAGCATCTGGTTGGTGGCGGCGATCATCAGGTTGAGGGCGAGCTTCATCGTCCGCGCCTCCTCGGCCGCGCCGACGTGGAAGAGGCTGGGACCGACGTCGGCCAGCGCCGGCCGGGCGCGCTCCAGGGTGCGCTCCTCGCCCGAGGCGATGATCGTCAGGTTGCCGGCGGCGACCACGCTCGGGTTGCCGCTGACCGGCGCCCGCAGGTACTCGACCCCGGCCGCCGCGGCGCGCTCGGCCAGCGCTGCGGAGCGGTCGGCCTCGATCGTCGACATCTCGACCCAGACCCGGGCCGGCTCGGCGGCCGGGGCGGCGCAGATCTCGGCGCCGACGGCCTCGACGGCGGCGCCGTCGGCGAGCATCGTGATCACGACCTCCGCGGCCTCGGCCAGCTCGCGCGCGGAGCCGGCGACCGGGACGCCGCGTTCGGCGAACTCCTCACAGGGGGCGGGGGAGCGGTTCCAGATCGTCAGCTCGTGGTCGCCGGCCTCGATCCGCCGCGCGATCGCCGCGCCCATCGCTCCGATTCCCGCGATTCCGACCTTCATCCTTGGGCTCCCTTCGTCTCGCTTGCCGGGGGCGTCGACGGCGTCTCTCGCCGCCTCGCCCTGGTATGTAGTATTACTGAACACTTGGCACCGGGTCACCACCATAGGGAGACGGCCTCGCAAGCGTCGATGCGCACGCCCGCGGCTTTCGCCAACCACAGCGTGGACTTCCAGCGTCAGTCCCTGGTTGACGGATCGCGCGGCTCGGTCCACACCTCCTTCGGCCTCTGCGGGCTCGGCCGCGAGGGCTCCGTCGACCCCCACGTGCACTCCTTCGAGGAGAGCTTCTACATCCTCGAGGGCAGCCCCGTGCTCGATATCGGCGGCGAGACCGTGGAGCTGGCCCCGCACCGCTGCGGCCTGATCCCGGTCGGCGAGCCCCATGCCTGGCGCAACCCCGGCGGCGAGCCCTGCCGCTGGCTGGAGATGCAGGCGCCGCGTGCCCGCCGCCCGGAGGACTCCGCCCCGCCCGACACGTTCTTCGTCGCCGAGCGCCCCGGCGGCGCCAGCCGCGCGGTCGACCTGCGCGACCCCCGCAACCGCCGCTTCTTCCGGCTCGACGAGGGCCAGATGGACGTCGACGCGCTCAAGCACGGCAGCCGGGCCTCCGAACCGCAGGTCTCGGCCAGCATGGCGACGGCGCTGCTCGCCTACAGCGGGATCGCGGTGAAGATGCTGATCGACGAGCGCCTCGGCGCCGCCCTGCACACGATGTTCATGGTCGAGTACCAGCCCGGCGGCGTCGCCCACCCCCACGACCACCCGCTGGAGGAGGCGTACTACGTGCTCGAGGGCGAGGTCGTCGCCGAAGCCGACGGCGAGCGCTTCACGATGCGCCCCGGCGACTTCCTCTGGACCGGGGTCGGCTGCGTGCACGCCTTCTACAACGAGACCGACACGACGGTGCGCTGGCTGGAGACCTCCTCGCCGCAGCCGCCGGCGCGCAACTCGTACCGCTTCGACCGCGATTGGGAGTACCTGTCCGAGCGCTCCGGCGTCACCGCCGCCGAGGGCGCCACCCTGGAGTGAGGAGGAGAGACTGACGATGTCCGGCAGCGACCCAGGCAGGCGCAAGCTGGTGAGGGGCGGCACCGTGCTCACCCTCGACCGCGAGCTCGGCGACTTCGAGCGCGCCGACCTGCTGATCGAGGGCGACCGGATCGCCGCCGTCGGCCCCGGGCTGGAGGCCGGCGACGCCGAGGTGATCGACGCCTCGCGGGCGATCGTCCTGCCCGGCTTCGTCGACACCCACCGCCACACCTGGCAGGCGCAGCTGCGCACGATCGCCTGCGACTGGACCCTGGGCCAGTACATGACCGGCCTGCACTCCGGCCTCAGCGGCCACTTCCGCCCCGAGGACACCTACATCGGCAACCTGCTCGGCACGGTCGAGGCGCTCGACTCGGGGATCACGACCCTGCTCGACTGGTCGCACAACCTGGCGACGCCGGAGCACGCCGACGCGGCGATCGCGGGCCTGGCCGAGTCGCGCGCCCGCGCCGTCTTCGCCCACGGCGGCGGCGCGCCCCAGTGGGACGTCCTGCCCAACCCGGTCCCGCACCCCGAGGACGCGCGCCGGATCCGCGACCAGTACTTCTCCAGCGACGACGGCCTGGTGACGATGGCGATGGCGCTGCGCGGCCCGGAGATCGCGACCCGCGAGGTCACGGTCGCCGACTACCGGCTCGCCCGCGACCTCAGCCTGCGGATCACGATCCACATCGGCAACGGCGAGATGGCGAAGGAGAAGCCGGTCGCCTGGCTCGGCGAGAGCGGCCTGCTCGCCGACGACGTCACCTACATCCACTGCAACGCGCTCGCCGACGAGGAACTGAAGCTGATCGCCGACTCCGGCGGCACCGCCTCGATCTCGCCCGACGTCGAGCTGCAGATGGGGCACGGCTGGCCCGCCACCGGGCGGCTGATCGAGATCGGGATCCAGCCGAGCATCTCGATCGACGTCTGCAGCTCCACCGGTGGGCACATGTTCGGCGCGATGCGGACCCTGGCCGGTGCCCAGCGCGGGCTCGACAACGGCGAGGCAGCCGCCAGGGGCGAGCCGCTCGACCACGTCCCGCTCAGCTGCCGCGACGTGGTCGAGATGGCGACGCTGGGCGGCGCCCGCACGGTCGGCCTCGACGACCGGATCGGCAGCCTCACCCCGGGCAAGCAGGCCGACGTCGTCCTGCTCAGCACCGAGTCCTACGGGATGTACCCGGTCAACAACCCCTACGGCGCGGTCGTCTACAACGCCCACCCGGGCGTGGTCGAGACGATCCTGGTCGGCGGCGAGGTGGTCAAACGCGACGGCGAGCTGGTCGGGGTCGACCGCGAGCGGATCCGCCGGCTCGCCCACGAGAGCCGGGACCACGTCTTCGCCGCGGCCCGCCAGGTCGAGGCGACCCGCGAGGCGCGGCCGGGTGGCGCGTGGATGCCGCCGCACTTCTAGGCGACCCGCGCGTGCGGGCCGGGATGAAGCGCCTCCTGGCTCGCCGCGAGGAGGCGCTCGCCGCCGGCGCCCGGCCGCTCGGCTGGAAGGTCGCCTTCGGCACTCCGGCGGCCCGCGAGGCGCTCGGCCTGAGCGGCCCCGTGGTCGGCTTCCTCACCGACGCGACCGCGCTCGCGGACGGCGGCCGCTGCGCGGTCGGGGGCTGGAGCGCGCCGAAGCTGGAGCCGGAGATCGGGATCCGGATCGGGGCGCCGCTCGGCGCCGACGCCGACGCCGAGTCGGCGCGCGCGGCGATCGCCGGGATCTCGGCGGCGATCGAGCTGGCCGACGCCGACCGCCCCCCGGCCGAGCTGGAGGAGGTGCTGGCCGGCGACATCTACCACCGCGCCTTCCTCGTCTCCGACGAGGCCGCGCCGCTCGCCCCGGGCGAGCCGATCGCGGTTGAGGTGGAGCGCGACGGCGCGCCGCTGACGGCGACCGCGGACGCCGAGGAGGCAACCGGGAAGCTGCCCGAGCTGGTCGCCCACGTGGCCCGCTACCTGGCCGGGCTGGGCTGCGCGCTGGCGCCCGGCGAGGTCGTGATCAGCGGTTCCACCGTGCCCCTGATCGACGTCGCGCCCGGGCAGTCCTACC